>Ga0190367_1001761_pt1 | contig 12012 bp, 9 predicted proteins | sample 4872181011_MG_FD_171838 | JGI IMG/M metagenome (GOLD analysis project Ga0190367, IMG submission 171838) | Hydrothermal vent microbial mat bacterial communities from Southern Trench, Guaymas Basin, Mexico - 4872-18-10-11_MG | ecosystem: Environmental > Aquatic > Marine > Hydrothermal vents >... | reverse complement strand
ATGGCTCTGATCCTAGCTCTCAGCCTATCCCAGAAGCTGCTGGGGGCGGCCTCCCACTCCAGCCTGTACTCTGAGAGAACTTTCCTGGCTGCTAGCCGGGTGCGGAGCGCCCTGTAGACCAGGGCCACAGCGGCTATGGAGAGTGCAGCGGCGGCCACCAGGGCGATGAACTCGCCAACTCTAAGCTGTAGCCACCCGTAATCCATCAGCAAATCCAGCCTAGCCTCCACCACTCCCTCCTCTAGGTCAGCTAGTGTGAGCGGCCTGGCCAGCTCCACCCTCCCCTTAATTACTCTCAGTATGAGGGTCGAGCCTGGGGGGGCTGGTAGCCACTTAACCTCCGCCAAGCCGTCACTCCCCGCCGTCGCGTTAACCTCTAGCGAGAAGTTGGGGCCGGAGATGCTCACCCCCACTAAAGCCCCAGCCACCGGCTGGCCTAGGGCCCCCCTGACCACCACCTCCAAGTTGTACACATAGGTTTTCAGCGTTAACTCCTCCTCGGAGGCGGCTACCGACTTCCTCGCCACTGGTACGCCCCTCCACGTCACTTCAACCTCGAACCTCTCCCCGTACAGGTGCTTGAGCAGCACGCGCCCATACTGGTCTGTTACTGCCTCGCGCACCCCTAGTGCATCCTCAATCCTCAGTGCCGCGCCGGGCAGGGGGTGTCCAGTGGCGTCTACTACCTCCACCCCCAGGTCGACGAATGAGAGGTTCACGTACCTAACTCGCGAGTAAGGGTCCACAGCCTTTTCGACCAGTAGCCGGTCGCCCCAGTACACGACTAGCTTCAGAGCAGCCTTGATCGGGATGGGTATCTGTGGCGCTAGTGTGAGCCGAGGTGAGGGCGAGTCTAGCGACGACTGGGCCAGCACATAGCCTCCTGGCTCGTAGAGCAATTCCGCCCTTAAGCCTGAAGGCAGGTCGCTCGCCCTCTTAGGTGTTAATACCACCTTAAAGGTCCTCAGAGGCATCCTCACAGCGGCACTGCCGCTTCCCCCGATGTAGATGGGGGCGCTGATCGTCTCGTTCAGCCACTTGATCGACACGTTGTAGAAGCCGGGGAGCACGTCCCTAAGAGATGCCCACCCTCCCTCGTCAGTTAAGGCGGTCATCCTGAGCCCTGCCCCCTCAATGTATACCACCGTATTGGCTAGCGGGTAGCCATCCGCGTCTAGCAAGTGTAACTCTACTCTGGGCATCAAGCTTGTCGTGAGGGTTATCGTAGCTGAGGAGGGGCCTAACTCGATGCTCTCGCTCAATAGCCTCAGGCCGCTCCAGTAGACCTCAGCTAGATACTCGCCGTAGGGGAGGTCTCTGAGCTTCACGACGCCGCCCTCAATGGGCCCATCATACACTCTCACCAGCTCCTTCGATCCCAGGAATGTGAGCTTGAGCGTCCCATTAGCCAGGGGGCTGCCATCAGCCTTCACCACTCTCAGCGTGACGCTATTGGCTACTCCAAGCCGTATCTTCACCTCTCTGGAGTCGCTGGTAATTTCGAACTCATCATCCTCCACTTCAACGGGCACATAATGCTCAGCGACTAGCAGCTCGGCGCTCCTCACCTTATAGAGGCCGAAGGGGAGCGAGACTGTCGTGCCACACTCGAGGGTGAGCTTCACAGCCCCCTCTAGCTTGAGCCTACACGAGTCTACTCTGCCGCCGCCATCATCTATCCCCAGTAGCTTAACATTAGTGGCGTTGACCCTCACATCCACGGTCCTGGAGGAGCCATTATTGAGCGTCACCGCCCCCCTGTACACTTTCACGCCTAGCCAGTACACGGTGAGGTTAAAGCTGAGGGCAGTCTCGTTAGACGCTACCTGCACGTTAAAGCTACACTCATGCCCAGAGCACTCGCGAGCGTAGCCGTGCCCCTCGAGCTTAACGAGCGGCTTGTGCTCACTATACGTGAGCTTCCTGCCAGCTGCGTCAAATACCCTGATTCTGATCTGTGAGGTGAAGGTCCCAGCTGTGGTCGACGCTGCCAGCAGTGCTGCTATTAGCGTGAGCAAGAGCCCGCGCACAGCTCCCCTGCCTATATTGGGGAGGTTAGCTTAAGGTCTTCTCCTCCAGGAGGCGCTCGGCTAAGTCCCTCATCTTAGCCCTCCTCTCCTGATGGCGTTTAAGCCAGGCGCCTATCAGCTCCCAGGCCCTGGCCTTGCACTCGCCGCAGAGCATGCGGCCACTCTTGCACTCCCAGTACCACTCCTCCAGTTGCTTATCGTCCTCCAGGAAGTGTGTCGAGAGTAGCTCTACGAAAATGACGCACTTCTCAGGCTCGCCGCCCAGCCGCCTCTGCTCCTCAGCTGTAGCGCGGCCGCCCGTGAACGCATTCATTACCTTCCTCCTCGCGCTCTCCAGGCTCTCAGTCAGGTATAATATTCCCATAGGGTTCCTCTTGGACATCTTCTCCTGGCCAGTCAGATCCCTGAGCAGCTTGTGATAGGTGGCGGCCGGCGGCACGAAGCCGAACTCGCCCCTATACTTCCTTGCTAAATCGCGCGTGAGGCGTATGTGGGGATCCTGGTCAGCCCCCACTGGGACTACTGTCGGCTTAGGCCCGCCGTGGTGTGGGAGCTGGGGGTTGAGTATGTCGCCCGCCTGGACTAGGGCTGAGAGGTATAGGCCGAAGGGCCTGGGCCCGTATATGGCTTCAAGTGTGTTATACGTCACGGACCTGGAGAATATGAAGGCGAGCTGCATGACCGGCATCTCCTGCGACTGCCTGTAGACGTAGACGCGCCTGGGGTCGAGGCCTAGGGCCAGCATATCCATGAGGTTGCTCAGGGCTATCCTGTAGCTCTCCTCCAGGGGTATCTTGTTATCCGCGTAGGCCTCGAGGTCTGCTATGGCGAAGAAGCCCCTCGCCTTAGGCGATAGGGATAGGAAGTATATGAACTCCTCTGACGTGAGCTTAGTCCCGAGGTGGAACTCGCCGCTGGGCTTAATCCCCGTCATCACGGCGTACTCCTCGCCCTCCTCTATCGCCCTCAGTATCATCTCGAGGTCTCTGTGGCCGAATATTATCCTCCGCCTAACCAGCCTATGCTTATAGGGTAGCCTCTCGATGAGCTCGCCCTCTAGCGGCTCTATCCCGAACTGTTCCATCAGCCTGCGGTAATCCTTGACGTGTGACGTTCCCCAGGGGTCGAGCACTATCCCCTCGCGGTCCATCACGACTAGACTCTGGGGCCTTGTGGATAAAATTTATCCATGCTGCACAAGTATTTTAAACATCTGCATCGATGGATACCTCGATGACGCCACGGCGTAGGGGCGCTCCTGGCCTAAAGGTGACCTCCCTCCCCTACGAGGTGAAGGTGTACCTTAACAATCAGGTGCTGATACCGGCCAGCCTAGTGCGGGCGCTAGGACTGAGGAACGCCAGGGCTGTGCGCGTCACGCTGGAGTACGGGGGAGAGGAGTTCTCCCTGGAGGCCAGGCTCCTGAGGACTAGGTACACTGACTCGAGGCAGTTCACGATACCGAGGAGCGTCCGGGAGAAGTACGGCGTGGTCCCCGGGGCTATAGTGAAGGTGAAGAAGATAGAGCCGCTAGAGGAGGACTGATGGCCTAGTCTGGCGCGAGGCTGCTTAGAAGCCAGCGCCGCCGGTGCTACTCCTTAAGCCGTGCTGAGGGCTGTGAGGACGCAGCGACCTGTAGCATAGGCCTGAGCTAGAGAGTGGTGTTAAAAAGCCAGCAACGAATATTCCCTCGGGATGAGGAAGGGCCAAAGCGCTGAGGAGTGAGGAGACCGCTACACCTGACCGCCCGATGCCCGGGGTCCTGGCCGAGGCATGCCTAAGGGCTACGCGCGTATTACGGGAGTTGCTGCATTATCTCCATAATAGCCCTAGCCGTCCAGCTCAATGCGTGGAGGCCAGGGATGTGGATGGCAAGCTTAAGCAGCTCTATAACGAGTATAGGGAGGCCGTGAGCTCCGGCGACCTGGACAGGGCTGTGGATTCGGGAGTGAGGGTTCTGGAGGAGCTGCTGGAGGTGGCTAGGAGCTGGGTGGTGGCGAGGATTACGCACCCGCTGGTTAGGGAGGCGGCGTTAGACGTGCTCGCCCACTATGAGCGTGCTCTCTCCTTCGTGAAGGGGGCCCGCGAGGCTGTGAGCGGGCTACCCCCCATTTACTCGGCTGGGGTAAAGGAGGAGGCCCTCGAAGTCCTCATGAGCAGCGTCAATGGCCTCTTCAACTTTGTGGTGGGGGCACTCCTGGTAGTGGCGGACGTGCTGGCTGGCGTCAACTCCGTAGCCTAGCATGGGAACCGTTAAAGGCGCTGGCTTCACCTTAGGCTTGGTGGCTGGCTTGGACCCCCACTCCACCGGCCTCCTGGCCGTATGCCTAGCGGCTTACGCGTACGCACTCTGGAGGGGCCTAAGGGGAGATAAGAGGTTCAGGCTCTACGGCCCAGTCGTGCTAGTACGCTGCGAGAGGTGTGTCTCCCTCATAAGCCTCTTCGCTCGCGCCAGGATACCGCTGCTAGGCGTCGTGGCTATCGCGTCCTGGGCAGCAGCAATGGCTGCTGGCATGGCGATGCTCATCAGGAGTGCCGTCATATCAGTATCGCTCCCCCCCGAGCTAGCTCCACACCCCGCGATGCTCATCGGGCTACCAGTGGTGAACCCCCTAATACCACTGTGGTACGGGCTAGCCGGCCTAGTAGTCGCGGTGATCGTGCACGAGCTTGCGCATGGAGTCGCTCTGAGGGCTAACCAGCTACCCGTGAAGTCGGCTGGAGCTCTGCTACTCGCTCTCCCTCTTGGAGCGTTCGTGGAGCCAGGCGACGAGCTAAAGGCAGCGCGGCCCGCAGTCCAGCTCAAGGTGTTCTCCGCGGGCCCCTTCGCCAACCTGCTGGTAGCTGCCCTAGCCCTGCTGATCCTCTCACAGGCCCTCTCCTGCGTCCAGCCGGTGGGGCGAGGAGTGGGGATCGTGAATATCGTGCCCGGATCGCCAGCTGAGAAGGCCGGGATTAAGCCGGGGGACCTCATAGTGGCGGTTGACGGCGTCGAGGTCCGAGACTTGCAGCACTTCTTATCCCTAATGTCGAGCAGGAGAGCTGGGGAGGAGGTTGTGCTGGAGCTCCAGGGGGGGCGCAGGGTGATGATCAAGCTAGCTGATAAGTATGTGTTCACCGGTAGGCCCGAGGACCGCGGCCGAGGCTTCATAGGCGTCGGCCTAGTGGACGTGGCGGCGCTTAAGGCCGCCATAGCCCCCCTCGCGAACCCGCTGCGGGATCCGTTGAGCGCGGTCATGGGGCTGCTCGCCGCACCCCTCACCCTGCCCCTGGCCGCCCTGCCCTACCTCGAGCTCTTCTACACTCAGCCCCTAGGGGGCTGGCGGGCGGTCTACGCGCTCATCTGGGTAGCCTGGATGAATGCCGCCGTCGGCCTCACCAATGCGCTGCCGATAGTGCCCTTCGACGGCGGCAACTCGCTCAGAGTCGCTCTAGACGCCCTCCTCAGGGGGCTGCCCGAGGATAGGCGGAGGAGGGCTGTAGAGGCTGTGACGGCGGTGTTGACTGCTGCCACCATCGGCCTGATACTGGCCCCCGTGGTGGTCCCCCGCCTAAGGCTACTAGTGCCGGGCCCGGGCTAAACTTAAAAAGACTTAGCAGGCTAGCTTGAGTGGTCATGCTGCAGGCGCTGACGCTGGAGGACCTGACGAGCTTCTGTATAAGGAGGGGCTTCTTCTTCCCCAGCGGCAGGATCTACGGCGGGCTCAGGGGGTTCTTCGACTACGGGCCCCTGGGGGCGGAGCTGAGGAGGGAGATCCTCGACGACTGGTGGTACTACTTCGTGAGGAGGAGGGAGGACGTAGTCGGCATCCACGGCTGCATCATAACCCACCCGAGGACCTGGGAGGCGAGCGGCCACCTCGAGTCCTTCTTCGACTACCTAGTCACCTGCAGCAGGTGTGGGAGGGACTTCAGGGCTGACCACCTGCTAGAGGACGCAGGAGTGAAGGTCGTCGAGCTGACAGCTGAGGAGATATCGCGGCTCATCAGGGAGAAGGGGGTGAGGTGCCCCGAGTGCGGCGGCGAGCTCAGCGAGCCCGTGCCCTTCAACCTGATGTTCACGACATACGTGGGCCCGAAGAGGACTAGGGCGAGCGAAGCCTACCTCCGGCCCGAGACAGCCCAGCTCATATTCCTCAACTTCAAGGACGTCTACTACGCGTCCAGGCTCAAGCTGCCCTTCGGCATCGCGCAGGTGGGCAAGGTATTCAGGAACGAGATATCGCCGAGGAACTTCCTCTTCAGGCTCAGGGAGTTCGAGCAGATGGAGATAGAGTACTTCGTCAACCCCCGCAAGATGGATGACTGCCCCCTCTTCAAGGACGTGGCCGACATGGAGGTACAGCTGCTGACAGCTGAGAGGCAGGAGAAGGGGCTGGAGGAGCCCCTCAGGATCACGCTCGAGGAGGCGTGGGAGGAGGGCCTCATAAGCTGCAAGTGGCACGCTTACTGGATAGGCGAGTCCCTCAGGTGGCTGGAGAGGATAGGGATAAGCCTCGAGAGGATCAGGGTCAGGGAGCACGTGAAGACCGAGCTCGCCCACTACGCTATCCAGACCTTCGACATCGAGTACAACTTCCCCTTCATGGGCTGGAAGGAGATCGAGGGCGTATCCAACAGGGGCGATTACGACCTCAGGAGACACCAGCAGTACAGCGGCAAGGACCTAGCCGTGGAGGACGACGGCGAGAAAGTGCTGCCACACGTCATAGAGCCCTCATTCGGCCTCGAGAGGATAATACTCGCAGCACTAGCAGACGCCTACACCCTCATAAAAGGCAGGCCAGTCCTATCCCTCCACCCCAGGATCGCCCCAGTAAAAGTAGCGGTCTTCCCCATAGTCAACAAACCCGACTTCACGAGAAAAGCCAGGGAAGTATACCACATGGTAAAGGAGCACTACACGGCCATCTACGATGAGAAAGGCACCATAGGCAAGAGATACTTCAAGGCAGACGAAATAGGCGTACCACTAGCCATTACAATCGACGGCAAAACGCTAGAAGACGACACAGTCACCGTAAGATTCAGAGACACCAGAGAACAAATCAGAGTACACACAAGCCAACTAATACAGAAAATCAGAGAGATACTAGAGAACTGGCACCATCACACAGCCTGAAAGACTCAGGAAAGATCTCCCGGTTTACGGCATGATTGCTTTTATCCCACTCTCTACGAGAGCGCTTCATATGATCGGCTTGAAGAAGCAGGGTGATGAACCCTGTTCCTCGAGTGAGCACTAAAGCGAATAGCATAGGCGGATGGATAGGCAAGCCATTTAATAAATTGAGCGAGGAGGAAAGAGCGCTGCTTCACGTAGTCGTCATGTTGTTAAGAGCTTATGACTACGAGCCCACGAAGATGATTGAGAGTATCAAGGCTTTTTACGGGGTCAAGCTAACGCGAAAAGCGCTACTAACTTTGCTACACGAGAAAGCACCTCTATGCAGGAGTCTTAGTGCCTTCCTCGGAGGGGTTTATATGGCTAAGGCTTATGAGCTCCGTGGGAAAGGGTTAAGCTGGAGCCAGGCTAGGAATAGAGCTAGGCTCTCTCTACCCTTCGAGGTGCCTAAAGTGGTGCCCCCTAATATCACGCCTATTAACCTCTCGGAGGAGACATTGCCCTGCATAGCTTACATCGCTGGCGTAAGTGTTGGAGATTATCAGAGGACCAAGGGAGGGTTGCACGTTAAGGACAGGGAGTTCGCCGAGTTTTACATTAGCATGTATGAGAGGGTAACGGGTAGGCGGCCGAAGATTAGGCGAGCCTGGGATGGATATTATGAGACTAGTGAAAGAGCGAGGTGGGTCTGCGAGTTAGCGCGTAGCGGGCTGTGGATAGCCTTCGCGATGCTAAGGCCTACTTGGTTCCTAAAGGGCCTCTACGATAGTGAGGGAGGAGTTACGCCACACCTCATACACAAGCGAAAGATTCTGTGTTGCATCTACATAGTACTGAAGACAGGTTCCTGGATCGTATTCCATGTAGCTAGGTCCTTGCTTGAGGAGTTAGGTTACAAAGTTGGCTGTGACTATGAAGCGCCAGTACGTAGAATTATTAGAGGCAAGAACTTCGCCTTTAGTGCTACATTAGAAATCTGGATTCAAGGCTGGGCTCAAGCAAGGAAATTCGCTGAGCAAATAGGCTTCAGGATAAACCATAGGCGTCAAGTACTTCAGGATCTACTAAGGCTAGAGCACTTAAACACTAAAGAACGCTATAAATGGTGGATGCAACACTACGAGAAAAGGAGCGGTAGGTGGCATAGAGTAACTCCAGAAGTCATAGATACGTGAACACTAAGAAAGCCATATATACTCCCTGAGGGACGCCCTTCCACGGAGCAAGTATCCCCAGGAGCCGGGGTAGCTCAGCCTGGTAGAGTACCCGGCTGTTAAACCGGGGGAGCATCAAGGTAGATCCCCGGTTTAGAAACCGGGGGACGGGCCGGGGAGCCCCGGCCCGACCGAAGGCCCGGGTTCAAATCCCGGCCCCGGCGCCATCCATCCTTTTAATCAATTTGTAGCGAAGCATGCTAGTACCAGTTGCCTAGTAGCCAGGCGTTGCCTATGTGGACGTTGTTGAGGCCCTCCTCCTTAGCGGCTTTGAGGGCTTCCTCGGCGTGTTTCTTGCTGGTGGGTGGGAGGTCGTTCATCCTGTGGTCTGGGTGGAAGGCTAGGAGGCTGTAGGGCGTGTCGGGGTCTAGGGAGGCTAGGAACCTGGCTATCATGCGTACTTCCTCCTCGTCCACGTAGCCGGGGACTAGCAGTGTGCTGGCGGTGAAGAGGGGTACCTCGGGCCTTTCCCGCCCGGCTTCGATTACCCTGCGTACGTTCTCGTATAGGGAGCCTACGTCGACGCCTGTCAGGGCCTTGTAGAGGCTGGGGGTCCAGGCCTTGAGGTCGAACTTTATGATCCCCCCGGACTTGAGGGAGACCTCAATAACCCTCGTCAGTATCTGGGGGCTGAAGTGGCCGTTGGTCTCCCAGCATATCCTGAGTATCCTTCCCTCGGCCCTGGATAGCGCCTCCCTCGAGACGGTGAGGGCGTGTAGCACTTGTGGCGCTGGGTCGCCGCCGAAGAAACATATACACGTCACGCGGGGGTCCAGCGCTGCTCTCACTAGCTCCTCGGCGCTCACCCTGGGGGATAGGGCCTGCGTATTCCGCTTGTAGCTCCAGTTCTGGCAGAATGCGCAGTTGTGGTTGCACGCCCCGTAGAACACCGCCAGGTTAACGTACCCCCTCTCGCAGCCGGGCTTGGCTGCCCACCTGGGGTAGCCAGCGCCCGTAGCGGCGGGGCAGAACCAGCACGCAACACAGTTGGTCGGGTGGGGGTCGTAGTAGTACTCCAGCACGCCGTACCTGGGCTGGCCCGAGAGGCGCTTGAGCACACCCCCCTCGTTCCTCATCAACCCGCAGTAGCCCAGGCCACCCTCTGGTATCCTACAGTTCAGGTCGCAGAGGCCACAGGGGATGCCACTGGGGTCCCTGGGGGGCTCGGGCGGCAGCCCTAGCTTCGTCCTCTCGCGCCTATGCCCCTCCAACGCCACCTCGACAGCGCCCGGGTCGCTCCTGAGGCACTCTAGGCAAACGCCTATCGCCTCCGATATTAGGGGAGAGCGCCTGCCGCATATCCTACACTCCTTTGGCTTATCCCACCCGCCCCACGCCACCCTCCACATACTCAACAATACGTGCATCATTGAGTATTTGTGGGTTGTAGTGGGCTGAACCCGGATTGTAGCCTCTCAACGAGCCGTTCACCCCATCCGTAGCTTCATGTATTGCATCTTCCTGTATCCGCCGTGGATGGGGTTGCCACGCCCTCCCCCGGGCAAGCTGCGTCGGGGGGCACGGCCCCCGCAGCCCGCGGGCAGGGCTTTAAGCCTCCCCACACAGTCCAGAGAGACGTAGAAAGACACACGATACGGAAAGCCACAGTCTAACGTTACTGCCCCTTGATGAGGGAGCCGTACCTCCTATCGCGCGCCTTGAGCTGAGGTCAAGTATTTAAGTCCCCTCTCTCCAACCCCTCTGATGAAGGTAACTGTAAGCCTGATTAAGGCGGATATAGGCGGCTGGGTGGGCCACAGCACGGTCCACCCCAAGCTGATCGAGTATGCTAAGAAGAAGCTCGAGGAGGCCAAGGAGACCGGCCTCATAATCGACTACTACGTCTACCACTGTGGTGACGACCTCCAGCTCCTCATGACACACACCAGGGGCGACGCCGACCCCGAGATCCACAAGCTAGCCTGGGACACGTTCGTCGAGGCTACTGAGAAGGTCAGCAAGCCTCTCAAGCTCTACGGCGCGGGCCAGGATCTGCTCAAAGACACGTTCAGCGGCAACATCAGGGGCATGGGGCCCGGAGTTGCCGAGATGACGTTTGAGGAGAGGAAGAGCGAGCCCATAGTCGTGTTCTCGGCTGATAAGACTGAGCCGGGTGCCTGGAACTTCCCGCTGTTCAAGATATTCGCTGACCCGTTCAACACTGCTGGCCTGGTCATCGACCCGAGCATGCACGACGGCTTCCGCTTCGAGGTCTACGACGTGCTCGAGCACAAGTACGTCGTGCTCAACGCGCCTGAGGAGCTTTACGACATCCTGGCTCTCATAGGCACGCCCGGCAGGTACGTCATCAGGAAGGTCTACAGGAAGAGTGATGGCGAGATAGCGGCCTCATCCAGCGTCACCAGGCTCAGCCTCATAGCTGGCAGGTACGTGGGCAAGGATGATCCAGTCCTGATAGTCAGGGCACAGCACGGCTTCCCTGCAGTCGGCGAGATACTCGAGGCCTTCGCCTTCCCGCACATGGTCGCTGGCTGGATGAGGGGCAGCCACCACGGCCCACTAATGCCCGTCCCGCTCAAGTACGCTAAGTGCACCAGGTTCGACGGCCCGCCGAGGGTAGTGGCGCTCGGCTTCCAGCTCCACGAGGGTCACCTCGAGGGGCCGAACGACCTCTTCGACGACCCAGCCTTCGAGTACACTAGGATGAAGGCGATGGAGATAGCCGACTACATAAGGAGGCACGGCCCCTTCATGCCGCACAGGCTCGGCCCAGAGGAGATGGAGTACACGACCCTGCCTCACGTCCTAGAGAAGATAAAAGACAGGTTCGTGAAGGAGGACTAAGCGCGGGGCGCGGGCCTCCACCTGCCGCCCTGCCTTTTTTCCCCGTATTAACGCCAGTTCACCTCTGCACCTAAGCTAGCGCGCACGCAGCCCGGGCGATTGCAAACAGGCTGGCTGCTGCGTTAGCTTTTATTCGTGGGGCCTGCACTCGAGTGCCGGTATGAGGAGGCTTGCTAAGCTGATGACGTTCACCGCCCTGGCGTACGTGCCAGCCTACCTCTTGGATCTCGCTCTCAAAGCCGTGGTCGAGGCGTGGGGGGCTAGCGGGCCTCTAATCCAGGCGGTGCTGATAGCTAGGATGTGGATCCCCGGGCTCGCAGCCCTTGCCGTGATCCGCCTCAGCGGCGAGAGAGTGGCTGAAGGGGTGAGGAAGCGGGGGCTTAGGATGCCGGGGTTTTGGGGAGTAGCCCTAGCGGTGGCCGCCCCCTACGTGGCCTATGGAGTTGGCGCCCTCTTATCGCTGTTGATGGGCTACAGGCTAGTAAACCCGGTGGAGAAGGTGCTAGAGCTGATGGAGGTGGAGCCGAGAGCTCCTCCGCTAACGCTCCTGGTAGTGCAGCTAGCGGCCTCGGGGGTCATGGGGGCAACATTCAACGCCGTCATAGCTCTGGGTGAGGAGCTGGGCTGGCGGGGCTTCCTGCTCGACGAGGTTGAGAACGCGGGGCTCAGGCGGGGAGCGGCAGCGGTGCTCGTCGGCGTGGTGTGGGGCTTTTGGCATGCCCCCCTCATACTCCTGTTCGGCTACAACTACCCCCACCACAGGGATGCCCTGGGAATAGCCGCGTTCACCGCGTTCTGCGCCATATGGAGTGTGACGATATCGAGCCTCAAGCCCCTG
>Ga0190367_1001760_pt1 | contig 12013 bp, 13 predicted proteins | sample 4872181011_MG_FD_171838 | JGI IMG/M metagenome (GOLD analysis project Ga0190367, IMG submission 171838) | Hydrothermal vent microbial mat bacterial communities from Southern Trench, Guaymas Basin, Mexico - 4872-18-10-11_MG | ecosystem: Environmental > Aquatic > Marine > Hydrothermal vents >... | reverse complement strand
GTGCTATAGCATCTATCTCGTCAATAAATATTATTGAAGGAGCATTCTTCTCTGCTTCAGCAAATACCTCTCTCAACCTAGCCTCTGATTCTCCGTAGAACTTACTCATTATTTCCGGACCATTAATTGCTATGAAGTAAGCACCTATTTCATTAGCTAATGCCTTAGCTAACAAAGTTTTACCGACTCCCGGAGGACCGTAAAGTAGTATACCCTTAGGAGGTTCTATACCTAAGTGCTTAAATAGTTCTGGATGTCTCATCGGTAGTTCAACAATCTCCCTAATTCTAGCCTTTACCTCCTCTAAATCACCTATATCCTCCCAGGTAACTCTAGGAACTCCCCTAGCTATTGCTTCAGCTTTTACCGGTTCACTCCTTATAATTAATTCTGTTGATTCATCTATGTATATAGCCTGTGATGGTTGAGTACTTACCACTACAAATCTTAGGGGTTCACCAAAAAGTGATAACGGGAAATATATGAAGAGTACTTCACCCCTCTTTACCGGTTTGTAAAGTAGTTGCTCCTTAACGTAGTCTGCAAGTGCTTCATCAACTCTTAAAGGAACTGTAGGTGCTAGTATGACTTTAGTACCTCTCTCAACGTACGCCTTCCTAACTCTTACATACTCACCAACAGCAGCACCAATAGCTTCCCTTGTAAAGCCGTCGATCCTTATTATATCCCTATTCTCGTCCTCCCTATACGCAGGCCATACCTGAAGTATAACTGAACCCTTAGGTCCTTCGACCTCTATGAAGTCACCATAGTTTAAGCCTAGCTCCTTCATGTACTTTCTACTAATTCTTGCTATTTTCTTACCTACATCCCTCTGACGTGCTGTCTCAACCCTTAGCTCAATATAATCATAACTACTCAAGCCCTTACCACCACAAAGCTAACACTATACAGCTTTTAAATACGTAAGTTAGTATCAAGTATGTGACGAAAGTATAAGGATGGCGATTCACTTAGACCCTAGGTAGAACATCAAGACCTAATATCCTTAGTCCGTTCTCCAAAATCACCTTTACAGCGTATGTTAGCATAAGTTTAGCGTTTCTTACACCCCCTATAGATTCCCTAATTATGGGTTCAGTATCATACCATGAATTAAAGGTATCAGCTAGACTGTTTAGGTAGCTAATTAGGTCTTCTGAGTGTAACTCCTTTGAGACGTACCTTATGATGCTTGGAAACATCCCTATCAGCATTAATAGCCTACGTCTAAGCCCTACATTAAATGAGTTTACATCTACAGAATCCCACTCAATAGGCCTACCATATTTTTCAAGTACGGATCTAGCTCTAGCATAGGTGTATTGCAGGTAGGGTCCTGAATTCCTACTAATATCGAGTGCTTTTTCAACATCAAACGTAATGACCTTTTTAGGTGACGTAGACAGCATCATATACTTAAAGGCTGACCTAGCTATTTTCAATGCCTCATGATCATCTATATCGGTACCCCTCTCCTTAGCAAATTCTTTAACCCTAATCTTAAGTTGGTCGAGAATTTCATCAACTGTTACGTACTTACCCCTTCTCGAGCTCATAGACATGCCAGGTAAGTTAACCATTTCGTATTCATAATGTATCAGATTTTGAGCTTCCTTTTCATAGCCTAGAATGTAAAGTGCTAACTTTAACTGTGATTGTGCTAATGTCTGTTCAATAGCTATAACATTTATTACCTTATCCGCATTAAATTCCCTAAACTTCACTATGCTATAGGCAATATCCCTTGTAGTGTAAAGGGTTGTTCCATCACTTCGGGCTAAAATGAGAGGTGGAATATCTAATGCTTCAGGTATGCCTAATTTCCTCTTTAGCTCCTTTAATCCCACTACTTTATTAAAGTCTAGGGCTGGAGCTCCCTTATGAAGGGTGAAGTAGTGTGAGTTTCTAGCTTTAATGAGTATCTCCTTAACTAGCCCTTTCCTGATTAAGTCACTTTCCCAATCCCATTTATCAATTTTAACATTTAGCTTAGCTAAGGTCTCCTTAATACCTTCAAGTACAAGTGAAACAACTTCACGTACATTTTTCACAACCTCTTTATCACCTTCCTCATACTTACGCATTAACTCAGCTACTTCACGCTCTGGATCCTTACGCCTCATTATTTCATCAATTAGCTTGTCTGTAATATCAGGAATTTTATCCCTAATGGACTGTAAATCACTCATTAACTTAGATATTTCAGTCATTATTCTAGAGTATTCCTCGTAATCCAATGATTTCTTAGCTTCCTCAGCCTTACTCTTTAGCTTTCTGATCTCTAAGATTATAGATGTAGCTGCGTAAAGAAGCCCCATGAAATGATCTACCTTTATTCCTTTAGGTACCTTAGGTTTACCTAGTATTAAGTATCCATAGACTAGATGAGCTACCTGCAATCCTAAATCATTAACATAATACCTCCTCTCAACAACGTGACCTACACTTTCTAATAAGTTAGCTATGAAATCCCCTAAAGCAGCATTTCTCCCAGATCCTATGTGGAGGGGGTGTATAGGGTTAGCCGATACAAACTCTACAACTACCCTTAAGGGTTTACTTACTTTAACAATGCCGTACTTATTACCTAAATGCCTTAAAGTATCCTTAATTACGTTAGCATACTCACTTTCATTTAATAAGGTATTTATGTAGACATTAGCTCTATTCACACGCTTAAGTAATTTAATGCTACTTAACCTTGATATTATACCTTTAGCTAAACCTTCCATATCATTAATTCCACATGATCTCATAATTCTTGGTAATGGTATTGCTAGATCACCGAACTCCTCACGTGGCGGTATCTCTATGAATGACTTAATTACCTCAGTATTACATTTACCTATGTCTATACTTTCGCGTTTAATCTCTTTAACTACGTCAAAAACATTACTAGATAGTACATCCTTAACATAATTAAATGGATCCAGGATTATTTCCATAAGCTTTTATCCTCCATTAATGGAGGATACGATATTATGTTTACCTAAAATACCATCGGTATATCTCTAAAGTCCATGGGTAAAATTCCGCCCTCACGCTTTATTTTATCATACACATCCTCTAAGAATTGCACAAATACTTGACATCCCTCAAATCTACCGTCTCTATCACACTTAGCCTTCCTAAGAGTCTTTAATTGCTTTATGAAGCATCCTCCAGTCTTTTTATCATAGTAGGGACATATCTTATGGTAAAGCTTTGCAGATTTAAGCATTCTTTCAACCCATATACGCTTAGGATCTTTCTTCTCTACTGTTGGTACTGTTGTCGATAATACTCTATTTAATTCCTCCTCACTTACCCTTGAATTCATGCTTAATCACCCCAAATCTTCCATTATATATTACCCTACTACCTTCTTTAAAATATATTAAACTTTTTAAGCTTTATCATGAGTTGTAATGAAGGTTAAAGTCCCACGACAGTAAATCTTCCATCCTCTAATACATAGACTCTACCTATATTAACAAGTTTTATTAAGGCCTTCCTAATCTTATCCTCACTAGCGAGGCCTGAGAGTATTGAATGAAGTTCCTTAACAGTCATTGGTCTATCTCTTAATAAATCGGTGATTATATCAATTAATTGATCTTCGGTTGGTGCTCTCACAACAACAACTTCAGAGTCCTCATAAACTACTTCTAATCCTAATCTCTTCGTTGGGTCCTTAACGCTTCCTTCTCTACTCACGTCTTAACCCCAGAGGCTACTGTAATTAATAGCTTATAAGTTTACCCAGCACATAGGTATTCAATGGGTGGGTAGTTGCCTTGTCCTTGGTATAAAGATGGCTTATGTACATCGCCCGCATTAGATGAGCCATCAAAAGATCCTGTAATACCTTCGATATGTCTTAGTAATAGGGAAGTTTATAGCAAATGTAGGTATTATAGAGAGGTGAGTGGAAGGGAGCCAAGGGAATTTAGCGGTAAATATGGAAAGCCATTACTCTTAATTCATTCAATAAGCCGAATACCAAGAAGCATGTGCGAATATTTTGTAGTTGAGAAACATGAGAGCGGTACTTACCTAGCTGCCTGCCATGTACTTGATAGGTACTTAACAAGATATGAAGTACACCTATGTGAAAACCACTGGAAGGATTGCCCCTATCGTAAGATAGGCATTAAGTTAGGTCTTAAGGCTATTTAAACATCTTCGATGACGACTAAGGGTATAGATAATTCATCTAATACCTCACGCTTGCTTTCAGGTACATAGACTACAGTATAGTCATCGAATAAGCTCTTAAAATTCAGTAACCTTCTAAGAATATTAGCACTCTCACTATCATAGCCAACATAAATGACTATCCTCCTTCTCACCAACAGTATGCACCATAACTTTATCTGGCTCTTTAAAACTTTTAAGGGGTAGCATACATATGTAACGTTAAGTCGTCTCTAAGGCTATATAGCCACTCATCGTTTAATAATGCAGATACCATTAAGTGAGAATGATTATAAGTAGACCTAACCTTAAAGCTTTTTAAAGTCGTTCCTCTCAAAATCTCCGGTGTGCATGTTGCCTAGAATTAGGAGATGCTCGTTTTGCGGTGGTGAGATACCCCCTGGTACAGGGATAATGTACGTTAAGAATGATGGTAGTATATTATGGTTCTGTTCAAGCAAATGTTTTAAGAGTTTTAAAATGGGTAGGGATCCTAAGAGGGTTCCATGGAGTGCTTACTATATAAAGAGAAGTGTTAAAAAGTGAGGTTGGACTTTGGTAAAGCAAAGAACCCTCCTCATAATAAAACCTGATGGTGTTAGAAGAGGTCTAATAGGTGAGGTACTTAGGAGAATTGAGGCAAAGGGTTTAAGAATAGTTAATTTAAGAATGATTAAGTTAAAACGCGAGTGTGCTGAAAAACTTTATGATGTACATAGAAATAAGGAATTCTTTAAGCCCTTAATAGACTTCATGACTTCTGGTCCCGTAGTTGTAGCTATAGTTGAAGGTGAAGAAGCAATTAGTGTCTTAAGAATACTTGCAGGTCCTACTGATGGTAGAAAAGCTCCTCCAGGTACAATAAGAGGTGATTTTTCACTTTCCAATAGAGAGAACATCGTACATACAGCTGACTCTGAGGAGAGAGCTAAGTACGAAATTTCAATAGTATTCGACCCAAACTGCGATGAAGGATTAGATTAGACTTCTTAGAACTACTTCTTACCTCCTTCCTAGCTCACTCTCTAACTTCCTAAGCTTAAACATTACTGATAGTCCAAACCCCTTATTAGCTTTCTGCTTTATCTTAATTATCTCCTTCAAAACCTCTAATCCTTTTTCGGTTAGATCATCCTTAAACTTCGTTATAACCTTCTCTAGATCCTCTTCTGAAGGGTCAGTATAGAGTATGTCGCCTTCATCGAAATGTCTTCCTACAAGAACATTGCCCTTTATTGAAATGGCTACTTCATCACCTTCCTTAGCTTCATTTAATGGCTTACCCTTACTTTGAATTTGAAGTATAGTACCTAATTTCTTACCATCAGCTCTCATGAGAGGATAGCCAGGTCTAATAACTCCACCTAAGACTTCAATTCCTATTATTGCTGGATTACTTCTTCTAAAGACGAAACCTGGTAGGACTCTTATCTTTGCTGGAAATACAGTCTTAATTAACTCTTGATAGACCTCCTTCTCCTTCTCCTTCCTAACCCACTCCTCATATTCTTCTATTAACCTATATATTATGTTATTGTAGAATATCTTAACACCTTCTCTTCTTGCTATGCTTTCAGCATCAGGTAAAGGTTTTACATTAAATAATAATACAACACCTAAGTACTTGTTAGATTTGGATACTATCAGTGCTTCTACCACTTCACGCTTAGTTAAAGGACCTACATCCGCTAATCTAACAGGATAACCCTTCTTCTCCAAAGTGGCAACTAAGGCTTCTAGAGTTCCCAAAGTGTCTGCTTTAACTATTAAGCCGTCAATGTCCTTCTTGAACCTAACCTGTGTTAATTCCTCCATAACCTTCTTCACGTAATCATCAATTAATGACTCATTGGGTACGACATAAAGAGGCGCTCCTGCAATTACGTCATCGAGTCCTGGAGCAGATATTCTAACACCCGAAGCCGCTACAACTTCGTCGACACTTCTAAAGCCTGCTTCAGCTACCCTCATTTCCTCTAATGGTTTAGGCATGAGTAAGGCCCTTACCTTGGTAACTATAGGTCCGCTCATACCGCCTGTCACTATGATATCGTTCTTCCTTAAGATACCATCGTATATTATTACGTCAATACATGTGCCAAGTCCGTGAATCTCCTTAACTTCAAGTACAACACCTTTAGCAGGGCCTTCAGTAAACATTATCCTCTTTGTTAAGTACTTCTGAATTAGTCCAGCTAGTACAGCTAGTAGTTCAGGTATTCCTTCACCTGTTTTAGCTGATATAGGTACTATAGCTATCGCTTTAGTGAAATCTCTGATTCTGTCAAACCTCTCTGCAGGAATTCCTAACTCACCTAACTGACCTATTATCACGTATAGTCTACGCTCTAATTCGTCGATAGCCTTTCTACTCTGCTTCTTAAGCGTGAAGAGAAATGGCTGATCAGGATTAGGCTTCCAACCATAGATTCGATCTATCTTATTAGCTGCAACCAAGAAAGGTACCTTCCTACTCATCAGTATCTCTATACTTTCGACAGTTTGTCTTTTAACGCCCTCCATGACATCAATGACTAATATAGCGAAGTCAGCAACACTTCCTCCCCTACGTCTTAGGTTACTAAATATTTCGTGACCTGGAGTATCAATAAAGAGTAATCCAGGTATCTTTAACTTTATAGGGAATAATGCTCTTAGAGGCTCAGTTATCTTCTTAATTACTGAGAGAGGTACTAGTGAAGCACCTACGTGTTGGGTCATCTCACCAGGTTCTTTCTTAACAACAGCTGTACCTCTTATCTTATCTAATAGGGTGGTCTTCCCGTGATCTACGTGTCCTAATACCACAACTATGGGTGATCTAAGCTTTTGTGAATTAGTCATTTCCACCTCGCCTAAGTATACTTTGTTCTTTCAAAGGTATTTAGCTATGATAAAGCTATGCTTAGAAGAAGCTGATTTGATATCTTAAAACAGCGACAACGCCTCCAAACGTCTTCTTTATCCAAGCATAGTCAGGGACTTCATCGCTTAGTACATAAAAGCCTGAATTATACTTCTTAGCCTTTTCTCGAAACTCATCTATTCTTGGATGATCATGTACTATTATAATGAATTTTACGGCACCCATCTCTAAGGCCTTAAGTATGGCATCCTCTCCATAGAGAGCTAAACCATCATCTTTAGCTAAATGGTAGTTAAACTCCTCTAATGCCTTAGTTAACCTAAGGTATGCATGATCTTTAATGAATTTCTCAGACTTCATTACTAATTCCCTTAATCCTGGCTCTCCTTGATCACTTACATCAATTAGTGAAGGAAGTACAAGCTTTTGAAGTCTATAATCAAGTAACTTAGAATTATAGAAATCTATTTTTGTAAAGCCTGGCCCACCTATTATAATCCCTTTTAATCTACCTTGCTCAAGTAGAGGTATGAAGTAATTATTTGCTTTTTCAGCTACCCTCTTGAAGAACTCCTTAGTCATTTCTTCAATGATTCTTTCAAATCTTCTCTGCGACCAACCACCCCTGCTATGTTTTCCGGGAACATACCCTTCTATTTCATCTAGGACCTGAAGCATTGTTCCCTTAAGTAACCCTATGGTTGCTTGATCTCTTTCAATTATTATTAACCCATAAACATCCTTCTCTTCAATCATTTCTTCAAGGAACTCGGTATGGAACCACTTATCGGTTCTGTAGAAGTAAACATTGATTGGTTCAGGTGGTGAGAAGACTAAGGCTATAAATTCACCTGTTTCGTCGTCTTCACCTATGAAGAGTACTAAGCCATTCTTAGGTACCTTAGGTATCTTGAGTAACCTATCTATCGCTGCAGACAACGCTGCCTGAACCTTAGACCTAGTTCTCTTAAGCTTTATGTTCTCAGTAATGGCTAATTCCTGCCTTAACATATTTACTACATCAGCAATGGGTCGTCCAGGTGGTATATAGAGGCTTAATAACGTAGTAGCGTGTGCTTTCCACTTCTTTAACTCCTTAATTATTCTTCTTAGCTCATCCTTCGTTACGGTGAATGAATCTTCCTTGCTAAATAGACTTCACCCTCACTTAAAGTCTATTAGGATTAATAAGTATTTAATTAGAAGTATTAGCAAGCATTAGTACTTAAATCTTTATAAACCTTTAACATACTGTAGAGGGGGTCTTAGTTGGAAGCTAAGAAGTCTGAGAAAATAGACATAAGCGATAAACCTGTAAATGTGATAGAGGAATTCGGCTTTCCTGCTGAAGTCATCCAAATAGTTGGAAGAACGGGAGTTACAGGTGAGATAACTCAAGTAAGAGTTAGAGTTCTAGAAGGTAGAGATAAGGGGAGGATAATAACACGTAATATAAAAGGCCCTGTTAGAGTGGGTGATATAGTCATACTTCGAGAGACCGAGAGAGAGGCAAGAAAGCTTACAGCGAGAAGGTAGTTATTGAAGATGAAGGTGTAGTAAGCTATCTAAGCTTAAATTCGTAGTAATGGTGTATGTTTCTTCGCTATCGTTGATTCCTAAAAGCATAATATTAAAAAACAAATATCACTTTGAAGCCTTCGCCTTAAGTTCTTGGTAAGCTCTTACAAGCTCCTCTAGTAGATCCTTAGCGCCTCCAGGTTCTAATATAGCAGCACTTGCAGCAGCTACTTCTATTCCCGCTGCTTCACCTAGTCTCTTCTTACTTGGTACGTATAGGTATGGTACCTTCTTCTCTTCACAGAGTAGTGGGAGGTGCATAACGACTTCTGGTGGGTCAACATCCTCAGCAATTAGAACTAGCTTAGCTAAGCCTCTTTCAACAGCCTTAGTTGTTTCATTAGTACCCTTCTTTATCTTACCACCTGTCTCTCTAGCCTTCTTTAATGCTTCATACGCCTTCTCAGCTATTTCAGGGGGTACCTCAAATCTAACGTAAGGTGGCTTGCTCATTCTCATCCACCCCGTCGTCGCCTGCTTAAATTACTATCCAAGTTTTTAAGCTTAAATTAATCGTGGATTAGAAGAGCTATGAGTCCATCCTTACGTACCTTCTCAACCTTTACAAATCCAAACCTCACAAACTGATACTTACTTCCCACCTTTGCATATCTAAGGTAAGGCTCACCAACGCCTTCCTCAACCCTCAATTTTAATCCTTCAGTAATCAATACTTTAACTCTAACATTGTCATTGAATGGTACCCAATGAATTATCTTAAACCCTAAATCCTTAGCCTGCTTAAGATCTGTTCCTATATACTTCGTAACTACCTCTCCATCAGTAATATTCACTAAGCTAACGTTACAACACTCCATAAGCCTTACACCACCACTACTTCTTATCAGTTCTAGATCTTTCCTCTCAATATAGAATTCTACTTTCGCACCTTTAACATCTAAGTTTATACTCCTAAACCCTAAACCCTTATTATCAGGGTGAAGTGGCAACGTTAATTTTGTTGGACCTTCATATCCTTCAACTATTAGTTTTACGGGATTCCTTATAACCATAACTCTTGGTGTTTTAGGATCTATTAACTTCCTATTAATTGAAGCTAGGTTATCCCAGCTAATACTTACATCAACACCCTTAACCCCTATACCTAATATTAACTGCCTTATCGCTTCTGCCTCAATACCTCTATTCCTTAATGCAGCTATTGTCGCAAAACGTGGATCATCAGGTCCTTTAAACTTCCTTCTAAACTTACTGATTAGCTCTTTTATCTTAGATTTACTTAAAATAAAGCCCTCAAGTTTCAGCCTACCAACATGGACAACCTCAGGATACTCCCAGCCTAAGTGGTCATAGAGAAACTTCTGCTTAATAGTGTTTACAGCATGCTCCTTACCTCTAAGGATATGTGTAACTCTTAATAGGTAATCATCAACAGCTGCAGCAAAATTGTATGTAGGCCATACGATATACTTACTACCAATCAGGGGGTGGGGATGTTTATCAGTATTTACTATTCTAAAGGCAACCCAATCAATTACTGAGGGATCCGGATGCTTAAGGTCAGTCTTAACCCTTAAAACTGCTTCACCTTCTTCAAAATACCCTTCAAGCATTTTATCAAAAAGCTCTAAATTCCTTTCAGGTTCTTGATTCCTGTGTGGACATGGTTTCCTTTCTAATTTATACTTCCTAAACTCGTTTTGACTACACAAATCAACATACGCACCACCTCTTTTGATTAATTCCTTAGCTACTTCATAGAATACCTCAAGTCTTAAGGACTGTATGTACTCCTCATCCCATTTTATTCCTAGCCATTTAAGATCCTCTCTTATAGCTCTATATGCTTCAGGTAGTGGTGGCTTATTCTTAGGATCCGTATCTTCGAACCTAAGTATCATTCTTCCCTTATACATCTTAGCATACTCATAGCTCAATATCGCAGGTCTAGCATTACCTAAATGTATAAAGAAATCAGGGTTTGGCGCGAACCGTGTTTTGATTAGCTTATACTTTTCAGCATTAGGTAATGGCGGTAGACCTTTCTTTTCGGAAACTCTTTTCTCTTCTAATAGATTGGGGTAATTCTCTCTAAGTAACTTCATCTGCTCCTCAAGACTTAACTTATTAATACTGCTTACGATCTCATTTACTATCTTAATCAATTCTCTAGCCATAGGACGTAGTTCTGGATGCCTTCCTAAGATCTTACTCATTACAGGACCTGGTAATGCCTTACCTCCATGATCTACCGCATTTTTTAAGGCTAACCCTTTTATCTCATCGATTACATCCTTACTTAACTTCATTTAATCACCATGAATACCCTATAATGAGTGTACTTCTCACCTAACACTTCATCTATTAAAGCTATTAACCCCTTATAAGGAGATCTAACAACCCTAACTTCACCTTTATTAGTAACTATGTAAGCTAACTTATCACCTTCTTTGACACTACTTAACTCATCTTTTAGCATATATACTTGATGTCCTTGAACCTCTATACACACAACATTTGATCCCTTAGTAATGAGTTCGCATTTCCCTATACGCTCATTACATATAAGTACATCCTTATCTAGTTCACCACTTAAAAAATTCTTAGATATGAGGCTACAATCTACTTCATCCTTACTATTACGAGCTATTATGTAACATTTTGTCGGCTCGTACGCCTTACTAAGCTCTTTCAAATCCTCTCTGATCCTTCTTGTCGCTTCACCCTTCTTAATCATTAATACTGCCTCCTAGCGAAGAAGTAGGCTAACTTAGTTAATAGCTTCTTAGCCTCCTCATCACGTGCTCTAATCTTATTCAGAGATTCCAAGCCCTTACTTAGATACTGCTGAGCTAATTTATCACTAAATTCTAGCGCACCTAACTCTATAATTGTTTTAGCAACATCTTCTAGCTCCTCCAGAGATGCATTCCTATTACCTAACGTTTTAAGTATCTTCTCTCTCTGATTACTACTTGCATTGTCTAATGCATAGATTACTAAGATGGTTCTCTTACCTTCTCTTAAATCGCTATACTTAGGCTTGCCAAGCTTCTTCTCATCAGCTATCAGTCCTAACTCGTCATCTCGTATCTGAAAAGCTATGCCTATGTTTGACGCATAACTCCTGATTAGATTCACTTCATCGTCACTAGCTCCTGCTAATACTGATCCAATCGCTGAACTAGCTTCAAACAACGCTGCTGTCTTCTTATATACCATCTTAATGTAGTCATCAACTGAAGCACTTTCTACTTTACTAAGCTGCATATCTAAGGCCTGACCTTCAGCAACAGTTCTTGCAGCCCATGTAAGAATTTCAATAGCTTTAACAAGTTTTTCATCATCTACCAATCCTCTTAAGTTCGTTAATGCTTTGTAAGCTAAGGAGAATAGCAGATCTCCTGCTAATATGGCCATGTCCTCACC
>Ga0190367_1001759_pt1 | contig 12016 bp, 9 predicted proteins | sample 4872181011_MG_FD_171838 | JGI IMG/M metagenome (GOLD analysis project Ga0190367, IMG submission 171838) | Hydrothermal vent microbial mat bacterial communities from Southern Trench, Guaymas Basin, Mexico - 4872-18-10-11_MG | ecosystem: Environmental > Aquatic > Marine > Hydrothermal vents >... | reverse complement strand
GATAGAAACCTTTTAATTTACATATCTCTCTAATTAACCTTAAAGCTTCGTCGAAATTACCTTTTATTCCTATAACTTTAGCCCCATGCATTAATGCTTGAGCTATTTTCCCTATTGCAACTTTTCTCGCTGGGAGTAGTATATAAGCCTTAATCCCTGCCTTCGCAGCATACATGGCCATTGATGCTGCAGTATTACCAGTTGATGCACAAGCCACTGAATTTCTATTTAATTCAATAGCTTTAGTTACCCCAACTGTCATACCTCTATCCTTAAATGAGCCAGAAGGGTTCAAACCTTCATGTTTTATATAGATCCTTTTTATTCCAGTCATCTCCTCCAGTTTTCTAGCTCTGTATATCGGTGTACCTCCCTCATTAAGTGTTACAGGTTCAATTTTTACAGGTAATAGCGATTTGTATTTCCAAACTCTTAAATTGTTTCCATCCAGCTTAAAATCCAAGTTCACTGAGCTTAAATCTATGTTAACTTCTAGTAATCCACCGCATTTGCATGTATAGATGTCTTCTTGCTCATATTCTGCTCCACATTCAATACATTTTAAAAGAAACTCCATAAAATCTAACCTCCAAGATCCTCACGTGTATTTTCTGGAAAGTTTTCGTTTAACTTATACCAGATTGCTAAAGTTATTTCTAAAAGCTTTACGTTAAAGTTTTGGGGTTCCATACCTTACAAGTTTTAATTCATAAGCACTTAAAAATTCATCTGAATCTATATGTACCCAATTGGGTTGCTTCGAGTTTATTCAGTATTTAATACGCGGTAAAAATTAAAAGTATCAAAATTTCTTACTGTTTGAAAATTTTTTGAAGTATAGATAAGTAATCTATTTGATATTCAATGTTTTATCTCCTCAGATAAGGGCTATTGAAAAATTAAAATTTTTTACGCAAAAACCTAAGAATAACTAATTTCTAATCACAACCAATTGTTAAAATCATTTTATTAGAGGTTAATGCGCTTCATGAATTAATTTAATCCTCATGTTTTAACATACGGGTGCCAAATTAATGTATTAGTAATTATGATTGGCGACCAAAGTCATCCTCAAATCTTACTATATCATCTTCCTTTAGATACTCTCCTATTTGTACCTCAATTACCTCTAGTGGAACCAGACCAGGATTTTCCAATCTATGCTTTACTCCAGCCGGTACAAATGTACTTTCGCCGCTTCTCAGTAAAAACTCTCTATCCCCCACTTGAACCTTAGCGGTTCCTCTTACAACGACCCAGTGTTCACTTCTATGATAATGCATTTGCAGACTTAGCCTCTTTTTAGGTAAAACTGTTATTCTCTTTATTTTATAGAATTTGTTTTCCTCTAGCACGGTGTATGAGCCCCAGGGTTTATAAACGGTTGCATGACATTCTGCTCTAATGTCTCCAGCATTTTTTAGTATTTTTACAACATCCTTAACTTTCTGGCTATCCTTTCTCGAGCATATAAGTATTGCATCACGAGTATCAACTACAATTAAATCCTTAAGCCCTATAGCCGCTAGAAGTCTCTCACTGTATAGCAGATTATTACTTGAATCTAAGACAATACAATTCCCCTTCACAGCATTTTTGTGCTCATCCTTTTCCATAATTTCGTAAAGCGCATCAAAACTTCCAAGATCATTCCATTCTGTTTCTAACTTAACTACAGCTACCCTGTCACTTTTCTCTAAAATCCCGTAATCTATTGATATATTTGGTAACGATGCATAGATTTCGGAGATATCCTTTCCATTTTCAAAAGCTTCCACAATTTCTGGTACAAATTTTTTACATTCTTCTACAAAGATCTGAGTATCAAACATAAACATTCCACTGTTCCAAAGATAGCCCTCCTTTATGAATTCCTCAGCTTTGTCTATGCTTGGTTTTTCTACGAATTTTTCAACTATAAAACCGTCTCCTATTTTTTCTCCAGGTTTTATGTAACCATATCCAGTATGTGGTCTATCAGGTTTTATTCCAAATGTGACTATGTATTTGTTTGCCAGTTTTTTAGCTTTTTCAAAAACAGACTTATAGTTTGAATTTATTGCGATTAAGTGATCTGAAGGTAAAACTGAAACTATACAGTGGCCATTTTCAACTATTTTTAATACAGCATAGTATACCGCTGGTAGTGTGTTTCTAGCAATTGGCTCTATTATTATATTCTCCTTTGGTATTTTTAGATTTATTTCCGCAATTTGATCCAAGACCAGAAATTTCTGTTTTTCATTCGTTACAACGTATATATCATCCGGATCAGAGACTAGCAACGCTCTTTTCAAAGTTTTTTGAAAAAGAGATTCCCCAAGCAATTTTATGAACTGCTTTGGGTAAAGTTCTCTGCTTAAAGGCCATAATCTAGTTCCACTACCCCCAGCAAGAATTATAGATTTCATGAGAATTCTCACCTTATTCGTGCAAATTCTAAAAAATTTGCCTTAGATTTTCTATTTTTAAATAAGTTATTCAATATATTAAGTTAATTTTAAAACCAATTTTATGCTAATTAATATAACATTTCGAAATAAAAAGTTATCTTTTCTATTCATATTATTCTGTAGTTATTATTTAATTATAAAAATAAAATATTAAAATTAATAGATAGTAAATTATTTAAAATAATATATATCCAAATAGATAAAATCAAACATAGTCAAATAAGGATTTTACTTTCTTCTCTCTTGGTGGTCCATTACTCAATAGCCATTCCTTAACTTTCTCCCTAGTTCTCAATTTTTGCAAAAGCTCTAAAGCTTCATCATATACATTTTTCAATCTTTCCAGAATTTCATGCGAGTATTTCAAATTAGGGATAATTGCATGTCTTGCATAATTTAAGGCTTTTACGGCTCGATCAAAATCTATGTTTCCTAGAACATAGTGACTGAGTACATCCTCTATTTTATACAGCACTTCGTTATAGTTCTTAGAGAACTCCCTGCCACCCTTAACTGGAGGTGGGTCAGGATTAAATCTTAAATTTTTAAGATTTATTTTTTTATCAATATCCTCCAACATTCTCAATTTACACCTCTGACTTCATAAAGTATAGGTTCAAACTCTTTTATCAATCTTCTTTTTGTATACCCATGATCTATGAAATCCCAAGGTAAATCTTCCTCTAACTGAAAATAACTCAAGTATTTTCCATATTTTTCAATTCTTATTGGCTTTTCTAAGAATATACTCGATATGTCCGTATTACCCCTAGATAGTACCGTTTGTAATGCAAACTTGTCTATTTTTTCAAATTTTGCCTCAATTCCTAATTTTCCTAATTCTTTCTTTAGATATTTCTCTTTTTTCTTTAGAACCGCTAGGTTCTCACTAATATTCTCAGCTTTATTTCCATAATAGCCTCCAAAAGCTAACCACTGAAAAGGTGTATGCGGTTTTGGAACTAAAGGATTCACAGAAACATGAACTTTTATTATTCTTTTAATTCTTTCCACAAATCTAATAGTATCATTCAAATGCTCCATTGTTTCGCAAGGCAACCCAAAAAGGAAGTAAAGTTTCATTTGTTTAATACCTAACTTTGCAGCTTGTTCAGCTACTTCAATAAAAACATCATTTGGACAATGTTTGCCAATTAACTCTCTAAGTTCCTCGTTTCCAGTTTCTGGTGCTAAAGTTATGCTTTTTAATCCAGAGTTTGCTAAGATTTCTAGAATTTCCAAATCTAACTGATCAGCCCTAAGCGATGATGGGGAGATTAAGCAGTTAAAATTCAGTAATGACTGCAACAATTCTCGCAATCTTGGATATCCAGTAACTGATGGTGCTATGAGGGCTACTTTTCTTGTAACCTTTAAATTTCTCTCGACAACTTCCAAAAGTAAATCTAAATCTCTCCATCTCTGAGGAAAATATATCTGCCTAACCATGCAAAACTTGCAAGCACCACTGCATCCTCTTCCAACCTCAAGTAGTATGCTTCTTCCATAAACTCCTTCCCCAAATATTTGCACATGCAAATGCTCATTCAACTTTCTTGGATAAACTCTTTTTACTTTATCTTCCTTACCCGTGTACACTCCTCTTAGACCATCAAAGTTTTTATTTAAAGCCGCTTCAAGCAAATCTTCTAAAACCTCTTCTACTTCTCCTATGAAAAAAGCATCAAAGTAATTCAAAAGTGGTTTAGGATTTTCCATTACACAAGGTCCACCAGCTATTTTTACCCCTTTAAAGTTACTTTTTTTGATTATATCAATTGCTTTAAAATAATCCTCCTCAAATTGAAGTGAAAAAAAAGCAATGTCAAAATCCTTTAACTCTGTACCTGTTTCAAGGCTTCTAATTCCTTCATATACATCTGAGTAAAACCTTTCACATATAAAATCATCAAGGGAGTTTATTTTCGCATAAATATATTGTAAACCAATGTTAGAAATTCCACTTCTATATTTGTTCGGATAAACTAATGCAACTCTCTTTAAACCCTTTCTCCATTTTTTTAAAAACGGATTTTGCTCTTTTAAAAATTCCATGTATAAACTAGAGATTATTTTGATTTTGCTCCTCTCATTAAGGATACTACACCAGTTCTGACTATTTCTTTTATTCCATATTGTCTCATTAAGTCAACAAATGCATTAATTTTCTCTTCATCACCAGTTATCTCAATTATTAAACTATCTCTAGCTACATCAACTATTCTGGCCCTGAAAATGTTTGCTATTTCAATAATTTCACTTCTGGTTTCTAAAGTAGTAGCAACCTTTATTAAAGCCAATTCTCTACTTACGCTATTTTTTGATAAATCTATAACTTTTATGACTTCTATAAGTTTATTTAGCTGCTTCATAACGAGTTCCAATGTTTTCTGATCACCTTTTACTACTATTGTCATTCTAGAGATATCTTCCTTATCCGTAGTACCCACTGCTAGACTATCTATGTTAAAACCTCTTCTTCTAAATAAAGATGCAACTCTTGCTAAAACTCCTGGCTTATTTTCAACTAGGACTCCTATTGTATGCTTTTCCATATTCTTCACCTAATATTAACTTTCTTCATCAATCATTTCATTTAAAGCTGCTCCAGCTGGCACCATTGGATATACATTTTCCTCCTTTGATACCCAGAAGTCTATAACGACTGGTCTATCATTTATTTCCAAAGCTTCCTTTATGATATCTTCAACCTCGCTTGGTTTTTCCACAGTGAACCCCACTGCTCCAAAACCTTTTGCTATTTTTTCAAAGCTAAATTCCTCATACTTTAACTTTGTAGCGCTATATCTTTCCTCATAAAATAACTGTTGCCACTGTCTAACCATTCCTAGATAAGCATTATTTAATATAAATACCTTTACAGGGATTTGATAACTCACGCAGGTTGCAAGCTCTTGAATATTCATCAGAAAGCTTCCATCTCCAGCTAAATCTATTACAGTCTTTTCTGGAAAGGCTACTTGCGCTCCTATGGCTGCGGGAAAGCCAAAACCCATCGTACCTAAACCACCACTTGATATAAACTGCCTGGGGTATTTTACCTTAAAATACTGCGCTGCCCACATTTGATTTTGCCCAACCTCAGTAGTTATTATAGCATCTGGGCACAATTCGTAAGTCTTTTCAATAACATACTGAGGTTTTATAATTTTATCGTCTTTCTTATATTTTAACGGGTATTTTCTCCTCCACTCATTAACTGTATTTTCCCACTTCTTTCTTTGCTTATATTGTATGTACTTAATTAGTTCTCTTAAAACTAACTTAGCATCACCAACTATTGGTACATCAACTCTAACATTTTTACCTATTTCAGCAGGATCTATATCTATATGAATTATTTTAGCATGCGGAGCAAAGCTTGAAACTTTTCCTGTAGTTCTGTCGCTGAATCTACATCCCACAGCTATAATTAAGTCTGATTCCATTATAGCATAATTAGCATACTTTGATCCATGCATGCCTATAAATCCCAAGCATAACGGATGTGTTTCTGGAATGGATCCTTTACCCATTAAAGATGTTACAACAAATGCTGGTATAGTTTCAGCTAACTTTGTCAGCTCATAACTGGCATTTGATAGAATTACTCCTCCTCCCGCAAGAATAATTGGTCTCTCAGCTTTCATTATTAATTCTGCAGCTTTTCTGATTTGTCTTGGATGTCCTCGTGTTGTTGGTTTATAACCAGGTAATTCAACTTTCTCTGGATAATCGTATTCAATCTCAGCCATGGTTACATCTTTTGGGAGGTCTATTAGCACTGGCCCAGGTCTACCAGTCGATGCTATGATGAAAGCTTCCTTTATTATCCTTAGTAACTTAGATGGATCTGTAACTAGGTAATTGTGCTTAGTTATTGGCATAGTTATTCCAGCTATATCAGTTTCTTGAAAAGCGTCATTACCTATCAGCATTCTTGGAACTTGACCAGTCATAACGACAATAGGAGATGAATCCATGTAAGCTGTAGCTATGCCAGTAACAGTATTTGTTGCTCCTGGGCCTGACGTTGCAAAAGCGACACCTACTTTACCAGAGGCTCTAGCATATCCATCTGCTGCGTGAACTGCTCCTTGTTCATGTCTTGTTGTTATGTGAATGATATCAGAATCATACAACGCATCATAAACCTCAATTATAGCTCCACCTGGTATTCCAAAAATGTGCGTCACACCCTCATCTTCTAAAGCTTTAACTATAGCCTTTGCAGCTTTCATAAAAACACCTCAAATTAGAAGGTTTATACCTTCCAACATTGCCTCAACTGATGCCATAATTATGTCTGGCCCAACTCCTTTAGTAGTTACAATTTTCTCTCCTCTTTTTAACTGAACAACTACATCAACCAATGCGTCAGTTCCACCAGTGACTGCATCCACTCTATAGCTAACCAATTCTATATCTTTTACACCTACTTCCTCCAATGCTCTTCTAATTGCATTAATAGCAGCGTCAACTGGTCCTACTCCTACAGCCGCCTCTATTTTTTCCTTATTATTGATTCTTAACTTGACGCTAGCGGTGGGTCTTATGTTTTTCCCACTAATTACAGATAAGTCTTCCAGAATTACTTTCTTTTCCCCTTTTACCTGCAATACAGCTTCTATTATACTTCTAACATCAGCGTCAGTAACTCTTTTACCTTTATCTCCAATTTCTTTTATTTTCATCAGTATTTTCTTTATTTGATCATCCGTCGCTTTATAGCCCATCTCCTTAATTATAGCCTCAACACTAGCCCTTCCCGCATGCTTCCCCAAAACAATTTGTCTTTTTCTTCCTACGATTTCTGGGTCTATTGGCTCATACGTAGCTGTGTTTCTAAAAATAGCAGAAGTATGTATTCCACTTTCATGTGTAAAAGCATTCTCTCCTACAATCGGTTTATTAGGCGGTACAACAACTTTTGTTAATCTTTCAACCAGTTTAGAGACATTATACAGATTCTTTTTATTTATTCCCGTTTTTATACCATAAAGGAACTCCAAAGCGACTACAACTTCTTCTAAAGCAGCATTTCCAGCTCTTTCACCAATTCCATTTATAGTTGCATGAAATTCTTTTGCTCCACCTTTTATAGCAAAAATTGTGTTAACTGTAGCAAGTCCAAAATCATCATGACAGTGAATCGCAATAGGAATCTTAAATTTCGATGATAATTCTTTCATAATTCTTTCTGATCTTTCTGGAGTTAAAACTCCAACAGTATCGGCGAATGTTAGTCTGTCTGCTCCAGCAAGTGCAGCTTCTTCAAATAGTCTCTTAACAAAATTAAAATCAGCCCTGGATGCATCCTCTGCGCCAAATTCTACTATTAATCCTCTTTCCTTTGCATACTCAATGGCTTCAACTGATTTTTCTACAACGAAATTTTCATCTTTTCCTGGAAACTTACTAGAGATGTGTATCTTAGATGATGGTGCTACCATAAACACTGAATCTGCATCAGCGTCTGCTGCAGCATCTATATCCTCTTTTTTAATTCTTGCAAAGCTACAGATCTCTGCTTTTAGACCAGCATTTGATATTTCTTTAATTGCCTGAAAATCTCCTTTAGATGCTATAGCTGTTCCTGCTTCAATAATACTGACTCCAAGCTTATCTAAAGCTTCAGCTATTAGCAATTTCTGCTCAACACTAAGGCAAACTCCTGGTGTCTGTTCACCATCTCTGAGCGTTGTATCTAGTATTATTGGATATTCCATGATTCTCTTTAGCACAATTTTAGTTTTTAAGCTTTCTTCTGATTTAACTTTATTCGGCAACTTTTCCTTATAAACCATTCGGATTTTTTACAATAGCTCTAAATTTAATGTTCAATGGAATTTTCATCACTAGGTTAACTCTAATGAAATTAGATGGTTTTTGCTAATAAAACTAGACCACTCAAGTTGTTTACCTGAGCATTTAAAATTTACCAAGCCTTTAGTTTTTTAATTAATTTACAAAATTTTAACCAAATTTTTCAAATTTTTAAATATTATTATTTTATAAAATCTAGCTTTCATTTAAAACTCATAAGTGATTTATCCTAGAAAATAGCGAAACTCTCATATGGAGATTAAGATTGCCGGTAGAACGTTTAAACCTGACATTAGATGGGCAAAAGATTTACTACCCGTTTTGGCTTATCCGAGTGAACTTGAAAAAGATTTTCCAGCATACTACATGTACAGAGATATCTACTACAGTAAAAGAGATTTAGAGAAAATTATTGAAAATAGGTTAAGATTTGATTTAACCATAATTCCACCAAACAAGATAGGAAAAGAATACATAAAAACATTCGGTCATTATCATCCTGTAGCTGAAAACAATTTGTCGTATCCAGAAATTTATGAGGTTTTGGAGGGTAAAGGTTTATTTTTACTGCAAAAACAAGATCAGGGCAAAATAACAGATGTTATTGTTGTGGAAGGTGAAAAAGGTGATAAAATTATAATCCCTCCTAACTATGGCCATGTTACAATAAATCCATCTAATAAAGTATTAAAGATAACAAATTGGGTTGCAAGGGATTTTAAATCGATTTACGAACCATTCAGAGATAAAAAAGGTGCTTGCTACTATTATACTGACGATGGTTGGATAAAAAATAACCTCTATGGTGTTGTACCAGAGATTAGATTTGCAAAGCCGAAAATACCTAAAGAACTTGGAATCAAAAAATCTGAGGAAATGTACAGTCTTGTTAAGAACATTAAAAAGCTAGAGTTTCTAACAAGACCTTCTTTATATCAAAGCTTATTTGCCGAAGCTTTTAAATTTTTATAAGCATTTTTCATAAACAATTTAAAATAATTAAAAATAATTCAAAAATTTGACTTCGTGAACGCAAAGAATATTAATATTAATAACTTAACATTTTCTTAAATGGCAAAAAGAAAACTTGAGCAAAAAAGCAACGAGCTGAGGTATTTAATCTTAAAGCCTCTAGGTTATCCATTAAAAACAAGCTACCACGAGTACCCCACCGTAGACAACCCTAAAGTTTTTGATAGATATGCTAAAGAACAATGGAAAGGGGAGTACGTTTACAAAGGAAAATTATTATTCGATACTAGACTCTTTCCAGATTTTGCTTTTGAAGTAGTTGATCTTGATCCTGAAAGGGGCATAATTACCGATTCCACTAAGATCATTGTAAAAAGTGAGTCTAGAACTTTTGAGACTGAGATAGTAAAGGATGTTACATTAGATGATGTAGTTGGGCAAGAACAGGCAAAAAGAAAGGTAAAAGTTATACTTGAATTTCTAAAAAACCCAGAAAAATTTGGAAAATGGAGTCCAAAAAATGTACTGTTTTATGGACCTTCTGGTACTGGAAAAACAATGATGGCCAAAGCTCTTGCTAATACTGCCAATGTACCATTTTTATCTATAAAATCAACTAGACTAATTGGAGAGTACGTTGGAGATGCTGCTAAAAAAATACATGAGTTATATGATAGAGCACGAGAATTAGCTCCCTGTATAGTTTTCTTGGATGAATTTGATGCTATTGCGCTAGACAGATCTTATCAAGAAATTCGTGGTGATGTGACAGAAATTGTAAACGCTTTACTAACAGAACTAGATGGCATACAAAGAAATGACGGAATTTGCACAATTGCTGCAACAAATAGAGCTAACTTACTGGATCCGTCAATAAGAAGTAGATTCGAGGAAGAAATCGAATTCACACTACCAAATTTCGAGGAAAGATTAGAAATTCTAGAAAGAAATCTAAAAGATTTTCCATTAAAAGTTAAAGCTGATCTAAAATTAATTGCAAAGAATACTGAAGGTTTCTCTGGAAGAGATCTAGTTGAAAAAGTAATTAAAGCTGCACTACACAAAGCTATAATAGAAGGAAAAGATGTTATTGAAACAGAAGATATGATAAAGGTTATTTCAAAAAGTATACATTCTCACAAACCTCCAAAGCAAATGTTTATCTAAATTTTTATTTTATCAGGTCTAAATCTTAAAAGGCGTATTAAAATTTCATTTTGTTTAAGAAAAACATTATTTTGGTGAAATTTATGAAACATCTATTATCAATTTTAGATTTAACAAAAAGTGAGCTTCTTGAAATACTTCAGCTAGCTGAAAAATTAAAAAAAGAAAGATACAAGGACGTAGTCACAGACTATTTAAAGAATAAAAGCCTTGCAATGATTTTTGAGTTACCTTCTACTAGAACTAGGATATCCTTTGAAGTGGCAATGAGTGACCTTGGCGGTCATGCCTTATACTTAAGTTGGAAAGATTTACAGTTAAGTAGGGGTGAGCTAATCAAAGATACTGCAAGAGTGATATCCAGATACGTACATGCTGTAGTTATGAGAGTAAGAAAACATAAAACATTAGAAGAGTTTGCAAAATACTCATCAGTACCAGTAATAAATGGGCTTAGTGATTTAGAGCATCCATGTCAAGCTATAGCCGATTTGTTGACGATAAAAGAGTACAAAGGTGAACTAGAAGATGTAAAAATAACATGGGTTGGTGATGGAAATAACGTCTGCAATTCCTTAATACTTGCGGCAACATTAATGGGTATGAAAATAACTGTTTCCACCCCAGCTGGATATGAACCCCCAGAAGAAATATTAAGAAAAGCAAGAGAATTTGAAGGAGAAGTAAAACTTGAATCAAACCCTGCTAAGGCTGTTAAAGATGCTGATGTAATTTACACAGATGTATGGGTATCCATGGGCCAGGAACATGAAGAAGAAAAAAGATTAAAAGATTTCAGTTCGTATCAAGTAAATCAAAAACTCGTAGACTTAGCTCGTGATGATGTAATAGTTATGCACTGCCTACCTGCACATAGAGGTAAAGAAATAACTGAAGATGTTCTAGAAGGTGCAAGCTCCGTAGTTTTTGATCAAGCAGAAAATAGATTACATGCACAAAAAGCTATCCTTCTAGAGTTAATTACACCAGAAAAAGCTAAAGAACTTTTGGAAGTTTTCTAACTTGCTCTGAGTTAAATTAATTTTTAAAAAGGTACTAAAATTTTTTTAACTCAAAAGCTCTCTAACACTTGCCACAGGGGGTGTTTCTCTTTTATGTCTACTTTTTTCTACCATCTCTTTAACTTTTTTTATCTCAGCTTCTTCAATTTTTAACGTTTCCGTAATTTCTTTTTCTTTTAATCCTTTTTCAAGAGATTTTAATATTGCATCTAGTTTTGCATAACTTATTCCCAGTTCATCTTCATCAGTTTGCCCGACCCACAAACCTGCTGATGGTTTCTTTCTTATTATTTTTTCTGGTACTCCCAAAAATCTTGCCAGTTCAAGGACTTCAGTTTTGTATAAGTCCCCTATAGGCAGAAAGTCTACACCTCCATCTCCATATTTTGTGTTTCCAGAGAAAACTAAGGATCCATCTCTTTCAATCAATAGATTGTGATTTGGCGGCACGTCTGGACACCAAATGACTCCATCATACTCAACAATTTCAATGTTTTTCGGCTTAACTTCACTAAATTCTAATTTACTTAACTCAGTTTGATTTTTTTCGCTTGAAAGCTTTGGAATTTTTACAGA
>Ga0190367_1001758_pt1 | contig 12020 bp, 12 predicted proteins | sample 4872181011_MG_FD_171838 | JGI IMG/M metagenome (GOLD analysis project Ga0190367, IMG submission 171838) | Hydrothermal vent microbial mat bacterial communities from Southern Trench, Guaymas Basin, Mexico - 4872-18-10-11_MG | ecosystem: Environmental > Aquatic > Marine > Hydrothermal vents >... | reverse complement strand
CTCATTGGTACATACAATAGATTATCAACTGTTACAACCCTTATTCTCGGTCTAGGCAAAGGTTTTTCAAAGATAGCACCATATAATGACTTACTCAATGAGTGTTCAACAGCACAAGCTAATTCACATGATCTACATCCCATGCATCTCTCAGGATCAATGAATATAACGAGATTCTCCATATTACCCGATACAGGTATTGGAGAAGCCATGGTCGTCACTGTTCACCTCAGTTTATAAAGTTATCTTATAATAGAAATAAGGGAATCGTATTCGGAAATTAGAACACGGTAAAATATATACTGTTCGATGCCGGTTATATGATAAAATTCCTATATTTACCCTCAAACATTTTCTCGGAAATATATTCTCTAATAGCTTTGTATTTTTCCAATAGCCTCAAAGCCTCTGGAGTCAATAGTGTTATTCCTCTCTTATGGCCTCCTCTATTTGTAACAATTAGTTTAAAACCTATTCTTTTTTCAAGGGAATGTATTTTCTCAATATAAGTTGATGGTTTATAGCCAAGTAATTCACATGCGGTTCTAAATGATTTTGTATGCATGAGTACTTCAAGTAGTTCAAGTATGTCTTTTGGAATGATCTTTCCATCTGTTGTAACAAGTGAAATATTTATAGCTGGTATATAGTCTTGTAACCTATATTTTATTGGGCAATCCGAAAACATGATCTTTCTAATAGCACCTATTGATATATTGCCATTATTGAGGTCTATGTATTCGCTTAAAAATGGACATTTGTATAGTCTACCTATTGAATCGAGATATAATTTTCTACATTCTTCTCTTAGAGGTTTAGTCAATATTGTAACTCTATAGTCATCTATATATGCAGTATAGGCTCTATAGCCATAGAGATAACCATATGGTAATGAGACTTCATAGCCTCTTTCAATAAGGAATCTCTGAAGATCAAGAACGTATATGTATGAATATGGGATTTCACCTATCCTAAGCTTTAATCCATATTTACGGCATATATTGATCGATGATACTATATTTTCAATATTAATATCTATAGTTTTTAGTGCAAGGTATATTGAGAAATTCTCAATACCATGGCTTAGTAATGCCCTTATATATTTTTCTTCATTAAATAATTCAATATAGTTGCTAATCACTATTACAAATTCATCTATGTCTTTAACGAGATCCTTAGTAAGATTGCGAACATGTTTGATAGGTAATAAGACGTAGACTTTTCTTGAAAGATCTCTTAATTTATGGATAAAGTATTTAATTTTTGGATGTAAGTATGGATTTGGACATAAGATAATTGATTCATCAAAACTATAGTCTTTTATGAGCTTGTATAATCTATTGAATATTTGTATAGGCAATATATTTCTTTCAATAGAAGAAGATGTCCAAGGGCATCCTATGCAGTTTCCATTACATGTTATAACAGGCCTTATTATTAGACTACTCCATATCAAGGATTCATCCCTTTCCCTTATTCAAAATATACTTCGAATCCACAGAAATGATCTCCTTTACCCCAACAATATTTTTCAATGGTTGTATTCTTTCCATATAACTCCTCTAATACTCCCTCAATAACACCAGCTTCAAAATCACACATAGTTTCTCCAATATTCTTCATTCCATAGCAGCTCATGCACTCATATATGTTTATATTCATATTATTTAGTGATTCATTCACTATATCTAGGATCCCGATTCTTTGTAAGATAAAGATCTTTGGAAGATCATCTAATGACTTGATAGCTCTTTTCTTAACAAGCATTTTTCCAAGATTATAGCCTGATGCTTTCATTACAATAGTCTTCATCGATTTACTATATTGCATGATACCATATACGACCATTCTATAAGTCCGTATATAAACATGATCGCTTCTATCGATTTTATAGAAGAAAGGCCTTCTAATACTAAATGGATAATTTTGATCATTTATCTTATACATGGTATTCTTATTATTTATCTTGTTACGATTACATTTCTTGCATTCCCTATCTTTCTCAAGATAATAGACCTTCCTCCACCGCCATATACTCTTCTTAATATCTTCTTCAGAAATCATTTCTTCAAATTCAACATCAGTTATAGGCTTGATTATAGCCTGAATAGAAACCATATCATTTACCTCAAGAATTTATTTTTAGAATTAATTAGAGATAAGTTTTTTCATTAAACGATATATTTTAAGCGATTGGATAAATCTCTGGTCGTCTATGAGGATTATATTTATTATTTTCTCCCATATATGCTAGCAATTGATACATAGTACTTGGAAACAGGTGGATCGATGATGGGTTTAAGAGTATGTTATAATGTAATCGACTGTATTGGTAATACACCAATTATTAAATTATCGAGAGTCGTACCAAGGGATGTTAAGGCTGAGATATGGGCAAAGCTAGAATTCATGAATCCAACTGGTTCAGTAAAGGATAGAATGGCATATTATATGATTAAGGCTGCTGAGTCGACTGGTAAGTTAAGGCCTGGAATGACACTCGTCGTCCCTACAACTGGTAATACAGGAATAGCATTTTCAGCTATAGGTAGATACCTTGGCTATAAGGTATTGATCGTTATACCTGAGGAAATGAGTGAAGAGAGATTTCTACTTATGAAACTCTTTGGCGCAGAATTCGTTACCACACCCGGTGGTGAAAGCGATGCTCTAGGGGCTCTGGAGTATGCTAAGAAACTTGCACGAGAGAATCCCGATAAATACTTTGTATTTGACCAATGGTGGGATGAAGCTAATGTATGGAGCCATTATGCAACAACTGGTAAGGAGATCCTTGACCAGCTTGGCCGTGTCGATGCATGGGTTGCTGAAGTAGGTACTGGAGGCACCTTAATCGGTGTTGCTAAGAGGCTTAAAGAAGTTAATCCAAAGACTCTTGTTATAGGTGCAGAGCCTGCTGAGTGTCCAGTAGCTACATACTGGTTTAAGACTGGTAAGGAGGGTCCATGGGGTAGGCATGAGATCGAGGGTGTTGGAGACGGCTTTGTACCGGATATCATTCGCAGGTATAGGCATTTGATAGATGATTTTGTCACAGTAACTAGTGACGAGGCAATTAATATGGCCCGTAAAATCGCTAAGGAAGAAGCTTTACCAGTAGGTATATCAAGTGGAGCAAATGTAGTTGCAGCCATTAAAGTTGCACAACAATATGATTTGCCCGAGGGAGCCAGGATAGTAACAGTATTACCAGATTATGCAGCCCGCTACTTTAGCACTAGACTATTTAGGAGACAAAGAAAACTAGCTGATCGTAAGAAACTTCTAGAAGAAGTACGTGAAGACTAACTTATTCTTTTTTCTTTTTCTTATCTCCTAATTGATAGAAAAATTTAATGAAGGATAAACTATAGCTTAAAAGCTATATGATTATCATGAAGCAAGGAGATCCCCTAAAAATATATGACTTCTATTTATATCATAAAAATAGTAATGTGAAATTTATAGTATAGTTTTTTAGATAGAAGCTTCAACAGCAGCATAAGCATCAATTACTCCATATCCATATAGAGCATCATATCCGGGATCTCCCATATCTGTTGCTGTTTCGTGGAGTATACCTCTAATCGTATCTGCAGTAGTATCTTGTTCTGTTCCAGGAGGTAATGGCTGCAATCCATTAGTTAGTCTAGCTACCTGAATCAATGCGACTGTAGCTGAAACATGAGGCGTAGCCATTGAAGTACCACTTAATGTCTCATATGTATCATCTGGATAGGTACTCAATATATCTACGCCTGGTGCAGCTACTTCTGGATTCCGATTACTCCAATCAGGCACTTCACCATTACTATCTATTGCACCAACTGCTATTACTTCTGGATATGCTGCGGGATAACTAGGTGCATCAGCACCCTCGTTACCGGCAGCAGCTACAATTGTAATATTCCAATTATAAGCTGATACTATGATATCATGTAGTTCTGCAGGAGGACTTGATCCTCCAAGACTCATACTTATGACTTCTGGAGCATCATCTTCGGGATCACCAACTATTACTCCATCTCCATCAGCATCTATTACTCCATCAGGACCCTTAATTGCTAGATCAATTGCAATGATTAAATCACTCCAAGAACCACTACCAGATGCGCCTAATGCCTTGATCATATAGAATTCAATCGTAGGTGCAACGCCAACCACACCAATATCATTATCTAATGCAGCCACGGTACCCGATACATGTGTTCCATGGCCATTCAAATCATTAAATCTCGTACTAATCCTTCCATTCCAAACAGCTATACCCCATTTAATATTATCAACGAGATCCGGATGATCTGTGTCGACACCAGTGTCTATAATAGCAACTTCAACTTCTGAATCACCATCACCATTAATATCAATAAAACCAGTTATACCCAATGACCAGACATCAGGGGCATTAATGTATTCAATACCCCATGGAATGGTCTGAGGAGGCTGACTACTCCCAGGCTTACCTACACCTGGAGGCCTAGCAAGTACCTTGACTTCCCCATCTTCGGATACATGTATAACTCCATGTCTCCATCCAAGCTGATTCAATGCATAAGTTGGCATCTTAACAATAGCTATAGGAGCTGAATCAGCTATATAGACTAGCTGGCCACCTAAGGTACTAATGATTTTTGGACTAAATCTTAATCGATCAATCCTTAAAATATAAGTATTAACAGTAGTTGGCCTAGCCATTACAATTACTGATGATATTGACGGCATCAATAATGCTATGATCAATAGTAATAAAATATATCTAGTCATCGTCCCACCTTAATTCCATTCATCTATAGAAAATACTTAATAAGTATTGCTATATATAATGAAAACTAATTAGCTAATAGTATTCTACATTACTTGTATTAGCCCTAAGTGTAGAAAGAATAACAAAATTATTTATATTGGTTACCTATATTGAGTACCTAGTACCCACGTAATGAGAAAGTAGTAGATGATCGTAGTATGTCTCGAAAAATTCTCTTAACGGGTTTTTCTCACTATGGCATATATTATATTAATCCATCGATGGAAATACTTCAGAAGCTTAATGGTGTAGTGTTTAATGGATTTAAGGTATATGGATTGGTATTGCCCGTATCAATCGATAAAGCTCCTAAGATCTTAAAAGATAAACTAAGAATCCTTAAACCAGATATAGTAGTAGGCCTTGGCCTAGCTCCTAGAGCTAGGAATATCATTATAGAGCTTGCATCAGCAAATATAGCTCACTTTCCAGACTATAAGGACGTAGATGGAAATACCGCATGGATGAAGCCCTTCGATCATAATAATTTGAATGTCTTATCCACAAGACTTCCCATATTCAAAATAATGGAATCTTGTTGCAAAAATAAAGGATTTAAAATCTCCATAGGTATTTCTATAGGAACTTATCTATGTAATATAGTAGGCTATGAAATACTTAGATATGCTCATAAAAATTCTTTGCCAGGAGGATTCATACACATTCCTCCATCAACCGATCTAGCTCTAAGACTAGGTTTAAACAACTACATGCCATTAAAGGAAATGCTTCAAGCAATAAAATGCATATTAATAACAACTATAGAAGAAATTTAATAGATAAGTCTATTATTGATAACCATAGAAATTATTATTAAATATTTTATTCAATATATTATTTTCCTAGAGGAAAAATGTTTCTTTAAATTAATTAACACCTTCTATTATTTTTCAATTCTCTCTATGTATATTTAAAGGATGAAAATAATTTAATAAAATGAGATAATTTTAATTTGACGACATTTTGAATTATTAATGTCTAGACTAAATCGCGGTTATATGATAATTTATTTAATTTTTGAATATATAATAAGATATGGTGGTTGGAAATTGGATTTCTTTGGTATAGATATTCTTGGGTTAATGTTTTGGCTTTTATTGTTATATACATTGATTCATCCATATTTGAGGCATCGCGGTTTACATGCAGCAAGGTTTAGGCTTATTAATCAGATGGAGAGGAAGTATGGATGGCGTGTGATAACTATGATACATAGGCAGGAGAAAATAGGGTTCTTTGGAATACCAGTATATAGGTATATTGATATAGAGGATTCTGAAGCAATCATAAGAGCTATAAGGACTACTCCGCCCCAACAACCAATAGCGCTTATCCTACATACACCTGGAGGCCTTGTACTTGCTGCATCACAAATAGCTATGGCTCTTAAGAAGCATCCTGCTAAAAAGATCGTTATTGTACCACATTATGCTATGAGCGGTGGAACATTGATTGCTTTGGCCGCTGATGAGATACGTATGGATCCAAGTGCTGTCTTAGGCCCCCTTGATCCACAGCTTCAGACGCCTCAAGGGGTATTTCCTGCACCATCTATCTTAAAAGTGGCTAAGGAGAAGGGTGAGAAGGCTAGCGATACTACATTAATCTATGCCGATATAGCTGAGAAGGCTTTGAAGGAGATCCAGAATACAATAGTTTATCTATTAAGAGATAAAATGCCTGAAGAAAAGGCATGGCTTATTGCTAGAAGATTGACAGAAGGATACTATACACATGACTATCCAATAACTTTTGAAGAGGCAAAGGAGCTTGGCCTACCGGTATCAGCCGATGTTCCTGAAGAAGTATATACATTAATGGAGCTATATCCACAAGCACTACAGCAGAGACCTGGCATAGAATACATACCTAGGCCACAGATTCCACATTATAGTCGTAGAGGAGAAAGGAAGTAGCATTAAATAAATTATTTTTAATCAGTTTTATTCTCACATTATTTCAACATACTTATCTATAAATTTCTTATATCAATTCACATATTCGTCATGAGATATAATATGTATTTCAAATGGTGTAGAATCACCTATTTCCTTTGCAATTTCTATTCTCAACTTTATTCTTCGATTAACATCCCTACCCAGATCAGTTACTATGAGAACATCTATATCACTATCTGGCCTCAATTCTCCTTTTACATAGCTTCCAAACAAAATCACTCTTGCATTAGGATCATGTTTTTAACAATTGATTTTATCTTTTTCAAGTAATTAATAGTATTTTCAAAATATCTTTTCCATTCTCTTATCCTCTCAATCTCTAGATCAACTAATGTTTTTCCAGACATTCTAAAACCTCCAGTACTTTCTCAGCAAAATCTAGTGCCCTCTTAGCTATTTCTTTATCATATTCTCTTGGAATGTATCTAGAAGAAATATATGCTTCCTCAAGTAGATATAGCATTTCTAAATTGTTTTCATAAAATTCTCTTAATTTACAATTTTCATATACTTTAATTAGATATCTTATTAACCTTGTTAATGAATTAGTTTTGGGATAATCGCCGATTTTTCTGTAAAGTAAGTATTTTGAATATAGTTGTACAAATTGTTCCACATGAAATAAAACTAGATCATAATATTCTCTAGAATAATCCTACTTAGCATTTTCTAGAAAGCCTATGGCCCTTCTTTTTAGAAACTGGGACTTCTCATTACCCATTATTTCTCCCTAATTTGCTATATAGATCATGCATCCTTAATAATAGTATATTATTATATTCTGCTTTAACATTAACTAAACATAACTTTAGGAGTATAGGTGATGCTGTGGAATGCCGTTTGTAAAATATCTAAAATGTAGTCGTTGCGGAAGGATTTATAGATTAGATGAGAAGCCAGTGATGTGTGTTAATAGGGATCTTGGTAGGCTTGATATAATCTATGACTATGAAGCTATTAAGGATGCTATATCAAGAGAGGAGCTTAGTAGAAGATCATTTAATATGTGGAGATACTTTGAATTCTTGCCAGTAAGTGATCGTAGATACATTATTAGCCTTGGCGAAGGAGGTACGCCATTAATCAGGGCAAACAGGTTAGCTGAGGCCCTAGGTCTAAAGAATCTTTATTTAAAGGATGAGACGAGAATGCCTACTGGTAGTTTCAAGGATAGGTGTATGAGTGTAGCAGTTAGTATGGCTATAGAGTTTGGATTTAAACACGCTGTTATTGCTAGTAGCGGCAATGCTGCAGCTGCACTCGCTGCTTATGGAGCTAAAGCAGGTATTGATGTAATAGCTTTTGTACCGGACTTCACCGCTTATGGCAAGATAGCCCAGTTACTATTCTATGGTGCTAAAGTAATTAAGGTCAGGTGGACAGAGGCTGAGGATCCAACTGTTAGGATGATGAGGCTTCTTGCAGAAAAGTATGGCTTCTATCCATCGCCTAGTTTCGGGCCATTCAATCCCTATCAGATCGAGGGTCCTAAGACAATAGCTTTTGAAGTTATTGAACAATTAAACTGGAATATACCGGGCCAAGTATTTATACCAACTGGTGCCGCTTCATTATTAACCGGTTTCTATAATGGTTTCCGAGACTTTAACATGGTTGGCTGGGTAAATGGCTATCCAAAAATTGTAGCAGTACAATCAACAGGGAATGCACCTTTCGTTAGAGCATGGATGGAGAGACAGGATCCATTGAATATAAGGCCTTGGGAAAAGCCTCCGGAAACAATAGCTACTGGTTTAGAAGATACTTTCCCATGGGATGGAGACGCGGGTTTAAGAGCATTATATAAAACAAATGGTTATGGAGTAGCAGTTGAAGACGACCTCATCGTTAAAGCTATGAAAATGCTTGCAGGCTTAGAGGGGATTTTTGCAGAGCCCAGTGGTGCAGCAGGTCTAGCGGGCTTGATCAAGGCTTTAGAGGATGGAAGAGTCGATAAGGATGAAACAATAATTGTTCTAGTGACTGGCCACGGCCTTAAAGATCCTGATATTGTTAGAAAAACTGCTGGTGATGCCCCAATAATTAATCCTGTAGAAGATGAGCTAAAAACTGTACTTAGAAACGAATATGGTATTGAATTATAGTCTTTATATCTTTTTATTTTTCTTCTCTTTAACTGGAATTAAGGTTATTTTACATAATCTATAAATCATTATCTTGGTGTATATAGCATGGTTAAAGGATATGTTCTCGTTACTGGTGGAGATCGTGGTATTGGTAGGGCTATTGTATTAAGATTTGCTAGAGATGATTACTATACCGTCTTTACCTATTATAGGAATGAAGATGCTGCTAAGGAGACGCTTAAGATGATAAAAGATATTGGAGGCGATGGTTTTTATCTTCAAATGGATGTTTCCTGTGAAAAAAGTATTTCTAAAGCCTATAGTGTTGTGGCTGAGAAAATACCGTATCTCAATGTACTTGTTAATAATGCTGGTATACTTCATTTTGGAAGTATTGAAGAAACAAGCCTTAATGATTGGCAGAGAGTTATTGATATTAATCTGACTGGAGTATTTCTTGTTACCAAGATCTTTATGCCATTGCTTAGGAAGGCTCCATGGGCTTCTATAGTTAATTTGTCAAGTATTGCTGGTCAAACAGGAAATATTGTTGCATCAACAGCTTATGCAGCTAGTAAGGCTGGTGTTATAGGATTTACTAGGAGATTAGCTGTAGAACTTGCTCCTAAAATAAGAGTTAATGCTGTAGCTCCAAGCTTTGTAGAAACTGATGCAGTAAGAGAATATATCGATACTCCTGAGAAAAGAGAGAGGATAAGGGCATTACATCCATTAAGAGACATTGCTAAGCCTGAAGACGTTGCGGAGGCAGTTTATTTCCTTGCTACTCCTGCATCTAGGTTTATTACTGGACAAGTACTTGGCATTAATGGTGGGAGACTTACATGCTAAATATTTTTTAAATAATTATTTATTTCTCTCTTTACGAATAATTACACGGACCTTGCTTGTCTCTGCCGATACTGTAATAGATAACCTTGCTATAGCACTAGAGTAATCAGGATCTCTATAAGATTTTCCTTTAAACCCATTAACCTCTATAGTTCCATAGTCTCCTATAATTGATGCTTCTACAGCAATGTCTTTAGGAATATATACCTCGATAGTAATAGATGAAGTATCTACATTGAATTCTAATCTAGCATCACCAGTAAATTTTCTATAATGTATCTTTAACGAGCCATTTGATGTATCTATGTTAAAGAAGCTACTGGTATCCATTAAGCCAATTATTTCAAGGTCTATTTTACTAGTGTCAATAATAGCTTTAACATTATTAGTTGCATGAATAACTCCATTAACACTTGAAGTATCGATTCTAAGATCAATGGAGTTGTTTTCACCTGGTAATTTGAGTATTCCATTTGCAGTATCAAATACTCCAATTAATTTATTATCACTAACCTTAAGGCTAGCAATACCTCCTTCAGCATATTCTCCCTTAAAAGAGATTTTATCCTCGGTTTCCTCTATCCTTATAGAACTAGTATCTATTACTAAATCAATATCTGGTCTCTCAGGCTTTTCATCAAGAACTATATCAGCAGGTATTTTTTTACCCATGAAGGAGAATGGTTTAATAGTAGTCTTGGCTAATCCCTTCATAGCACTTGTTATAGCTGTTTTAACTATGTTAGCAATGGATTCTGAAAGTGTATGTCCTATAGGCTCTGATTCACCAATATAACCTATGTCTTTAGATTTAAGTACGACGATATGTTGAAGATAGCTTGGAACAATAACTGTATCAACATCATATATTCCTTCTAGAACAGAGTCTAGTAGATTTTCAGGCATGTCATCAATTATTAATGTAGCTACATCTCTAATTAGAGCTTTTTTACCTTCTCTACGTAGTTTTTCAGCTAATTTATACGTAAATCTTAGCTGAGGCAATTCACCTAGTTTTACAATAGTTTTCTCTTTAGCCTGCTCTTTCTCCATAGGCTTTTCAATTTCAATTTTTTCCCTACTCGCCATTATCTTAAGTGCTTGATATGCACGCCATCCCTCCTCCGTTAATCTATAGTCTCCAGTAGCAGGATCCTTCTCAATGAGTCCCTGTAACATTTTTATATGGAATGCAAATGTACCACTATCCATTACACCAGTTATTCTCATAAGCTCGGTATAGCTTAGATTACCTCTTTCAGCTAATGCCCTGATAATATCTCTTCGAACCTTATGTGCTAATGCTTTAAGATACTTTTCTATATCATTTAATTCTTTATCCAAAATCTTCACCTTTTCAAAATATCTACTTAGTATTTATAGGGATTCGACAAAGATAAATCCTTGGTAGAGGGAAATAGATACTGATATGTTGAGAGAATTCGACAAAATACTTAGATTCCACTAGTATAGAACAATAAAATGGCTGATGAATATATGTTTTATGAATTATTGGTCTTATCTATTTATATACTATTAGCTTCAGCCATAGCATCCATTGTAAATAAGACTAAATTGTCTCAATACTTAATAATAGCTTCAATGATGGTTCTCTCAATATTCTCGATTCATTCAATATTTGTGTTAAAAGTGGATTGGATCGAAACAGTCTCTATTCCTATATTGCCGTTCCTTAATTCTGAAGCAATATTCCTAACTGGTATGCTTAATACATTATTTCTCTTTGCCCTCTCCATAGTTGGGATATCTGTAACGTTATATAGTGGTTCATATTTCTTTATGGAGCAGATACATGGTAAGGAGGAACATTATTGGTTTTATCTATCAATTTTATTTCTCTCTCTAATTATATTCTTTACATCAAGTAATCTCATATATATGATCATATCAATAGATATAGCTACACTATTTACTGCATTACTTGTTGCACATGAGAGACATAGTAGGAGAGCACGTTCTATGGGGCAATTATATGTAATTGTTGGTATTACTGCTAGTGCATTTATTGCATTGGCCTCCATGGCTATCTATAGGAGCTTACATACGCTAGACATTATTCCCGTCCATGGATTAATTGATCAAGAGTTAATGCTGATATCTTCGATATTCATGGCCATAGGTTTTTCAATAAAAGCTGGTCTTTTCCCTTTCCATGCATGGCTTCCAAAAGTTCATAGTGAAGCTTTAGCTCCAATATCTGCTGTTTTAAGTGGCCTATTAACTAAGACTGGTATTTATGGATTAATACTATTCTCTACATATGTTCTAAAGGTTCCTATTGAAGTGGAGTATATTCTC
>Ga0190367_1001756_pt1 | contig 12029 bp, 15 predicted proteins | sample 4872181011_MG_FD_171838 | JGI IMG/M metagenome (GOLD analysis project Ga0190367, IMG submission 171838) | Hydrothermal vent microbial mat bacterial communities from Southern Trench, Guaymas Basin, Mexico - 4872-18-10-11_MG | ecosystem: Environmental > Aquatic > Marine > Hydrothermal vents >... | reverse complement strand
ACTGAATTCGTATATAACCTATATTTAAATGGGTTGTTAAGTATAGACTCCATAGAATATGACGGATGTAAGATTACACCACTAGACTTTTACCTTAAAATCGTGCCTAGACCCCCGACAGAAGAGGAGTTGAGGATGTGGATTGATGAAGGCCTACTTAGAGATGCGAAGGAGGTCGCCGTCACTGAAGTGTGGGGATGGAGGGATGGAGACTATTACCACTATAAATATACTGTTATAGGACCTTCAATTAAAGATATTATTAAGAAGGTTCCCCCCGCAAATCATTCTAGCTACCTTGTATCAGGAGGGTGTTACCTGCTGGTACGTATGATCGCCGACGATATGATACGGGAGAGAGGCGTTATAGTCCCGGAGCAGATCAATAGGGATGCTAGAATAAGGTATGTTAAAGACCATTCTAGGGTCTTAGATCCAAGTATAGAAATTAGGTTGGAGATTGAGGCCACACTTAGTAAATAGCTTTTAAAACTTTATCCCTAACCTTTTTATAATGAAGATAATACTTGATGTAGCTACTCCTAAACACGCTATTTTCGCGGCGTATCTAGAGCCTATATATAGGAGAAAGGGATTTGACGTAGAGATACTCGCTAGAGAGTCTACACAGACGCTGAATATGCTTAGATACTTTAAATTGGATTATAAGGTCATAGGATACTATGGCGGCATGGATTTAACCGAAAAATATATTGCAACACTGGATAATGAAATTAATTTACTTAAGCATATTCTAGAATTTGGAGAGCCAGATATATTATGGAGCCATGGAAACGTAGCAGGGATTAGGACCGCGTTCCACATGGGAATCCCCGTCATCCATGTAAATGATACGCCATATAATATTCCAGTAGCTAAATTAACTGTTCCATTATCTACTAAACTAGTTACACCAGCTGCATGGAGTATAAGTGACTGGAGTAGGTTCGGCATAGATCCTGGAGATATTATTAGATATTATGGAATCGAGGAAGTCGCGTGGATTAGGAGGATGGATGTGGATAGGGAGAAGATTAGAAGCAGATACCTTGATAGGGATGAGAGGATCATAGTATTTAGGATGATAGAGTATAAGGCGAGCTATTCATTAAATGTTAAGCCGCCTATATATAAAGTATTAGAGAAACTCTCTAGATATGCAAAGATAATATATATACCAAGGTATGAAGAGGAGTTGAAGCTAGCTAGTAAGATCCCTAATACGATTATATTAAGGGATGTAGTCTTCGCCCCCGAACTCATCGCAGCTTCAGACATAAACCTAAACAGCGGTGGGACTATGGCTAGGGAAGGGGCTTTACTAGGGGTGCCAACTATATCATATTACTTTTATAATAAGATAACGAGGTTTTTAATCAAGCATAGATTACCGATATGGTATATTCCAGATATAGATAAAATCATTAGGAAGACGATTAAAATACTTAGAGACCCAGATAAATATCGTATCGATTCGAAGGAGATATTAAATAAATTCGATGACCCACTAGAAGTAATTATAGATACTACATTAGATATCTTAAAGCAGTAGATACACTACATACTGTGAAACTCTTTAACTTTATTAATTATATAGCTTATCTCCGCATCACTTAGACTCGGGTAGATAGGTAGACTGAGGATAATTTTAGATAGCTTTTCAGTATTCTCAAGCTTAATTTCGCCGAGAATCCTTTTGATGATAGGCTGCCGATGTAAAGGCTTTTTATAGTATATCCTTACATCTATGCCAGACTCCCTTAGAAACTTAAGTAGCTTATCCCTATCTCTCGATTTAATGCTATATAGAGAGTAGGAGTGATATGCATATTCCTTTTCAATAGGTGTATCGACATAACCACTTAATTCCTCATTATACATTTTAGCTATCTCCCTCCTCCTTTTAACGTAGTCATCTAGCTTTAACAGCGATTTTATACCCAAATATGCTTGGATCTCATTGAAATTCATGTTATAACCCAATGTAATTATATCGCCATTCTCAGTTATACCATGGTTTTTAAGCAATCTAATTTTATCAATGATCCCTTCATCATTAGATACTATCATCCCTCCCTCCCCATATACAGTCATATTCTTAGTAGGGTAAAAGCTGAAGAACCCGGCATATCCAAATCCTCCTACATGCTTATTCATATATCTACTTCCATGAGCTTGACACGCGTCTTCAATCACATAGAAACCATATTTATCAGCCAATTCTAAGATAGGCTTTAAATCAGCTGGATGCCCGAATAAATGAACCGCTATTACAGCCTTCACGCTTCCATCGACCTTATTTTTCAAATCTTCTATATCTATAGTATATGTATCCAGATCTACGTCTACGAAGACGGGTTTAGCCCCCAAATGCATCACTTGAGAGACTGTGGATATAAATGTAAAGGAAGGAACCACTACTTTATCTCCGGGACCGATACCGAGCGCCTTAAGAATAAGATATTCAGCAGATGTACCATTATTAACAGCAACAGAGTATTTTACCTCTACATACTTAGCAAATAATTCTTCAAACTCTCTAGTATACTCACCCTCTACATACATCCCTGATTCAAACACGTCTTTCAAGCCTGTGATATATTCCTCTTCATAAGGGATTTTAATGAATGGAATATACATCAAATAGAGAGTCTAAAAAGTAATATTTAAGATTATTATCTTATCACACTTAATTATATAAGCTAAATGACATCTACTTTACCGGTACACCGGGACTAATTATCAGCCTACCTGTAACAACAAGGACCTCGGCACCCTTTATCCCCGGCATAGTCTTAACCTTCTTAACTATCTCATTAATATGCTGTAGACTAGCAGCCATGAAGATAGCTACTAGATCATGTCTACCCGTCGTCTGGAGTACATGGTGGATCTCCTCCATATTTTCAAGCTCACCCATAATATCACTAATCTTATTTAAGTCGACATCGAGCAACATTACAAGGGCATATGGATATCCAATCTTTTCATAATCTGGGATCGCTACAAACTTCTTAATATATCCTCTTGAGATTAGGTTTAAAACCTTAAACCTCGCAGTAGACTGCGGAATTTTAAGCTTCTTTGCTATATCAGTAAAGGACAGTCTCCCGTCCTTCTGGAGCATATTCAATATCTTTTTATCTAATTCATCTAGGTATTCACGTGGTCTCCGTGCCATTGCAAAATTAATTATGATAATTACACAAATATAAGTATTTTAATATATTTTTTAAAAATATATGGAATTCACTGCGAAATAGGTTTAGAATCATATTCTTATTGTAGGTTTAAAACTAATTTAATTATTATGGATTTTTAATCAGTAAAATCATCTTTAAACAATGTTATAAATGTATTAATCTTTCTATCGATCTCTCTAAACATTCCAATTATATAATTATATAGCTTTTTTAGAGCTTTATCATTAATAAAATAACCATATTTTCCGTCTCCTAATAAGACACTAACTTTCCTCCTCTCTAATAGCTCAATCGTCACCCCTCTATCCGATATCGAATATATTGTTGAATAATTATACCCCGATTTATATGCTATTTCAAGCAGCTTCTCAGCGTTTATGAGACTATTTGTAGCTATATGAACAATCGTACCCTCAATATTCATCCAGAGTGTGTAGTCACTGATCCCCTTAATTGCATGTTTAATAGTATCCATGTCAATTGGATGATGGTATTTCCCGATTATTACATCCCTACCCTTCTTGGGGATCCCATATTCCCTTAACAATAGTATTCTCCCATAACAGCTACTTCTACTAACGAAATCTGGGTGTTTATTTACAGTCTCTAATAATGGGATGATTCCGTCATCAACTAAACCAGATTTTAGAGCCTCCTTAAACCTCCTTAAATGATAATTTCTAATCCTAAGCCATCTGTCATCTTCAATTTTAAACTCTTTAAGCGAGTATAATCCTGGCATCGACAGCTACAGCCCTATCTCCATATGCAAATATAGGATTTAAATCGATCTCTTTTATGACGGCATATTTAACTGCTAAGTCCCCAACCTTAACGATTATATCCGCAATGATATCTAGATTGACGGGCTTTAATCCCCTATATCCAGTCAGTAATTTAAATCCCTTGATCTCCCTGATCATTTCAATAGCCTCCTGCCTATCTAACGGAGCTAATCTAAATGAAGTATCTTGATAAACCTCTACAAAGACCCCTCCAACTCCAAACATTACAACCGGTCCAAACTGTGTATCCCTATTCATCCCGACAATCAATTCTATGGAGGGCTCATACATCTTCTCAATCAGAAATCCATCTATATGGGCTGAGGGCGCATTCAACCTTATATTATTAATAATACTATTAAATGCTCTTCTGAGAGAATACTCGTCAACAATATTAGTTATTACGCCACCGACATCAGTTTTATGAATTATGTCTTTAGATACAATCTTTAGAACTAGCGGATACCCGATCTCCCCCGCATATTTAACTGCTTCATCAACATTCTTCACAACCATGCCTTCAGGCACTGGTATGTTATACTGCTTACATATGTACTTGGCCTCAGGCTCTAAAAGCCATTTCCTACCTTCATTAATCGCCTTCTTAAATATCTCGGTAACATCCTCATCTCCATTCATATATCTAAACACCTTAAAATAATCTATGGATAATATTGAATCCTAGATAATTTAAAATTGATTTATACCCTCATATTGTGCAATTCTCATCATCTAATTCAGCACGGTGGAGTATAATCATCGGCTATAGTATTTAATATAGCTAATGAAATTTATGTTGTTACGCAATATTAATTCATAATGAGTATAGAAATACCCATCTACACCTATCTCGATGAACTATATCTATATGAAACAGATAAATTCCATTATAACCGAAAGACTGGAGAGATATTTATATTAGGTGTTGAAATAGGGGGGCTCATTAATAGATATACATTCAGGCAGTTGATTAAATCAGTGATCGAGGGTGACTTTATAAGTGATGATAAACTAGATAAATATCCCACGTTAAAGACTATCGATAGATCCTTCTCAATAAACCTTAATATTAGGGGGTTAGATGATCTATGGATCCTTCATATGTTGAATGGCTTCACACCGGTACATAATATATATGTTATTTTAAGGTCGAATAAATTCGGTTTCCTAAGTACATTAAAGGCTATATCCTTATTCTCCTCAAAATGGCTATATAGAAGATACCTTGAGTACCTCGATTGGTTAAAGAACCCTGGTTATAGACCTAGGTCAAACTATATTTGGGAAGGAGCTAAGAGGGGTAAGTTGCCTAAATGGCAGGAGTATACGAGGGAGATTATATTAGATATTATTAAGAATGATTATCCAGATAAGATGAATGAATTCAAGGTATTAGATAAAAAATTTAGGGAGCTGGTGAATATGATTGGTTTTACACCGTTTGAAGTATATACATTTTATTATCTATCTAATATCCTAAAGTTAAACAATCCATTTAAGATATTAAGCTATCCTAAAATTATGTTTGCGGAAGTAATTTATTTAAATTATAGGAAAACTGGAGGGAAAGAAATAATATTATATCCCTTATATACTGGTAGACTAGTACAAAGCCCTGGCCCAGAAATACTTTAGAAATATTATGAAAATTAGTAGTATCAATATAACATATAATGTAATTAATATGATGCTTAATAATCCACTTGATATTGGCAGTGGAGGAAATGTATATATGTAGCCGACTTCAGGATAGACTAGTAATGCGAAGCCTATGAATAATATGAAGATGCCGATTATAAAGAAGATCGTCGGCTTCCACAACTCACTCCTCCTTACATGAGCAGGTGAAACAACCTTCTTAGGATAATATTCAACATACTTCTTCTTACATTCGATACATACCCATAAGACTGGGTCGAAGTCATCCCGACAAACCAGTCTACCACAGTCTTTACATACAAACTCAGCGGGCCTATCACCGCATATTTCACATAATGGTCTAGGTTTATATTCCGAAGCCATTCCATATAAACAATGTTAGGATACATATATTAACTCTCTACCTATTTGAATGTACGGCATTATAATCAGGAGTATATAAATTAATATTGCTATTAAGATAATTGGGAGAAGTATTTTAATCATCCTCCTACTAGTCCCAAATACAATGGGTATAGGGCCGATTAAGACCACTCCCCCAGCTTCACCACCCATCCCTATATACATCAAGATAGAGATAATTATGAACATTATACCTACTAAAATTAAAATCATTCCTATAACAACCAAATCTACCGACATGCATTATCTATAGATAATAAACATAATTAAATAAGTTACCCTTGAAATTAATGCATATCTAATGTTATTAACTATGTAGATATGTTGGTATTTATACGAAAGCGTGGATTCTCGAGAATCAGGATAAAGTTAAGATTAGCCGATAATTATCCTACTTTTAAGCCAGGTTATAAATAAGTTAGAATTAAGATCGAATATACTGGAATATGTAAGACCGATATGCATATAGCTGATGGTGATCCACCTCTACATAAGAAACCTATTGTACTAGATCATCAGATCACTGGTAAAGTGAATAAAGTTGGAGATAGGGTTAGATTGACATAGCTGTACGGGTCATGTGGTTCATGTAAATATTGTTTAAACGGTCTTGAGAATTATTGCCCCGATATAGTTAGAACGGGATGGGATAATAATTACTATAAAGGAAATATTAGAAGGTATGACTGCAGTAGTTAAGATTACCTAAAATATAGGCTTATTTACCCTCTTCCTTAGACTCCTTTTTACCACCTTCCTCAGTAGTCTTCTCCTCCTTAACCTCCTCCTCTAACTTCTTCAACTCCTCCTCAAGCTCCTTCTCAATCTCTTCAATAGGCTTTGGAGGTGGGGTAGTGGCTAGTGTATATCCAATCCATGCAAGAATACCTAATACACCGCCTACAGCCACGAAACCAGTTAATTTAAGTACTATTAAATCCCACTTCGGATATGGAGGGAAGAATACCAGCCATCCATATATAATTATACCTATAATCCCAACTATAACAAGAAGAACTCCTATAACCTGATCCCTACTCAATATATTTACACCCCGCTCTAACAAATAATAATAATTAACCAACACTATTAATTTAATATTTAATAAATAATTTCATTCGAATTGTGTATACTAATCCTTTAAATATATTTTATTTAGATAAAATCTCTTCAATATATTCATCAACGTATTTCATATCTATAAATCTGAGATAACCTTCATTCCACTCCTCCCTAGAATATCTAAGGTCGTAAAGTGCCCTTGCAACTTCATACTCCAACTTACTCGGCATATCAAAATAGTATTCTTTACCTAATAACTTGCTAAAGCCATATGCCAATGCATCTATAATCTCATTATACCGTATATCCCTACCTAATATATCAACTATATTTTTGACTCTATACTTTACATCACTTACCCCTTTATCAATCAACTTAATTTTAGGTACTCTCAATACACTATATAGGAGGTTTAAATCAGTATTAAATAAGACAGATCCATGGAGAAAATACACACCCCATCTAAGACTAGCTGCAGTTCCGCTAATCTTATGACTACCAACTACCACATCGTTTATATTTTCTAACTTAGCTTCCAACCCAATTTTATTTAATGCATACACCAAGCCATTGATTAAATATTTAAATACATATGTTAAGTCTCTATCTCCCCCACTCGTTACAATTGCATAATTTATGTTCCCTAGATCATGATACACCGCTCCGCCACCTGTGAATCTACGGACAACCTCCACATTATATTCCGACGCAGACCCCATATCAACTTCTTCACTCATCCTCTGAAAGTATCCGATTACTACAGCATTCCTATTCCTCCATATCCTTAGGGTGTCATCGATATAATTATGTGCCCTCACCCTCACAAAAGCCTCTTCAAATGCTAGGTTCATCCTAGGGTCCTCAGGAGTCTCGAATAATAATATCCTAAGCATCAACCTCACCCAACGTGGATTCATAGATTACTTTGACAAAATCATCTATCTCAATACCTGGGTGAGATACTTTATACTCATTAAATACGTCCCTAATAACCTTAGCTATCTCATTCCTATCGATAGAGACCCCCTTTAACCTATCCATCAAAACTGATAGGGAGTCCTCTGGATAGAGGAAAAAATCCCCGGTAATATCGACTTTCAATATAATTTTCCTACTAGGGTCGTATTCCACCCTACACTTTATTAACCCCTTTCTAGCCTTATGAATCGAAAAACCAGTCTTCGACATTACTAAACATATTTAAATAGTGTATCTCCTTAAAATCCTATAAGCATAGTATAGTAAGACTATCGTTATAATAGATGTATAAATCTCTACATATGAAAGTTCACTGGTTAGATCGAATAATCCCTCACCCTCGACGCTCTGGGTAAGTAGATAATCTAGATAATGCGAGAGAATTACTAGTATACGAAGCCCTAGTAAGCCTAGTGACAAGACTGTAGATACAAATAGACCCGACGCCTGCTTAATAATATCCTCACTATTAATATATGATATTGATATCACCCCAATTGATAAGACTACAATACCATAACCGATATCGCTACTTACAAAATATAGTGCTTGACTAAGGTCTATTCCAACTATATCTAAAGTACCCCTTAAGATAATTAGAGCACTAAATATAAGATATATTCCGCCGTAAAGCAGTTTTATTATTTTAACTTCCCCAAGCTCCATATTATACACCTAGTAGAGTAGCAAGTACCACGACGATATATGAGGCGATATAAGCCGTCAACATCATGTATATGATGGTGAATATCATTGTCTTATTACCGAATTCAGATCTTAATACAGCCATAGTAGCTATACAAGGTACATATAATAATACAAAGATGATATATGCAAATGCAGATACTGGGCTAAATGCATTTAGTAAGTTAGCCTTGAATACGGCTTCCCCACCATATAAGACTGCTAATGTACTAACCACAACCTCCTTAGCTATAAAACCTGTTAATAGTGCTACGGCAGCCCTCCAGTCCCACCCCAATGGCTTTACAAGGGGCTCAAACACTTTACCCAAATATGCAATCCAACTCTCTTCAAGGAGCTGAGGCTCTTCCAGCGAAGTATAACCCAAGTATCCGATAGGTCCAAATACGGATAGTAGCCATATTACTATTGATGCTAAGACAATAATCGTTCCAGCCCGATATACGAATTCCTTAATTCTAACCCAGCTCTTCAACAATACATTCTTTACATCAGGAATTAGATAGGGTGGCAACTCTATCACAAACGGTAGTGAAGGCCCCCTAAATACAAGCCTCCTAAATAAATATGAATATAATATAGCTACAACTACTCCAGTCAGATACAAGATTAATATAACTAACCCCATATGCATGGGGAAGAAGATGCCAGCGAATAATATATATACGGGTAGCCTAGCACTACATGACATGAATGGCGAGATCATCGCTGTAATCAGCCTAGCTTTATCATCCTCAATTACTCTAGTAGCCATTACAGCTGGAACGTTACATCCAAATCCAAGTATCATGGGTATAATAGACTTGCCTGATAGACCGACTTTAGATAAAATTCTATCCAGTAGGTATGCCACTCTAGATAAATATCCAACGTCTTCTAAGACTGAAATCCCTATAAATAATAGGGCTATATTAGGTAGGAAGACTAGTACACTTCCCACGCCCGCTAATATACCTTCGTTAATAAACGAGAGGATATCTACTTGAAATGGGAGACTATATATTATGTCGGAGAGAAATACACTAAAAATAACATCTATTAAATCACTTAGGAATACAGCAGCTTCAAAGGAGAATAGATACAGCATGTATAATACTGGAATAAGTATAAATATTGCATATCTATAGCATGTAAGTATATCGTCTAGAGCATCTGAAAACGACTTTTTAGCGACTGCAACTTTATGTATAACTTGATCAAGTATCGCATTAATCTTTTGATACCTTATAATAGGTATTAATGCATCTATATGCTTACTATATCTCTCCAATGCATATTTATCAGCCTCTAGAATGATAGACCTAACCTCATCATAAACTCCCTGTCTACTAATAAATTCAATTACATCCCTGTCATTTTCAAGTAATTTAATAGCGATCCACCTCAAACTATATCTCTTCGAAATATCTGATTCTTTGAGCCTCTCAACTATCCTGTCGATATATTCTTCGAATTCATTATAGTTTATAGGCTTCGTATTTATCCACTCGTTTTCAACTGATTCTACAATCCTCTTCTTCAGGATATCGAAGCCTTTATTCTTCACTGCAACCATAGGGACGATAGGGATCTTTAAGATGTCGGATAATTTATCAATGTCGTATTTTATCCCGATCTTATCCGCAATATCCATGAAATTAAGAATGCCGACTACCTTAGCCCCCGTCTCTAATATCGAGATTAGAAGGTATAGACTACGCTCTATGTTAGAAGCATTTAAAAGGACTACAACCAGGTCAATATCCTCCTCAGTAATAACATCCTTAGCAATCTTCTGATCAATACTATCAGGTGATAAGGTATATGTACCGGGCAAATCGATTACAGAGATGACATATGAATCTAGCCTAAATCTCCCGACCTTCTTCTCTACAGTAGTTCCAGGCCAGTTGCCGACCCATGCACGCCCCCCAGTCAGCTTGTTGAAGACAACAGATTTCCCGGTGTTCGGAATTCCAGCTAGCGCTATCTTCAACTTACCCCTTATAATTAGAGAGTCTGAAGTGACTTTCGATGCAGAGTATGGGCAGTCTTTAGATCCATGTATCAATCTATGTATATTCATGGACTCCATACCTTACTATAAAAATTAGGCTAACCTAATTTAATTAAGTAATATAAATATTATTACATATTTTAATATGTGGTGTATATTTGTGCCGCAAGCCAAGATCTCGAAGAGGATGGAGGAGTATCTAGAGGCTATGTACATGCTTTATGTAAAGAAGAGGGTGATTAGACTTAAAGACCTAGCTAAAATACTTCGTATTAAACCAGCATCAATAGTTAATTACCTTGATAGATTAAATGAGGAGGGGTTTGTAGAATATAGGAAGAGAGAGTATATTAAATTGACTGAAAAGGGATTTAGATATGCGAGGGAAATATATAAGAGACATGTTCTAATAAGAAAGTTCTTACAAATACTACTTGATATCCCGGAGGATATAGCTGATTTAGACGCGTGCTATATTGAACATGGGTTACATAAGGAGACTCTAGATAGGATAATTAAATTTGTAGAGTTTGTTGCGGGATGCCCAAAGGGATTTCCTAGGTGGCTTGAACATTTAAGATATTATTATACACATGGGGAGTATCCTGAAGAGTGTAGAGAAGAAGGGGAATCAGATTGATGTATCGACGTAAACGGATTCTGCTAGTCCACGGCCTATAGCTAGATTATATCCTCTTGCTTTAATGATTATTGGCCCGTAGGGAGGGTTTCTAATTATCATAATCCTGACACCAGGCACAATCCCAAGTTCCATTAACTTCCTTATCCTCCCCCTACCACCAATAATATCTATTACAACACCGAAACTACCTTCAGGCATTTCACTCAATCGCATCCTCATAACTATAAGATTAATTAGGTTAATCTAAATTTTAAGATTTAGATTTTAATGATTTAGATGTCGCAAAAAATACTTTGATTTAAGTAGGTGGTAATCTTAAAAAAATTAGATTACGTGAAATCTGTTGGGTTTCCATAGAAGTATGTTAATCCATAGTTGATCGGTAATCTTAAAAAATAGATTACCGGGTGATTCACCTAATATTTAGAGGAGATAATACCTAAGTATTTTATATCTTCTTTAGTTTTATTATTAATGCATCTTTATCAATCTTATAATTCTTTATCCTGAAATTACTCTCTATAGGTATTCTAAATATGTATTTGTATTGATACCAGTCTACTTTACCTGTTATCCTCTTATCATCCATACATGTA
>Ga0190367_1001754_pt1 | contig 12038 bp, 14 predicted proteins | sample 4872181011_MG_FD_171838 | JGI IMG/M metagenome (GOLD analysis project Ga0190367, IMG submission 171838) | Hydrothermal vent microbial mat bacterial communities from Southern Trench, Guaymas Basin, Mexico - 4872-18-10-11_MG | ecosystem: Environmental > Aquatic > Marine > Hydrothermal vents >... | reverse complement strand
CTCCCTATACGTAACCCTTACCGATGGAAAAGCTTTAGGTACATCTCTTGAACTCATTAATATGTAGATGGATTTTGAAGGTACAACCTTACTTATAACTACCTCAGATGGATATGAACTGCTATACTTACGTATGAGCTCAGCTAATTCCTTAAAGCCGGACCTAACTAAATAATTCAAGTAATTAACGTTCTTAATCTTCAAATAGTACTCACACATATCTTCATTAACCCTAACATCACATACTAACTCATCATCAACTCTTACAGCACCATAAATACCTCCTTCAACATCCCTAACTTCAATATCAGCTCTTAAGTCTTCACATAACTTAGTTAGATGCTTAAATAACTCATCCTTAGTTATTGAGCGCTTCTTAAATACATTACGAATCATTCGAAATCCCGGTTACTTCAGATGGTATTGACCCTCCTTCTTCACACATAGCTTATTGACTATTGATGTAACTTCGTCAAATAATGCAGTGGCATCAACATTACATGGTATATTGTAAAGTATGAACATAACTGAGCGTAACTCACCATTAACGTAGGCTCCCTTAACTCTCAACTTACCCTCATAATTCTTAACCTTCACACTTAGCTCGTCACTCCAGCAAACCCTAACATTACCTACTTTAAGTTCATCCCTACACTTAAAGCACCAGGGGAGTATCGGTAAATCACCGATAATTGTTCCCATCCCATTCTCACATACACATACAAGTTTGTAGAAGTCCTTAACGACGTGCTCAATTACGTAAGGCAAAGCTAGCACCTAGTCTATATGTTAGTAATTTAAAGAGCTTTAAGGACAACTCCTAAACGATGGGTTTAAGCTCAGTCCTGCAGTATGGGCACCTACCATGTACTACTCTATAATCTGCTTCACAGAAGTATGCTGGAATACCTAGCTTAACACATCTAGGGCATTGGTAGACTTTATCCTTACCAACTATTAACTTTCTATTACATATGGCGCACCTCTTCTGAATCCACCCTAGATGTCCACCAGCATTAGTACCCATGAGGCTTACCACGCTAACACCTCAATGTAGTGGGTATGTAGCCCTAAAAAACTTAACTATTAGGTTAAGAACATTAACACCTATCCTTAAATATAAACTCTAGAATAACATAAAGCTTAGGTCTGAGAATGCCTACAGTAAGATTCTGTGCTGTAGGTGATATACACGGTACTAGGTATTTCAGTATATTCAAAGCTTCATTGAAGAGTATTGTCGGGTTTAAACCCGATGCATTCATACTTGCTGGTGACTTAGTTGATGAAGGTAAGGTTGACGATCTTGAATACATAATTAGGGAGATTAAGAGTAAGTTCCCATCAGTACCCATATTTGCTGTATTTGGCAATGAGGAGTACCACGAGTTAGAAGCTGAGTTTGTTAACAGGTACACTGAAGTAATATGGCTCAACGATACACCAGCTCTCTACTACATAAATGGAGTCAAGGTAGGTCTTGTCGGAACAAGGGGGGCTCTCGATAAGTTAACATTTTGGCAAAGGAAGCATAAACCTGAATTAGAAATTACCTATAAAGAAAGACCTAAGTTGATTAAGTCCATGATTAAGGAGTTAAGGAGGTATGCAGACATAATCATCTTAGTAAGCCATTATGCACCAGTATTCATTACAGTTAAGGGTGAGCCTGAGAAGGTATACCCCTACATGGGCTCTAGAGAAATGGAGAGAGTTGTAAGGGAGGTTAAACCTGACATAGTCATTCATGCTCACGCACATAACGCTAGAATAGTTGATGCAGTAGTTGACGGTGTTAAAGTATATAACGTCTCACTACCTGCTAGAAAGGGCATAGCACTGATTGAAGCAAGACCTAGAACCACACTTTTAGGCTTCCTTAGAGCACCTAGTAAGGTTACTGAATCATAACATTACCTACGAAAATTGATGAAGTTAGTATAGGTATAATATCTGAAAGGTCTAACCCCTTTCTTATAAGCTCTCTATCAATCTTTAACAATTTAACTATATTAGATATACCCTCGGGAGTGATAGGTAATTTAACGTTTGCTACATCAAGTGCTATATCAGTAAAGACTTGAACTGTAGCAAGGTTGTAATCTCCCGTCTTTACATATATGTTAACGAATTTTTGACCATACCTTGATATAGCAGCATAATTACGTGCAAAGAACTTAACTGCTCTATCAACAATACCTAACTCACTATAGAAGTCAAGGAGATTCATACCTTCTGATTCAATCCTACCTGGAGTTATCGATATCCTTGTTAATAATTCTTTAAATACCCCCTCATGAGTTCTTAATGCATTATATATTGTTAGTACTTCTTGAGTGCTGGTGTATAGGAGTATATCCTTTAATCCTCTATTGAATCTATTTATGAAATTACTTGACTTACCTTCAAGTTTATATGCGTATGATGCCGTGATAACTACAGGTAATAATATTAAGTGAAGGTTATGGACACCCTTTAGATGTAGGTTCTTAGCTGATGACGATATAGCATTACGTATTAGCTCACCAAGACCTACTCTATCTAAGCCTAACCTACCCTCAGCAACTCTAAACCCCCTTTCTATAGCTTTAACGTACTCACCTAATGCGTCAGTTACCGCCTTAACATATGTATGTAGGTCGGTAAAGTGTGTAGAGAATCTATGAGGTGCGGCAGGTTTAACGTAGGAGTATATACTTAGGTCTAGACCATCAATTAGGGCTTTAAGTATGTTAATCATAAGTCATTCACCTTGCAATCCCATTAGTAGTGTGTTCTAGTCCTTATAAGATGTTATAATTGTATTTAGCCTAATGTTAGGTGTGTTATCCGTGATGACATACTGCATAATAGCCATAGACTTCCTCATGGTACTCTTCCTGAGAGAATACCTAATCTTTATGGGCCTCAACGACTACCTAGCATTACCATACTCGTTGATACTGGTCATAGTACTTCATGTACTCTCATACATAGATATCAGGCTCTCTAAGAAGCTATATAAGTTCTCATATGAGTTACCGATAGTAATTGACATTGAGGGATTAGCTCTATATGCTGAAGCTAAAGTAAGTGGTAAGGTATTAACGCACTTAGCAATTAACGTTGTAGGTTTCATTACATCACTAATAATTTCTTTAACATTACTTATTAGGTACTTAGACCTAGCCTTAAGGAATGGTTATGATGTCTATTACATAGCCTTATTGACAATTTCCTCGACACTCTTCCTTACAATACTACATAATAGATTAGTAATTACTGGTCATAACTATGTAGGCATACCTATAGTTAAATCCATAGTCATTACGGCATTAGTGGGTGTGGTAATAGGTACTTATCTTGGCCCATTAGCTGCTCTATCAATAACTTACGCAGTTTCCTTCACGTCTTTACTCTTAGGTGCTGACTTAGTTAAGATTAAAGGAATCCTGAAGTATAATCCAGAGGTCATTAGTATAGGAGGTATGGGTATACTTGATGCATTAATTCTAATACCGTCTTCATCATCAATAATCTCGTATAGTGTGACCTTACTCTTAAACCTATTAATCAACTAATGTGTACTTACCGCCAATACCCTTCAATGCATCTAAAACACTATCAACAACATCGACTAGGTCTCTAGGGTTGGTGCTCTCAAATACTAATGTAAATGAAGGTGATGCAGCCATTCTCATATCCCTACTCAAGCTACTCCTCTCAATGAATAATTTAATGAGTACTGATGAGCAATTACATAGTAGTGGTGCTAAGTGCTTACTACAAACGCATTTATAATTCTCTGATAGTATATTGCGGAGTACACGAATATTATCGACTATTTGGGATGGTAATGCTGATTCAAACGCGACATGTAGGACTACCTTAAACATTAATGCGCCATCCCTAAGTATCATTAGTTAGGCATACTTATATAGTTACTAGTCTAGAGATCGCTAGGAGAGCATGTTGAAGGTGGTAAGGAGTATCAATGAATTAGTTAAGTTCTTAAATGAGATATCGGCCCATGGCAATTGCGGAGGTGAGTTTAAGTTTAAAATACTACGTAAAGATACTTTAATGCTTACTGAAATACCTAGGCAAGCTCTAGCTAATAACTTATCAATTATAGATATTGAGGATGTAAGTGACGGCTTCATAATAACAATTACTAAACGTTTCGGGAAGGAGTGTAGAGAGGGGCGTAGATAATGCTTCTACTTCTTGAGTAGTTTTATTATGAAGTCAGCAATCTTCTCTGCAGGATTTATTCCTGTAGCAGCCATGAAGCCTCCCCATTGTGGTGCTGAATTCACCTCGTACACTACGTAGCCTTCATTATCCTCACCTATATCTACACCAGCGTATAGTAATCCTAAAGCCTTAGTAGCTCTTAGGGCTAACTCCTTAACTTCCTCATCAACATCTGCCTTCTCAACCTTAGCGCCTTGAGCTACGTTAGTCTTCCATGAATGTGGTGGTGCGTACCTATATATAGCACCCAACACTTCATCACCGACAACGAAAACCCTTATATCCCTCTCCTTCACACGTGTGAATTTCTGTATGTATAATGGTTGCCCATGAATCAGCCACGTCCTAGCTATAATATAGATAACATCAGGATCTGTAATCTTGACTGAGCCATATCCTAGACTACCCATTAAGGGCTTAACAACAACCGTACCCCATTTCTTAGCTATATCTACGGCTTCATAGACATCCTCAACTATGGTTGTCTCAGGTACCCTAATACCGTGAGCCTTAAGCTTCAATGTAGCTAGTAACTTATCCCTAGCAGCTAGTAATGCATCAGGAGGGTTGACTACAAAGGTCCCACTTAGTTCTAAGCCTTTAAGAATATCTAACCTCTTAAAGAGCAACTCTGTTGAAACGATGACACCTAAACCCCTAACTATTGCTGAATCAAGTGATAAACCCTTATGCTTACCATAATTAACTACTACACCCTTATCGCTTACCTCAATGTTTAGTCTTGATATCCTTAGGTATAGAGTCTCAGCACCTCGCTTAATGAATGACATTAGTAATTGCTTAGACGATGGTGTAGGTACTGGTGAGTCATGAATTATCGCTACTCTAATCACTCTACGCACCTCTCTGTACTAAGTCCTTCTCCTAGAGAATAACTCTAGCTGTCTTGAGTTACTATACTTGCGTAGGTGATATCTCCTTCAAAGTACCTGAGACTATAGTCATGGATCTATCCATGAAGTCTAGAAGTCTAGGGTCATGAGTAACTATTATTACTGTAGTCTTGAAGTCCTTCCTAATGCTCCTAAATAGCTCAGCAACCCTAACTGCATTCTTCCAATCCAGATTTGCCGTAGGCTCATCAGCTAGTAAAACTGATGGTGTAGTAACTAACGCTCTAGCAATAGCTACCCTCTGCTTCTCACCACTACTCAACCTTGAGACCTTAACATGCTTCTTCTCCCTAAGTCCTATGTAGTCAAGTATTTCATCAATCTTCCTCTCCCTCTCATCACCAGGCATACCTGAGAGTAGTAGTGGAAGCTCTATGTTGTCCTTAACACTTAAACCTTCAATTAAGCCGTAATCCTGAGGTATGTAGCTAACTATTGTGTTCCTTATCATTGCTAAGCCTAGATCATCAAGCATATTTAGATTATAGCCATCAACGATTATCTCGCCTCTATCAGGTCTCTCAAGACCTGCTATGAGCTTAAGCAGTGTGGTCTTACCAGAACCGCTAGGTCCGTGAATACCTACGATTTCACCCCTCTTGAAGCGAGCATTAACATTACGAAGTACAGTTACTCTAGACTGCCCAACCTTATAGCTCTTCCATACATCCCTCAAAACAACTATTAAGTCCAGCAATACGTCTCATCCTAATAGATGGAGGATTTAAAGATATTAACTTCTCCTAGCTATGCGGAAGTACATGGAAAGCAGCGTAATGTAGATTATGAGTACAGCAATGAGAGCGATAAGAAATGAACTAACATTAATCACTATATACGGTATTGCAAAAATTACCGAGTAGGTAAGGGAGAGTAGAAGTATTGCATACTTAATTAGCTGAGGTGATGCACCAATAATTATTAAGAACCTAAACACCTGAGTTATTCTCTCCTTATCAGTATTAATTATGGATGCTGATGTAGGTACTAAAGCTATTAATAGTAATGTATGCTCAACTACACCCATAGTTACGTAGTTTAGGACACCTAAAGTGAAAGCAACTAGTAATGTAACATACATGCTCTTACATTCATTACGTAGTATATACGTAACTAAGGCTAACGCATTATTTATACTTACGTAAGACATGACCTTATAGCACCCACTATCCTTGATATAGCTAAGCTCAACATCGTGTTCATGATGGATTCAGAGATCTCCTCAATACCCCACACATAGCTTGATATATGCACTTTAACACTTTCCTCATCTCTAGATAAAACAATGTTTAGGTCAAGACCTGAACCCCAAACCTCATTATACATGAGCCTAGCATGGATAATCACTTCATTAGGGTATCGCTGGCTCTCTAGCTCCTCTATAGCGAAGAACTCATTAGTTTTTATTGAATCCTTAATAACGTCCTCCAACTTACTTAAATCCATACCATCACTCAACATTAAGTCGTACCTTCTAATTACTGGTGTATATACGTCACTCTTAGTTAAGCTCTTAGGTTTCAATGAAGTGTTCATGTATATAAGAGATGATAGCCATGTAATGGATAACGTTAGGAATGAATTAAATGTAGGTAAGCCTCCATACCTTAGGTAGATGTATATGAGCGTAGGTACACCCGTTAAGGCTATTAGTGTAGATACGTATAGTGATGATATTATGGTCATACTCCATTGAGGCATACCTACTAATAGCAACTTCCCGTATAAGCTCCTAATCTCAGGGGTCATTGAATGAAGTACTGCAAGAATAACTACTATGGATACAATTGACGTAGTGGTAGCTACTAGTACTGACTTAGGTGTAGGTATAGCTACTCTTGAGTACATAAACTTACCTAAGGCGCATGTAAACTCTGCCTTATCTATATTACCATACCTACCTAGAACTACCAATAATAGCTTCATTAAATTATCTAAATCACTGATATCGACTTTACCGTACACTATAATTAAGTCAGTAATCACCTCATCCCTTAAGTCCTCCCTCAATACCTTAGGTAGGTAACTAAGTGAGGTAATCATTACATTCCCTGGTGGAGGGAATACTGGTCTCAGTCCGATGTAGCCCTGTACGGGTAGGAGGTAAACATCATCAATTACTACTAAGTTAAGTAATTTATGGGGAGGTATGCAATTACTTCTTAATGTTTTATCACATGATAAAATATGTGGAATATAGGGTCCTAACCCTAGGCTCTCCTTGAGTTTAGCTATATAACTATCAGGTAGTGCGACTATGACGTATATACTCCTATTAATGCTGTTTAAGATTATAGGTTTAGTAAGGCTTAATCTTGCTATAGGTAGTATAGTCCTAACTCGTATATTGATTGACTTCGTTATCTCACTCATCAATACTTTAACAAAGTCTATACTCTCATCTATACTTACGGGGTCGCTGAATGAGATAGTGATTGCCGTCTCATTAAATGATTCATCACTTACCCTATACCATGTATAGGCAGGTGTAGCTGCCTTAGCTGATATAAGCATGAATAAGATTAATGCTATTATGGGAAGTAATGCTATAGGCTTTAAGAGTATGGTCCTTAACACTTTAAGCATGAATAGAATTCTACTAGCTCTTAACTTAGTGTAGAAAGTTAGTCTATAAATCAGTGATTTCTCAAATACCAGAGAGGATCTCCTAACAAACATGACCGTGAGTAGATATGCTAGATAGGCTACAGCGCATAGGTATATTATCAACATTACTGTATCAAGCATTACATGACACCCATAAGTGACGTAATTGTCGATATTACAACCCCCATACCGCACCCGGCAAGCATTAATGATGAGTACATAAGTAGTGACTCGTAAACATCAAATCCTATCCTTAAGGCTATGTACTTAATTAGTGATGCAATCAAGAATATCACACCAATATCAGGAGTTAAAGTCAATCCTAGAAGTATTGAGTATATTGATATACCACCTAACCTAGTAATCTTTAATAGAAGTATTAATGTTAGTGCTAATAATGCGCCAATGGTTATTGAGGTAATGCTAAATGCTGATACATCACCTCTATAGATGATATTCATCCAAGTAACAACTGGTACCCACCTCAACAGGTTTAATTTAGGTGAGTTTAGTCCATAAGCTAGTAGTAAGTAATGTCCATAGATTAGAGTTAATGGAGCACCAATGAGTATTGAGAGAGTTAGTATAGGGAGTACTATATCAGCATCTAACCCTAACTTCCTAGCACTCTTGAATATGTTCATTGACGCGCCGGCCATGAATTGAGGCATTGGTACACCAGTATATGGGTCTAGCAGTACGTACGTTAATGCATCACGAACTTTAAGAGAGAATAATGTAAATGTTGCTAATGGCAGGGTTGATTGTGAGGCCGTTCCAGTCTCACCTACAACTCTAATGGTTAGTAGAGCAAGTACTACGTGAAGCATGAAGTATAGAGGTAGAAATGCAAGTAGCGTTATCGTTGGTCTTGTGAGAACGTATAGAGGTATTACTAATGAGATTAATAGAGTTAGTGATAGTACAGCACGTTTAAGTAAGGCCTTATCCTTCAGTATAAGCTTAAAGGTTAGAGTAAACGATGTACGTGCACTCATGAAGTAATAAATCATTGTTACAATGAGGAATCCAACCATTATTGATGCAGTATAGGGTGCTGCCTCAAGTACTATATCAGGCGATTTCATGAATGGTGCAACATACATTAAGCCTAGATATGTTAGTAAAGGTGTCAGTACTAAATACATTATCAAATTACCTATACCTATACCTACTGACGTATTGAGCGGGATAAGGAGTGCGAGGAAGAATATGAAGAAATCTAAAGTTAAGGCTATTGATGAACCCGGAATTATTTGCTGTAGTGGCGATGTTAGGTCGATACCCATGTAACCCACTTGAAGTACTGATAACTGAAGTAGGATGCCGAGAATTATGGGTAAGGCAATACGTGGCTTACCTAAATACCTACTCATACTAACTATCATGGAGCAAGCTAAACCTATGGGGTACGGCAATCTCTCCTTCTCTATGAAGTGTTTATGGAATACGTAAGCTAGAAATACACCTGAAGCTGAAACTGCCGTAGCGTATGAATAAAAGGTAATCGTGGTTCCATCCAGGAGGGCCCCCCTGAAGTAAAGCCATCCAGGTAGATTAAGGTCTTCACAACCTATATAGTTAAGCATGGTGTAGGTTATGTACATTCCGGATGTGATAGCAGTTGATAATGATATCCCAGTAGCAGTAACTATACTAATTAAGTGCTCGATAATGGTTGGTGAGCGTTTAAGAATTAGTGTTAAGAGTGCTAAGGTAAGTATGGCAGATATTATGGGCGCTAATTCAGAGGTCGTATAGCCTGTTACTGCATAGCCGTAGGTATCGATAAATCCTAGTAGAGAGCCTACGATAATACCTACCGCTACTCCCACATACCACTTACTACTTACTTCTAACGTCATGACGGTTACTCCCTACTACAATATTCCTTGAATATTGACGTAGCTCTGGATACTATAAAACTTAATGGCTCCCTCAATATATCACTACTCAATCTCTTAACAATAGATACCGAGTTCTCAACCCTCCTTAAGAGTTCTGATAATATATTACAGCTTAATTCACCCCTTAAGGACTCCATCTTCGTTAAGAAAACTAAAGCTTCAATTAATTGAGCATTAGCTCTACTAAAGGATAACTTACTACCACTACCTTCATATGCATCTAATACCTCCATATAAAAGGATACTCTATCACCTTCATCAATTACTTCACGAATCCTGCACTCGATGTATAGATCAACATCACCCTTAATGATGGGTGGTTTCACATGTCTTGACTTCATATACCTTATTTCATTCTTCAAATATATGGATTTGAAGAATAGTGTTGAATCATTAGTTAAATTAATTGTTGCTTCCCCCAAGGTTATGAGATTCCTAAACGTTCTTGACCTCTTATATGGTCTTAGAATTATTGAGTTCCCACTTAAGTGAACCCCCATAGCTGAAGGGTTAGGTCTTTGAAGTCTATCTAGAGTTACTACTATGGCTTCATGGTGTCCATACCTTAAGTACTTACTCATACTGCTACTCAACCAACTTCCTATACATGGTGTAGAATCATTTAATTTATCTCTAAGTAGTCATAATTTGATGAACCTTAGGAGTGCGTACTTGTGGGGGTACATCTATGACTTAATAAGGTCGGATCTAGGTTTTAGCTATGACCATGATTATTGGAGTGCATCCATAGCATCGATTATTTGCAATGTTGAGAAAGTGATAAAGTCTGAGGAAATATTAAGTAAGTTAATCAGTGGGAGGAGAGTACTTGTTGTTGGTGCGGCGGATTCCTGCGTTAAGTGTGCTGAGGTAAGTAAGTATTTTGACGTTATAGTTGCAGCTGATGGTGCTACTAAATGCTGTTTAGATCAAGGTGTAAGACCTAATGTAATCGTTACAGATCTTGACGGCTTAACCAATGAATACTTAATGCTTAATGATGTTATTTACGTAGTCCACGTTCATGGGGATAATATCAACCTCCTACTAAGGTATTTAGAGATACTTAATAATGCACCATACATAATCTACACCATACAAGTATATCCTAAGCTTAATCATTGCTTAAGAATATATGGAGGCTTCACTGATGGTGATAGAGCAGCATACTTAGCTTACTACTTTAAAGCATCAAATATAGGACTTGTAGGGTTTGAATTTAATGGCTATGTTGGTAAGTACTCAAAACCTTGGCTAAGTAGTAAGTCTTACCCTACGAAAGTTAAGGAAGGGAAGCTTAAATGGTGTGAGAGATTATTAAGATTACTTGAGAACGTAGCGACTGGTGATATCAGTGTTGAATACTATTGAGGTAAGCGTTAAAGCTGGTTATAGAATACATATGGGCTTCTACAGATTCCTTGATGAACCATTTATCTATGGTTCACTGGGTGCTGCAATAGAGATTCCTCAGTTCACCTTGACCGTTAAGGAATGCGATAAATTAAGTATTGAAGCAAGTTCTGATTATGCTAAGGAATTAATTAAACATGTAAGTGATTATTTAGGTGTTAGAGATGTTTGTGTAAGTTTATCTGGTTATGTAAAGCATCATGTAGGACTTGGATCAACCACAAGGATAGTTATGGCAGCACTGGTGGGTATAACTACTTTGAAGAGAATGGATATAAATGTGATTGATTTAGCATTTAAGCTAGGTAGAGGTAAGGTATCGTCTGTAGGTATATATAGCTTCATGTATGGTAACTTAGTTGTCGACACAGGTTTTAAAGTAAGTAACTCATCAAGAGAGTACCCTAAACCATTAGTAATAATACCTATACCTAGAGATTGGTATGTAGTCATAGCATTACCTGAAGACAGGATAGGGTTAAGAGAGGATGAAGAGGATAAAATATTAAGCAATGTTGAAGTATTTCATGACCAAAGTGATCTCTACAAGCATGTAGTAACGCTTATGACTGCAGCAATGCATAAAGACTTCAAACTATTTTCTAAGTCACTAAGGAATATACAACTACTAACAGGTAAGTACTTTAGTAAGTATCAGGGAGATATATTTTGTTGCGATGTAAGTTACGATATCGTTAAAATTATGGAGGAGAATGGTATTAAGGGTGTGGGGCAAAGCAGTTGGGGTCCAACAGTATATGGTTTTACGAATTCATACTTAAAGGCTGTAGAGGTAAGGAATAACATTCATAGTTATTTCTATAAGAAAGGCATTAAAGGTAAGGTATGGATTACCAACATAGCTCAGGTAGGTCATAAGGCTGACATAATGTTAAGTAGTCAATAGTGTTAATGCATAATATATGATTATTGAAGCAATTGAGGAGAAGAGATACAGTAT
>Ga0190367_1001753_pt1 | contig 12039 bp, 14 predicted proteins | sample 4872181011_MG_FD_171838 | JGI IMG/M metagenome (GOLD analysis project Ga0190367, IMG submission 171838) | Hydrothermal vent microbial mat bacterial communities from Southern Trench, Guaymas Basin, Mexico - 4872-18-10-11_MG | ecosystem: Environmental > Aquatic > Marine > Hydrothermal vents >... | reverse complement strand
GCTATGAGCTGAAGGGTGCCGCCACCGAGCCCTAGAAAAGGGCCGTGAGGACGGTTGCAGTATGCGAGCGTCGGGAGCGGCTAGGTTCCTGTGAGTTAAGGCGGGAATTCTAGCTCCCTCAGAAGCTCAGAAGGTCTCACCACCCTAAGCCTCCCACCCTCATCTGGGTATCTCGCTCGTAGCTCGTGCAGCCTCAAGTCCTCTAAGAAATGCCTATCAGTACTCACTAATAACGTCCCGTGTCCCGTCGCTAGAGCCACTCTGAGCACCTCCATGTCCTCTTCGTCCTTTAACCCCAGGCCACGCACATCGTATCGCTCGACCCACTTGGTCTCAAGCACGTGAATCCTGACACTCAAGGAACTCTGCAGCCCTCGAGCGCAGACGGTCTTGCACTTCTTGAGCTGAACAATCCAGCGGATGGTCCTCACTAGCCATGCCTGAAGTGGGGGGAGTGGGTGATGCTTGCTGAGGAGGGGAATTACCTTGCTTTTATACGCTTTGAGCATGCGGCGGGACACATAAATGGTTACATCTAAATCAGGTAAGCGCTCCCCCAGCTCTCTTATCGCTATTTTCTCCTCCTCAGGCTTATCCCCGCATGGCACAAGGGAGCTAGGGTCTAGAACCAGGAAAAGTGGGTCAGAAGAGACGCGATACGACCTCCTCAGCGTCCGGGAAGCCCTCGAAGGTGCCGTCCTCGTAGATTTCAAGTTCAGTCACCTCCGTCCAGGGCTTCTCCGCGGTCCTGCTGAGGTAATATACTTTAAGATCATCGGGCTTTAAGAAGTCATGTCCCACCAGCCCGGCCAGAGCTGATGGGATGAGGTCGGAGTGAGTGGTCATCACTATGGTCAAGTCCCTCTCCAGAGCCCTTCTCGCCATCTGCTCGGCGAAGTCCATAACCATCACTGGATTTTTGTGTATTTCCGGCTCCTCGATCACGATAAGGCTACCCTCAGGCACCCTGGCCGTCATGATATCGAATAGCGATAGATCGACTATGCCATCGGGGCTCAGCTCCAGTGGAAGCATCAGCTTCGTGAATGGATCCTTGAACGTGAAATCTACGAGTTGAAGCACGTAGGGCACGCTCACTATGTAGATGCCAACATCATGGATCTCCCCACTTATAGGCTCGATGGGCACGCCAAGCGCCCGCGTGAGGTCCATGGCGAAGCGACCGAAGGGAGGAATGATTGGTAGCTCCTTGAATATCTCCAGGAAACCACCCAGCATCGAGATAATACCTGCGAGAGCACCCGTGAGCGGGCGAGTTCTAGCTCTTTCACCGGTCGCTGCTCGCGCCAGCTTGGACATGAACATCAGTAAGTGTAGGTAGTCGATGCGACGAGACGGCAGCAAGTACTCATCGACCCATGGTGATTCTCTAGGCCTGATCACCTCTAGCTTCCCGGCCTCACCCTGCTTAGGCCTCACCACGAGTTCTTGATCGCCTATCTTAATGGAGATCGGAAACTGAGGCTCATCATCAGCTATTCTAGCCAACATATCGAAGCCATACCCGTAAAGTTGCATTAATAAATCATCAGGCGTCAGAGGCCTCTGCTCACTTGACTTAGAGGCAAAGTAGATAGCATAAGCTAGACTCGACTTACCTGTTGAGTTCCTGCCCATGAAGACGTTAAGTCTCGAGAGCTCCAATTCTACGTCCTTGATGCAGCGCCAGTTGACCACCTGCACCTCCATGTTTAGCACCTGGCTCATATTAACAGGTTACCCTTAGCTAAAAAGCCTTTATTCCTGGGAACGGCATAAAGCCGGACATCCGCTCCTCTATGCGCTCTTAAGGCTCTTCAGTCAGCTTTCGGGTCCCTCAGCTAAACGGCTTGCCATACGCATCTAAATAGACGAACTCGCTCAGCTCCTTACGCTTAGGCGCCCTCGGCTCCTCCGCTGGCTTGCCGAGGGGCATCAGGACCACGAGCTCTACGTTGTCCGGCAGGCCGAGTATCTCGGAGGCCTTCTTGTGGTCCATCGCGCCTACCACCACCGTCCCGAGGCCGAGGGCGTGGGCCGCTAGAGCCATGTTCTGGACCGCTAGAGCCACGTCAAACATCAGCCAATCGCCCTTTTCCGTCACGGCCTTGCCCTTGTAGAAACCGGACACGCCCTTGCGCCCGCAGACGGCTAGGACCACGGGCGCATTGGCCACCGCGTTCTTAGCGGGGTTCCTCTCTGGGACCAAGAGCTCAGAGAGCGCTTTCTTCTTCTCCGGGTCCTTCACGACCACGATCTCCCAGCACTGCGTGTTAGCCCAGGAAGGTGCCCACCTAGCGGCCTCTAAGACGGCCCTTAAGGCCTCGTCGGGCACGGGCTCGGGCGAGAACTTACGCACGCTTCTACGGGTCTTGATGGCCTCTAAGACCTCCAATCCCGACACCGGGCCACCAAGGGGCTTGCCGGGCACATAAGGCTTCCCTTAGCCGCCGCCGAGCGGGGGGAACATGAGCACCGTATCCCCGTCCTTGAGCCGGTAGCCCAGGCCGCCCGGCAAGGATGTGTAAAGCTGGCCATTCACGAGCACGAGGTAGCGCCTGCTTAACACGGGCCTGCCCGCGCTATCGTGGTCAAAGAGCGCCCTGGTGAATTCCTCCCCAACGCCCGGGTGCCTGGCCGGCAAGTGCTTGAGCAGGAGGTCGGCTAGCGTGGTGCCTTCCTCGACCGGCACTACCTCCTCCCTGACGCCCATGAGCTCCCTCAGCCCGGCGAAGTAGCAGACCCTCACGTTCACCTTCGTCAAGCCAGCTCACCGCCTGCTGCGGGCTGGGGATTAAATAACGGCGCTGTTGGCCGGCGGTGCCCTGGAATAGCCTGATTAGTCCCCTTCTTCCTCAGCGGCAGCAGTGAGGCCTACCGGACGACTTCTCGACGGCCTCGTTTAAGGCCTTGAGAAGCGCCTTTAAGTCTGCCCCGTACATCCTCGCAATATTGCCTACCCTGAGCGTGCTCATTTCAGCGCGCGCTAGGGGGCAGGTAGGGCAGGGTATGCCGTGCTGTCTCAGCACGATCGCGGCCGCCGGGTACTTCAGCACCTCCTCAAGGGTGGTGTTTTCCGTGATCTTGCCCGGCATGGTCTCGCCGCCGTTAAGAGCACGGGGCCTCCTAAAAAATTAACGGTGTTTATCATCGGCATCGCTTTATAGGCGGGCGGGCTGCCGGACACGCGGGAGGCCGGGGCTCCGTGAAGGTGGTGGTAAAGCTCTTCGCCCGCTTCCGTGAGGAGCTGGGCGCTGGCCAAGTAGAGCTGCCGCTAGCCGATGGGGCTACCCTGGCTGATATCTTAAATCGCGTGTTCAAGGGCGACCCCCCTGAGCACTTCTTAATCGCCATCAACGGCAGGCTTGTGGGGGAAGCCGACCTAAGCAGGATAAGGCTCAAGGATGGCGATGTGGTAGACGTGATGCCCCCGGCCTCGGGAGGGTAATCGGGTTGAGGGTCAGACTGGCTGAGCGGTTAAGCAAGGTAAGCGATGTGGTAGAGGAGCTCAAGAGGGCATCGGATAATGTAGGGGCCATCTGCGTATTCTTAGGTGTGGTCAGGGCCACCAGCGCTGGGGAGCGCGTCCTCAGGCTCGAGTACGAGGCCCACCCTGCTTTAGCCGAGGAAGTGCTTTTGAAGTTGCTCGAGGAAGCGAAGGAGCGCCACGGGATAATAGATGGCGTGATAGAGCATAAGGTGGGTACTGCCCATGTGGGCGAGACCGTGATGTACGTGGCCGTGGCTTCCGAGCACAGGAGAGAGGGCTTCAGGGCGCTAGCGGAGTTGGTGGACAGGGTGAAGCACGAGGCACCGATATGGAAGAAAGAGGTGTTAGAGGGCGGCGCCCGCTGGGTGGAGGGAGAGCTGAGCGAGCGAGAACCCCTCATAAGGCTGAGGGGCGTGCTAGAGGCCACAGTCAACCGCGACGTGAGCGCCCGCGAGCTAGTAGAGGCCCTGGGCCTGAAGGCCGACGAGGTCCTGGTCATGAAGGATTGTAGGGTGCTGCAGCTCCACGAGGGCCTCAGGAAGGGCGACCTTGTCAAGATAGTGCCCGTAGCCCTCCTCACGTCCGCGGGCGGCTGAAGGAGGAGGTGAGGCTTCGTGGCGCCTTCCGTTGTGGTAGTGCTAGTGACCTGCCCGAGCAGGGAGGTAGCCGAGCGGATAGCCAAGGCGCTCTTAGAAGCTAGGTTAGCGGCCTGCGTGAACATCACGCCCGAGCTAAAGAGTATCTTCTGGTGGAAGGGCGAGGTGGAAGAGGCATCCGAGGTCCTCATGTTCATCAAGACCAAGGCCGAGCTGTTAGACGAGCTGATCGCCAGAGTCAGGGAGCTACACCCCTACGAGGTGCCTGAGGTAATAGCTCTGCCTGTGGCGGCTGGCTTGAGCGATTACCTGGCTTGGGTCGAGGAGGAAACTAAACGGCCCTGAAGTTAGAATTCTACAGCACCCTCTTCACAAGCAGGAGGGCTAATGCCGTAAGGCTAGCGCTAAGTACTGTAGAGTCCATCATGCCCAGGTGTAGTTAGTCAGTGGCGGCAGGATACTAAAAAGTTCAGCCTCAGTCATTTTGTGAGAGTGGGGCTCTCCTTACCCGCCTACTTCCATACGCGTTACCAGCCACCTTTTGTGCCCTTTAATCCGATAACTAAGCGTTAAAAACTTAAAGTTGATATGATGTGAGCTTAGGATAGAGTGGCGGGAGCATGCGGAGGGCACTGTTCGTTGTCTTGACCTCGGCTCATTCACCCCACATTCGCCCTTATGGGCTTCGTGCTGAGGAGTACAAGGTCCAGCTCCCCCTGGCTCAGAGCATTTGGGCAGATTATTGACTAGTGAAGAGCCCCAGTAACGGTTACCACGCCTGGTGGGCTCTGCTTAGCATGAGCTTTATGGCAAGATGGGCCTGGGTTGCTATTACCGCGGTTACCTGGGGGTGTTGGGGGGCTTTGCCCCCCAATCCATGGTGCGGCCGCCGGGATTTGAACCCGGGTCACCGGCGTGGCAGGCCGGTGTCCTAGTCCAGGCTAGACTACGGCCGCCCGTCTTACGGGGCGATCTCGGGGAGATTTAACCCTTTCCCTTTTCCTCAGGCTAGTCCTTTCTCGGCTAAGAAGCGGTTTATGATATCCGCTAGGTCGGGCTTAGTGCGCTCTTTTATCTCGTAGCTCACGTAGGCTACGGGCTTCTCTAAGCGCATGAAGCGCGTCAAATCGCAGAGCGTCCCGAGCAGCACGGTATCGCAGGGCGCGGCGTTTATGGTGGCCTCTAGGTCCTTTATGTGCTCTGGCCGGTAGCCTATGGTGGGCACCACGGGCCCCATGTGTGGGTACTGCTCGTAGGCCTCCTTTATGATGCCGATCGCGTAGGGCCGTGGGTCCACGATCTCGGCGGCCCCGTAGGCCTTGGCGGCCGCGTAACCAGCGCCGTAGCCTAAATGGCCGTGCGTCACGGTAGGGCCGTCCTCGACCACTAAGACACGCTTGCCCTTCACTAGCTCGGGCTTGTCCACGGCCACCACGGACTCGGCTTCTATTATGGGGGCCTCTGGGTTGAGCTTACGCAGGTTGGCCTTCACGGCCTCCACGTCCCGCCGGTCCGCGATATTGACCTTATTGATTATCAGCACATCGGCCATCATGGCGTTAAGGGCGCCGGGGTAAGCCACGAGCTCTAGGCCGGGCCTAAGGGCGTCGGCTACCACCACGTGCAGGTCGGGCTTGAAGAAGGGCAGGTCGTTGTTACCGCCGTCCCAGATGATGATATCGCCCATTTCCTCGGCCATCCTGAGGACGCGCTCGTAATCCACGCCGGCCAATACTGGCACGCCCATGCGCAACATGGGCTCGAACTCTTCCCGCTCCTCTATAGTGCACTTCTGCGCGTCCACGTCCTCCAGGGCCTTGAAGACCTGGCAGACCTGGGCCCTGAGGTCCCCGTAGGGCATGGGGTGCCGGACGTCAACAGGCCTCAGGCCCTTCTCGAGCAGGATACGTGCTACCCGCCTGGCCACGGAGCTCTTGCCCGAGCCTGTCTTCACGGCGCAGACGGCTATCACGGGCTTCTTGGTCTCTAACATGGTGTCCAGGGGGTTGGCTAGCACGAAATCTAGGCCGGCCCGGAAGGCCTCGTAGGCCTCGGCCATCACCTCGTCGTAGGTGAGGTCGCTGTAGGCTAGGACGACCTCATCGGCTTTCAGTTCGCGGGCCAGCTCGGCTAGCGATTTCTCAGCTCTATCGTAGATGGGTATGCCGCTCGGATACCTAGGCCCAGCTAGTTCGGGTGGGTAAGTGCGGCCCCCTATGCCGGGCAACTGGGTGGCTAAGAAGGCCACTACCTCGCGATCTGGGTCATCCCTGAAGAGCATGTTGAAGACGTGGAAGTCCCGGCCTGCTGCCCCGAGTATTATGGTCCGTTTGACCATGGCCAGCCCTCCTGTAATCTGTCGGTGGTTAGCCCTAAAACGGTTTTCTAGGCGCGAGGGCAAGTAGGCGAGGTGTGAGCGATGGGCATTAGGGCCGTTAGGATATGGGCCGTGGAGCTGCCCTACGTAGAACCTTTTCGGACTGCCCTGGGCGTGAGCGAGATTACTAAGAACCTGGTGGTAGAGGTTGAAACAGATTTCGGCCTCGTGGGCCTGGGCGAGTGCTCTCCTCTCCCTAAGGTGACGGGCGAGACGCTTGAGGCATCCTTGGAGGCCCTGAAGGCCATAGGGGCTAAGTTGGTGGGCACCTGCCCTCTGAGGCTGGAGGCTGTGAGGGAGCTTATGGCTGAGCTAGCCCTGGGCTGTCCAGCTGCCAGGGCGGCTGTGGACATGGCTCTCTTCGACATCCTGGGTCAGGTGGCCGGGAGGCCCCTTTACTGCGTCCTGGGCGGCTATAGGGACCGTGTGCAGACGGACATAACCATAAGCTTGAAGGAACCAGGCGAGATGGCATCTGATGCCCTAAAGGCCGTTGAGGCTGGCTTCAGGGCGCTGAAGCTGAAGGTAGGGGAGGGTGGCGTGGAGAAAGACGTGGAGCGTGTGAGGGCTGTGAGGGACGCGGTAGGGCCGGACGTGGAGCTGCGCGTGGACGCTAACCAGGCTTGGTCGCCCAAGGAAGCCATTAGGGCCGTTAAAGCACTCGGGAAGTTGGACGTGGCTTTCGTGGAGCAGCCTATCCCAGCAGGCGATATAGACGGCCTGGCGGAGGTCAGGGCCGCGAGCCCGGTGCCCGTGATGGCAGATGAGACTGTTTTAGGACCCGCGGAGGCCCTTAAGGTTGTTGAGGCGAGGGCAGCTGACCTCATCAATATAAAGCTCATGAAGTGCGGCGGTATCTCGGATGCGCTTAGGATCGCGGCCATAGCCGAGACAGCAGAGGTAGGTCTCATGGTGGGCTGTGGGGGCGAGAGCCGGTTGGGCATAACGGCTGCTGTCCACTTGGCCGCTGCTCTCAAGGCTATAGGTTATGCCGACCTCGATTCAGACCTCCTGTTAGCCGAGGACGTGGTAGCTGAGGGGGGCAGCACAGTACAGGGTGGTATAAGACTGCTGCCAGATGCCCCTGGCTTGGGTGTGGCTCGCTTGAGGAAGGATAAGATGGAGTTGTTGGCATACTTCAGGGCGGGCTAAGGATTATTAAGGGCCTGGTCAGGGCAGGCTAGTAGGGGCCCGTGGCCTAGCCTGGATAGGGCGCCGGTCTGCGGAACCGGAGGTCCGGGGTTCAAGTCCCCGCGGGCCCGCCACCTCCTCCGCCAAAAGAGGCCATTTCTCGCTGTGGAGCAAGTCACCGGAGGTCCGGGGGCCAACCACATAGATTCATAACCGGCTAATGAGGTTCTCCAATATGTTCTTCCTTAAAAACTCGTCCTCCATGATGGTCCTAATTACCCTTGACCTCACCATCTCCATGCACCCTTCTTTAACGATGGCATTTCTTATGGCCTCGTCCACTAACTCATCTATATCCAATATCTTTAGGAGGTTTTCGCTCGCTAACTCTTTCACCTTATCCCTCAGGCGTTCCCTGCCCTCGTCCATTAATTCGTAAGCCATAGCCGCTAAGATAGTGTTGACGCTCACGCCTATCCCACATCTCTCCAACAAGATTATAATACGTGAGATGTTGTGTTTTAATTCCTTCTCTGCACAATAGGATTTCACGTAATTAATGAATTCCCTCTCTAAGGCCAACGTCAGCCTGACCTCTACCTCTCGTATGCTACTATTGAATTCCATGTGCCCTCATCTTAGGTCAGCCTGCTTATCTTATTAGGATTACTCCCCGTCCTCATACCACACCGGGAGATTAAGAAGTCCCCGACTTCCTCTAGCATCGTGAAGAAATCATCTATCACACGGTCAGGCACGTCCTCTTCCACTAACTTGCTCAATTTGAGTAAGAAGTATCGCCCCGCGAGACCTAAGCTACTACATCCTAAGAGGAAGTACTTGAGCTCCTCGCCCGCCGCCCTCCTCACGAAAAATAACTCCCTGTATATGGTCCTCAAGCTGAACGGTGCGCTCACTACCACGTGATCGTAGAGCCTGCTACGGAGGGCGATTAATAATACGATTTCACACAGCGCCAGGTTTATGGCACAGGTCTTGGGTTCCCAAGAGAGCACCTCGCGGAGGAAAGACTCATTGGGTACGAACATGGGCTCGACATCCTTCCATATCCTCCAGACCTCCGTAATTAGGTGTTTTGATTCCTCCCTCAGCCTCGGCTTCACTAGATTATCTTTTATCCACTTCTTCAGGGGTAGTAACGTAAAATATGGACAAGGAGGACTTTCAGATACATCTCGGCTAGGGGCAAGTTTAAATACCCGGTCGCTTTCTCCAGGCCGAGGCCAGAGGTATGTGGGGAGCTTCCGTTCCCCCCGAAAGCCCGGCCATGAAGCTCCCAGACGGGAGGGAGCCGGGAAGTCCCGTTCGGACATAAATGCCCCGAATGTCCGGGCGGGACAGAACGGCTCCAGGCGTGCTATACGGTTGAACTCTCTCTTGAGCCTCTTCTTCAGGTGTAAGTCCCTGAAGGCCAGGTCCTTTAGTCAGGAGCCTGGAGGTCCTGACGTTATGAATTCCTGGCGCTCACTAGGCTTACCCGCCATGAATGGCGAGTTCTGCTGATGACAGTAGTAGGATGATCGTGGAAGTCGCGACCAAGGGCTTGGCGCCTGGCCGCGATCTTGGCGAGAAATCGAGATCAGGCTGGTTGACACTGGTCGTGAGTTCTAAGCCGGGTAGGCAGCCTTTTGGCCGCGAGCCTAAGCTCTTAGCTAGAGAATCTAATTGACATCAGGACCTCTGACATCACGTTCGCGCCGATCTCCACCGCCTTCTCCACGAACTTCTCTGGGAAGGTCCTGGCACGTGCCGGGCACCTTCATCCTCTACCCGCTATTCAGAGTGATGCGCAGAGGGCTCCTGCCTCTCGTGAAGAGTATAGGGAAACTCGTGGAAGTTAGCAGGGGGGCAGGCCGAGCTGGATCCGCGCTCAGAGTATGAATCTTTCTGGCTCTACCCTTCGTTCCTTGATGCCTAGGTCGCTTACCTTGAATTTCTCGCCACCGTAAAGCTCTGCGTACTCCTCGCCAGCATAGAGGGCAGCCGCTATCCTGCCCACCGCGTCCGCCTTCATCACTCCGCTCCCGCTGCCCCCGCTTACCACGATGACATCGCGCTCCTCGAACACGATCGGTTGGCCATCAAGCGTGCAGTAGGCGTATTGACCAGCCCAAGATGTATATGGCCTAGTGCCCTCGAACTGCGGGAAGTATTTAGAGAGCACTTGGTAAATACCATACTCATAGAACTCGACCTCCGCCAAGGGCTCATCCTCCACCTTGAAGGCCCTCGGGAAGTCGTCCGCAAAACCGGTCCAGAAGGCGCCTTCCTCCGGCACCGGCTTGAGCCACACCTTGGGCTTGGGCAGTATGATGAAGGGCATGATACCTTCCTCGTTGTAGCCGGGCGTGCGGAGGAGCCTTCTTAAGGGCTCCTTATCGGCCTTTATGGAGAAGACCTGCCTCTTCTTTGCCTTTATAAAACACTCTATGCCCACGGGGTCGAGGAGAGTGGCTGTCCAAGCGCCCGTGGCCAAGATGGTCTTCTTGGCCCTGAAGGTGCCAGCCGTGGTGCGTACGCCAGCCACGCGGGCTTCCTGCCAGAGGAGAGGCTCACCCGGTAGGCCGAGGGGCTTAGCTGGTTCCACAAGGAGTTCCTTCACCTTGACACCATAGCGGAACTCCACACCCCTCTTCTTCGCCTCCTCCTCGTAGAACTTCACTAGGGCGTCCACGTCTATGTAGCCAGCCTTCGGCACTAGGAGGCCGTAATCCGTGTCCACGAGGCCCATGAGTTCGGCTTCCTCATCACCGCTCACCTTCACCCTCAGGCCGAGCGTCTTCTCTAGATGATCGGCTTCAAAGACCTGGTATTCAAGGCCCCTCCTGGCCAGCTCGTCCAACACGGGCTTTATGGCCTTGTAATCGCCTGAGCTGAGGAGCCAGAGGTAACCTATCCACCTCATCTTCAAGTCTTTGCCCAGCTCGGCTTGGACGTGCTTGTAGAACTCTATGGAGGTGTCCGCGAGCGCCAGGTTGGTCTTGGAGTAGAAGAAGGACCTTATCATGGCCGCGCTCTTGGCCGTATTGCCCTGTCCTGGCCCGCTGAGCCTGTCTAACACGAGCACCTTGTCCTCTGGCCTCAGCTCCTTTATGTGATAGGCCGTGGCGAGGCCGAAGAGACCAGCACCGACAATTACAGCATCGTATTCCATATTCTTCACCTCACCCGCCTCTAATGGCCAGGATTTAAGCGTTTTGCGAGACTCAGCCGATGTATATCTCCACCACCTTCGGGTCGTTCACCACTTCCTCCGGCCTGCCCGAGGCTATCAAATGCCCCCTGTCCATCACATAAACGTGGTCTGCGTAGGGGAGCACTATGTCTATCCGGTGTTCCACCACAAGCAAGGTGATGCCGTGCTTGTCCTTGAGCTTCCTTATCTTCGTGAGCAGCTCGTCCGCGAAGGCAGGATCCACGCCACCTATGGGCTCGTCCATGGCTATCATCTTAGCGTTCGCGGCTAGGGCACGGGCGACCTCAAGAAGCTTGAGGTGGGCGCTGCTCAACTCCCCCGCTGGCCTATCCCAGTAGTCTGTGAGGCCCACCATGTCGAGGATGTCGAAGGCTCTCTCTATGGCTTCCTCCTCCTTCTTCAGCCACGTGCGCTTGAAGAGAGCCTTAAGGGAAAACTCACCCGGGCTCCTCATGGCTGCTAGCACGTTCTCCAGCACGTTTAGCGTGTGGAAGGGCAAGGGTATCTGAAAGGTCCTCACGAAGCCGAGCTTGCACACCTTGTGTGGAGGCCAGCCTGTTATGTCCTTCCCATCGAAGATCACGCGGCCAGCGTCGGGCTTCAGCACGCCCGTGCAGGTGTTTATGAAGGTGGTCTTCCCGCTGCCGTTCGGTCCTATGAGGAGCGTGAGGGAACCCCTCCTGACCTTCAGGCTGACGTGGTTCACGGCCACCAGGCCGCCGAAGCGCTTGACGAGACCCTCAGTGATGAGCATGTAATCTGCTGAGTTCACGTCCTCTCCCTCCTCCGCAGGAGTTCCCGTATGAAGGCGCCCACATCCTTCCGCTCCGTGGTGATGGCCGGTCTCTCCATCAACAGCCCCTTCGGCTTGAAGAGGAGGATGAGGAGCAATATCATGCCCAGGAAGATATGATCCAGCCACACCACGTCGAAGGGCACTATGCCCTCCAAGTAGTGCTTGAAGTAGATGATGAACTTCCTCAGGACCACGAAGACGGCCGTGCCCACGAGGACTCCCATGTTGTTGCCAGCACCGCCTAGGACCACCATGAGCCAAGGCAGGAAGGTCCACTCGAAGCGCCCGTAGGAGTAGGGGCATACATTGCAGGTGTAGAAGGCGTAGAGGGCGCCAGCTATGCCGCAGAGGGCGGAGCTCACCACCATGACCTCCATGCGCTCCTTAGAGACATCTATGCCCAGGGCGGAGGCGGCTATCTCGTTGTCCCTT
>Ga0190367_1001751_pt1 | contig 12044 bp, 10 predicted proteins | sample 4872181011_MG_FD_171838 | JGI IMG/M metagenome (GOLD analysis project Ga0190367, IMG submission 171838) | Hydrothermal vent microbial mat bacterial communities from Southern Trench, Guaymas Basin, Mexico - 4872-18-10-11_MG | ecosystem: Environmental > Aquatic > Marine > Hydrothermal vents >... | reverse complement strand
TGGGAAAGTTGAGGGGATAGGATGAGAGTACTCGTCCTCGGCGGATACGGCGCCGTGGGCAACGTTATCTGCAGAGACCTTGCAAAGCATCCCAACATCGATGAAGTTGTCTGCGCTGGCAGAAACCTCGAGAAGGCTGAGGCCTTCGTAAAGAGGTACAGAAACGAGAAGATCTCAGCCATGAAGGTAGACCTATTCGACGTTGAGGGCCTCCAGAAAGCCGTGAAGGGCTTTGACATCGTGATAAACGCCGTGGACTACAGGTTCAACCTAAGGGTCATGAAGGCCTGTGCCGACGCGGGGGCCAGTTACCAAGACCTTGCGTTCGGTAGGTCCTACGAGACGATGAAGCTGACGATGGTTGAGGCCTACAAGAAGCAGCTGGAGTTCGACGAAGCCTTCAAGGAGAAGGGTCTCGTCGCCCTGATGAACACGGGTGAGGACCCAGGTATATCCAACCTACTGACGGGCTACGCAGCCGACCACATGGACCACCTCTACGAAGTGAGGATAAAGGACTGCGATATCATAGATTCCGCTGAGCCCATATCGGTATGGTCTCCGAGGCTACTCTGGTTCGACATGATTGACAAACCGAAGGTCTACGAGAACGGTGTGTACAAGGAGCTTGAACCATTCAGCGGAGAGGAGGTGTACAACTTCCCTGAGCCTCTGGGTCCACAGCCATGCTACCACCACGCCCACGAGGAGGTTATCACGATGCCCTTCCACCTCAAGGACCTGAGGTACGTTGAGTTCAAGATGGGTGGACCGGACATGCCCTTCGCCAAAGCCGTCTACGACTACGGCCTCGTCAGCACAAAGCCCGTCAAGGTTGGAGACGTCGAGGTTGCGCCGTTCGAGGTGTTCATAGCCGTCAGTCCTCCGACGATAAGGCCCCACGAGGTCGAGGAGAAGATAAAGAAGGGGATACTGAAGGAGGAGATAGCCTGCATACTCGTGGACGTTAAAGGTGAGAGGAAGGGTAAGGAGGTTGAGGCAACTTACTACTCCATCCTGAGGCTCACTGAGGTCAACAAGCTCATGAAAGACACGACGGCCACCTCATACTTCGTCGGTATAGGAGCCGCTGTGTTCACAGAGGCTTTAGCCGAAAACAAGCTGAAGAGCAGGGGCGCAGTCTCACCGGAGTGTCTGACGAAGGAAGAGAAAGAGGCTCTGATAAGGAAGCTGGAGGAGAAAGGAATAGTTATAAAGAAGATCGAGCATACAACGATCTGAGGAAGGGTGGTGTAGCCATCACTTGAGTCGGGTGTTACCCGGACCAAAAAGTAAGGAATACTTAGAGAGAGCTAAGAAATTCTTCGCCGGTTGGGGCAGACCAGAAGCGTTGGAGGAGGCCCTAGCCTTCTCGCCTTTCATCGTCAAGGAGACCAGAAACGCCCTGTTCATAGACGTGGACGGTTACGAGTACATAGACTTCATGAGCGGATGGGCCTCCAACAACGTCGGGAACGTCCACCCAGAGGTGTTGGAGGCGGTCGTAGAGGCGCTGAAGGAGGTCGGCTTCTGCTACAACCACTACCTGGCCGTAGAACTCGCCGAGAAGCTTGCGGAGGTGACGCCGAAGAACTTAACAAGAGTAAGGTATGAGGTCAGCGGAACCGAGGCCGCTGAGGGCGCCGTCTCGTTCGCCCTGGCCTACACGAAGAGGCCTGCCATCATAAGCTTCATAGGCCAGTTCCACGGAGACTCGATAGGTGCGAGGCTCCTCGGCTCAGTCACCCCGGACAGGAAGAGGTACTGCGAGGCGCTGTACGGGAGCGGAGTCCTCTTCGCCCCCTACCCCGTCAGCTTCAACATACCGGGCGGAATGTCGTACGAGGAGTACGGCGAGTTCTGTCTCGACTTCATCGAGCGTCAGATACTGAAGAACATACTCACGCCTGACAGGATAGCCGGCGTCCTGCTCGAGCCTATGATGGCTGAGGGTGGGAACTGGATACCGCCCGCCAACTTCATACGCGGCCTTAGGAAGATGTGCGACGAGTACGGGTGGGTTCTGATAGACGACGAGGTGCTGACGGGGGTAGGGAGGACTGGGAAGATGTGGGGCATAGAGCACTACGGGGTGGACGTTGACATACTCGTCACGGCCAAGGGCCTTACGGGTGGTCTGATACCGATAGGGGCTGTGGTGGGCTCAGAGGAGGTTATGGGTGAGACGGTCGCCTACTCCGGCTCGACGTTCGCCGGTTGTCCAGCTGGGTGCGCTGCGGCCATAAAGACGTTCGAGATAATCGAGAGGGACAGGCTTCTCGAGAGGGCTACGAGGCTTGGTGAGAAGGCGCTTAAGAGGATGAAGGAATGGGTGGACGACTACAAGCTCGTCGGAGACGCTAGGGGTATAGGCCTCCTGCTTGCCATAACGATAGTGGACAAAGACGGTAAGGAGAGCAAGAAGCTCGCAAGGGAGGTCTACATAGAGGCGACGAGGCAGGGCGTCAGGGCCATATGGGACGACGAGCCCCACATAAGGATATATCCACCCCTGACGATAAGCGAGGAGCTCTTCGACCGCGGTCTCACCATGATAGAGAACGCTGTGAAGATCGTCGAGAGGAGTCAGTAGCGTAAGAAGGACCTAAACCAAACTCTTTTTTATTAAAAATTGGAAAAATTGTTTAGTTAAGATCCATGCTCATCTCTGTCTTCACTTTTATCGGAGGTCTGAACGCCCCTATCCTCTTTACGAACTCTAGCCTCTCCTCGCGTGTAAGCTCCTCCGGGAAAAGCACACCCCTCGACTTTATCGAACCGTCTACGACCATCTTGGCCGCCGTGTATGCGCATAGGCTCGTGACGTAGGAGGTCTCGTTGGCCAGGGGTACGGCCTCGACTATCTCTCTTATCGGCGGTATGGGTGAATACGACCTTACCACGCACCTCCTCCCGTCCTTGAGGCCCTTAACCTCGACGAGAACCGTCCCTTTAACCTCCCTTATCAGTCCCCTCTCAACGTACTCCCTGAGCTCCTCGCCCGTTATCGGCCTCGGCAGGAACTTCAGGATGAGCCTCGCGGGGTCCACCTCCACGTCGTCTATCCTAACCTTTCTGCCCCTTACCATGGCATCCTTGTAGAGTATGCCCATCCTGTAGAGAGTGCAGAGAAAGTCCATCTCCTCTCCTCCCATCTTGACGACCACGCGCCTCACACCCTTGATGGACTTGGAGACTGTGAAAACCTCCTCGTGCGGGTGGGCGTACACCCTGACCTTCCCCACCCCAGGGAGTTCAACCACCTCGGGCTCCGAGAAGGGCTCCAGGTACTTTATCTCTCCGTCCTCGTAGACCATCGGAGCTCTCGTGCAGTCATCCAGGAATATTTCCGGAGACCAAGTCGTATACACAACGTCGGACTCCTCTCTCCCGCCTAGAAGTATCCTAACCTCCTCCACCCCGTCGAGCTCGTCCGCCGCGAGTCCTACCACAACGTCCGTGAGGCCCGGTGAGACTCCGAACGCCACTAAGGCCGTGAGGTCCTCCGACCTAAACTTCTCATGGAGGCCGATTATCTTCTCAAAGTCTCTGTACTCAAACGCCATGTCAAGGTAGTTTGTTCCGGCTTTTAGGGCAGCCTCCATCAGCTTTAGGTTGAACTTAACCGGAACGGCATTCACAAGTATATCCACGTCCTCGGCGAGCTTAGACAAGGTCTCTACGTCTTCGGCTGAAACTACGTGTGTCTCGGCCTTCCTATAGAACTTCATGCAGTAGTCCAAGGTTCTCCGGTCTATGTCTGTGAGCTTGACGAGCTCCATGTCTTCGTCTCTGTCGAAGAAGTAGGCTATAACCCTCCCCTGCGCTCCAGAGCCCACGATTAACGCTTTCGAGCCCAAACAGTCCACCTCTTTCAAGCATTCCATCACTCTATCAAGGTTTCTCTTATAACGATTTTCCTGAACTTTACCGGAGCTCCAGCCCTAGCCATCCTTCTGAGAAACTCCCTAGGGTCAAGACATTCGGGGGCTATGACCCCGCTCTCGCTCCTACCCTCGACGCACATCTTCGCCCCAACGACTGCCGGGAGGGCGACCCCTATCAACTCCGTCCCGAACCTCCTGAAGAGCTCAAGCCTCTCCTCGACGGAGGGAACGTGCGGCCCCCTTATCAGCCTGTACTCGACGCTTCCTTCCTCGTCCTCACCCCTTACTATGATGACCGTGCAGTAGACGTAGTCCGGCGGTCTTGACTTTATGGTCTCCTCGCTCTCCGTCAGGAATTCGTTCACGGGGGGCTTGACGAGCTTCAGCAGGACATCTCTGGGAACGACTTTGACTCCCCCAACCTCTACCGGCTCGTTGCTGGCGAACCCCATGTTCCCGAGCACCACCGCTATCTCATCCACGACGTTCTTGTAGTCCACGTACCTAATCCCCTTGCCTATAAACCTCGGAATCGTGACACACTCCTCGTGGTCAACGAGGGCGAGCGTACACCTTCCGACCGGCTCCGGGAAGACGTACTCCTCGACCCCGCTGCAGGGCGGGTAACGCTTGTACCCTCCATCTTCGAACACCACGGCTGGGCTAGAACGGTAGAGAAGGGCAACCTCAGGGGACCACCCCGGATTCCACGTCTTGACGACCTTCTCCTTCCTGACGGGGGCCTCGCCGACCCTAAACCTAACTTCGTGTACGCGTTCAAGCTCGTCACACAAGTACCTGGCGAGGACGTTCGTGAGACCTGGAGTGGCCCCGCAGGATATTAAGGCCGTGAGGCCAGCCCTCTTCCACTCCTCGTCCATCTCAAGCTGCTTGCCGACCATGTAGTCTATCGGGTGGAGGTCCAAGTCGGGCCCTGAGGCCGTGTCCACGTAGTGGGCACCACACTTCAGAGCAGCCCTCATCACGTTCAGGTTAAACCTCGGCAGGGTCAGGTTTATGACCACATCCACACCCTTCGCGGCCTCCACGAGGCTGTCGAGGCTGCTGGCATCCACGCGCTTTGGAACAACCTTCTCGCTCCCTATCCTGTCGGCGACTCTCTTAGCTAGGTTGAGGTTTATGTCTCCGAGGATTATCTCAGAAACGTCTGAATCCCTAGAAAGTATGGATGCACAAGGCCCTCCCTGAGCTCCGGCACCGACCACCAGAACTCTCACAACAAGCCGCCTCAGGTATCAGATTAATCCAGTTTACCATTAAAACTTTTGTATAGGACCTAACAGCCGGCAAACGAGGTGTTTGTCGTGAAAAAGGTCAGGGAAGACGTGTATGCCTCGTCTTCGAGAGGAGACATTTTATAAACGTTTTGGTCGAACCTGGTTTTGAATGGGGAGTGGAACTTTTTTCGAAAAGCTGAAGACAATCGAGTTCGAGGAACTTAAAACTTTCATGGAGAGGACGAAAAGGTCCTTCGAGGTACACCAGAAGGCCTGTAAGGTCTCTCCGATGGGTGTGAACAGCAGCATAAGGTTCCTACCACCGCACATGCTCTACCCACTGTACATAGATAGGGCTAAGGGGTCTCGGATTTGGGATGCAGACGGAAACGAGTACATAGACTACCAGCTTGGGTTCGGCGTTCTCATGGCCGGACACAACCACCCCAAACTCGTGCAGGCTCTCAAAGAGAGGCTGGATAGGGGTGGCATGACGTACGGTGCAGACCCCGTGGACGCATACGAGGTGGCTGAGGAACTCACGAAGAGGTTCAGGCTCGACATGGTCAGGATGCAATTGACAGGCTCGGAGGCAACCTGGATAGCGGTGAAGTTGGCAAGAGCCTACACGAACAGGGACAAGATCGTCAAGTTTGAGGGGTGTTACCACGGGTCGAACGACTACCTGTTCGTCTCGTATTACCCGTCCACAGCGCCTGCCATGCCCGTCAGGGAGTTCCACAGCCTCGGGGTCCCGTCCCACGTGTGGAGAGACACGCTCGTGGCAAGGTACAACGACCTAAACTCGGTCGAGTACCTCTTTAAGAAGTACGGCGACGACGTGGCGTGCGTGATAGTCGAGCCCGTGGCCATGAACATGGGGGTCGTACCGCCTGAGCCAGGGTTCCTGGAGGGACTGAGGAAGATATGTGACGAGTATGGAGCCGTCCTCATATTCGACGAAATAAAGACCGGAGCCAAGCTGGCCTACGGTGGGGCTGTCGAGTACTTCGGTGTGCAACCAGACCTCGTCACAGTGGCCAAGGCCGTCGCAGGAGGAGTCCCCTTCTCAGCCGTCGTAGGCAAAAGAGACATAATGGAGCTCATAGGGCATGGCATGGTCGCCCACGCTGGCACCTTCAACGCGAACCACCTCAGCGTGACGGCGGCTAAGGTAACCCTAAAGGAGATACTCACCCCAGATGTCTACGGGCCCACCAGGAGGCTCTCCGAGGAGCTCGCTAAAGGCTACCAGGACATACTCGACGACAAAGGCATAGACGCTGTGGTGCAGTGGATAGGCGCGAACGGACACGTATACCTGGGCGTCGACGAGCCCGTGAAGGACTACAGAGGTTACAGGAAGCAGGACTCAGACCTGTGGTGGCTCATAGCATACGCCATGATGAACAGAGGTGTCATATTCGAGGTCCTGACCGCCGACGACCAGTGGACTGTATCCGTAGCGCATACCAAAGAGGACGTTGAAAAGACTTTGGAGGCCTTCAAGGAGGCTGTGTCTAAGCTGACTTGATGAAAGCCTTCACACTTCCCCTTTTTTAAGCCTCCACTCCCTTTCCGCAGAGAGTCTGCTTGAAAGCCTTCCTGAAGTGTTCTGTAAGAGTTTTGTAATCGAGCATAGAGTGTGGTCCGTATACTCAAGGGATTGTGAAAGGTTCAAAGAAAAAGTAGGGGGAATGTTTATTCGGGGGCTAGCTCCTTGAACGCCAGTGTCACGTCTATGCCCTGTCTGGCTCTGTACGCCTTCCATATGAAGTACCACGCTATGCCGAGCGCCCAGACAGCTATGTATATGAACGTCCATATCCTCGTGTAGCCCGCAAACAGCTCAGGAGAGTAAGACGCTCGTACTAGTATGGCGTCGAATATTAGCGTTATGATTCCAGCTATCGTGGCGTACGGTATGGGTCCAACCTTCCACGTCTTGTACGGCGACGCCTCCCAAATGTCCCTAACCTTCTTCCTGAACGGGAATATCGTGCATGATATCGCCGTCACACCGAACACCGAGACAAGCTGCATCGTCTCCACGGTCAGAGCTCCGTACACCTCGGGCCAGAAGCAGTACTGCGGTATGATGGCTGAAGACAACACGAACTCCAGTATCTGGAGCTTGTGCGGAACAGCGAACCTCGGGTGGATGTCCGTGAACCAGCTTGGGCCGAGCATGTCCATGCCCCAGGCAAACAGCCCACGCGTAAAGTAGACGTAGCTACCGCACACCCACAAGAAGTCCCCTCCTATGAATGCTAATGCCATTATAGCGCCAACGAGGGGGTTGAAGTTCGTCAGCATGGCGGCGTAGCACGAATATATCGAGTATATCGGCATCTTCCACCAGCCTGGATATTCGTTGTCTATGTATGCGTGAACGTGCCAGAAGTCCCAGCCAACCATGTGACAGAAGGCCAACACACACCAGGCCTGCATCACACACGCCAGGAGCGTGTTGAAGAACTGCGCGAGGAATATGTTCCTCCTCGGGCTCTTAACCTCCCCACCTATGCACGTGATGAAGTAGCCGTAGATGGTCGTCCACGAGAACGGCAACATGTAATCAATCGTGCTACGCCAGTTCCAGGTCTCAGGTATCTCCCACACCGTCTCTACACGAGTAATCGTCTCGCTGAAAGAGGGCGAGCCGTATACGGATGCATAATGATTGAATACGTTGATGAACTTCTGGTGTGGCGTAGCCATGAATATTATAGCGGCCATGGCCACGGCGAGTATCTGCAGGACTACTAAGGCATTCTGAACTCTAAAGTAGACTTTCAGACCAAACAGCGTTATGAGGAAGGCTATGACGTTGACTATCATGGACACGATGAGCAGGCCGACACCCTGCGTCCAGTAGCTCACAGCCTCCGGGTTCTTCCACATGACGCTAGCCCATATCGGAAGGCCAACCTCCCCTATCCACGGTGCAAGCAACCATATCCAAGCCGTCATGACAAACGCTGCGTTGGCGAAGCTCACAGCCAACCCTATCGTCGGGTGTATTATCCTAGAGTTGTACACATAGCTTCCACCGCTCCTGGGCATAGAGCCACCCAGTATGCCCCAAACGGTTGAGAACACGAGCGAAAAAGCCGTACACATCAAAGCAGTTAATGCGACGTTGGCTCCCGGATACCAGTAGATTGCTGACATCATGAACCATGTGCCACATGCGATGGAGTTGTTCATCAACCCAAAGAACATAGCATCGATAAGGCTTGCCTCCCTGACGAGACCGCTGGCCCGCCTGGCAAAGACGGCCTCTCTCATTATTTAAAAATATCTATTTGGTTTGATAATAAACTTTATAAAGGTTACCTGCGCTTAGATGTGGCGTTCGAGTCCCTGCGTCCACGATGCTTTGGGACTCCTTCTGGCTTACCCCTCCTCCGGATCTGGGTTCCTAGAGGGTGAGAACGCGCAGGCCCCTTCCAAGGATTTTTCAAATGGGGTTCTCAAAAGCTGGGCTGGTTGGGTGAAACTGTGTCTCTGAAATTGTTTTCTTAACTCTTCCTTTCTGTCAAAGCTTCTTCGAACACCTTCCTGAAGTACTCTGGATCTATGTCGTAGACTGAGCATAATTTAGCTATGCTCTTTGCGTAGAACTTGAGGAGGTCCTCGACGACCGACTTTATCCACTCTGGTGACAGTCTCTCCCTCGGTGTGAGGAGGAGTATGAGCCACCTGCCCATGAAAGTGGGCTTGTACCACTTAACCCACCTCGCCCTCCCGTCTACGGTGACCTTCTCCATACCCTCTTCCAGTATCCCCGCGTCCACGAGCATCCTCAGGTACTTCAGCACAGACTTGTTCGAGTGAGGCTGGAGCTTGGAGACTATCTCCCTCTGGTACGTCCTGTCCTCCAACCTCAACGTGCTCAGTATCTTCATCGCTATGTCCGAGCTGAAGGCTGAGGTTAGGACCCTGTACTGGTCTCTGGTCTCCGTGGGTAACGGTATGATGAAGGGCCACCGCTCCTCCCCCACGAAAGGCCACCCCAAACTATCTTCATAGGCTCGCAATATATAAAGGATGGAAAACTTTATGTAGATAAGGAAATTCCTATGTAGGAAAGGGAATTGAAATGAAGACCAAGACGATAGCTCTCGTGACGGTGTTCGCAGCCCTCCACTTCATACTGTCACTACTCCCAGACATACCATGCGTGGGGGCACCCAAAGTCGGGATAGACCTCGGAGCTTCCTTCGCATCGATATTCGGAGCCGTACTCGGCCCATACGCAGGCGGCCTGGCAGCCCTGATAGGGACGCTGATAGCGTATGCGTGGGGCGGAGGAGGACCTTACGGCCTCCCGTTCATCCTCTGTCCGGCGATGAACGCCATAACGGTCGGCCTGATGTTCAGGAAGAAGTTTGCAGCCGCCGCCGCAGTCATGGCTGCGCTTATAATGTCCTTCTGGTTTACGCCCATAGTTCAGCCCGTCAGCGAGCACTGGGTGGTGGGTCTCGCAGCGACCTTCGACAAGATTATCGCCCTTGCCCTCATAGCACCTACGGCCTGGATGATGAAACGTAGTGGAGCTCTTTCCCGGGAGAGGAGTAAGGTAAAGGCCTCCGCCCTCACGTTTACGCAACTGCTCGTCGCAGCCTTCGTGGGGAACGAAGCTGACAACGCCCTGGGAAACGCTGTGTTTGCCCTTCCGATAGTCTTCAACGGCGTGTTCGGCTTCACCCTGGAGGCGACGAGGGGCCTCTTCCTTATCAGCCCGTTCGTATATCCGGCGATAAGGCTGATACAGGCCCTGTTAGCCGCGGTAGTGGGATTACCTCTGATGAAGGCCTTGGAGGCGGGGGGTTGGCTCTGAACCTGGCCATGAACCGCAGGGCCGCGAGGCTCGTAGAGGAGATGATCTCGAAGGCGGAGAAACTTCGGGTAGACGTACACGAACTCCCGTGCGGAAGCATCGTGGTGGACTGCGGCGTCGAAGCCGAGGGAAGCCTGTCGGCGGGCCTGTACGCCGCGAGGATATGCGTGGGAGACCTGGCGGAGTTCTCCATCTCCACGGTTGACTACGACGGTTTGGCTTTACCAGTCATAAACGTATGGACCGACTACCCTGTCATAACGTCCCTCGGAGCCCAGCTCGGAGACTGGGAGGTGGACGTGGGAGGGTACCACGCCATAGGCTCGGGACCTGCGAGGGCCCTCGCACTGGACAGGCCTCTCCCTAGAGCCGTGGCTGTTAACAGGGCGGTCCACGAGGAGCGGGGTTACAGGATACTCAGCCCGAGGCAGGTCTACGAGGAGATAGGGTACAGCGAGACGGCTGATGTGGCCGTGATAGTGCTCGAATCATCGGAGCTGCCGTCTGACGAGGTGATGACGGACATAGCTGGGAAATGCGGGGTAGACCCGAGCGACCTGTATGCGCTGGTGACGCCCACAACGAGCCTCGTGGGTTCGGTCCAGATAGCGGGGCGTGTCGTGGAGGTCGGCATACATAAGCTGATGCTCCTGGGCTTCGACCTCAAGTCGATAAGGTTCGGCTCCGGGTGTTCGCCCATAGCTCCGCCGCACCCGGACATGGCTGAGGCCATGGGCAGGGTGAACGACATGATAAGGTACGCGGGGACGACCTTCTACGCTGTGGACGTGGATGAGGGGTATGAGCCACACCTCAGAGAGCTCTTGGCCAGGGTTCCGACGGCGGGCTCGGAGAACTACGGGAAGACTTTCATGGAGATTTTCAGGGAGGCTGGATGCGAGTTCTACGGTGTGGACCTCGGAGAGTTCTCTCCAGCCGTCATAACCGTCACCAACTTAAGGAGCGGAAGAGTGTTCACTGAAGGACGTGTGGACGCAGACATGGTCAGGAGGGTTTTGGGTGTCTGACACATACCAAACCAGAAAGAGGGTGGAGGAGATAGCAGACTACGTCATGAGATGCGGACAGCTGGCAGCCGCCTTAGAGGTATGCGGATGGCCCAAGCCGGGAAACGTCCACAGGACCGCAAACTTCCCGGACACGAGGTTCGAACACTTCATAGCAGGCTCGGTGTCGATGGGACCAACCCTTCGGGAGGCGGCCGTCAGGGGCGCCATGGCCAAGCTCGGCGAGGTTCGGATGGACGAGCTGGGTGTAGGGAGGCTGATAAGGCGCGCAGTCGCGGACATGAAGGCCTGGCACAGAGGCGGAAACACACACCTCGGAGTGATAATGCTGTTCGTCCCAACCTCAGCGGCGGCTGGCATGACGCTCGTAGACCACGACCGGATGGACGTCCCGGAGCTACGGAGAAACTTTGCGGACGTGATGGACTCGACGACGAGCATGGACGCCGCGTACGTCTACGAGGCCATAAACCTAGCCAACCCGGGAGGGCTTGGAAAGTTCAGCGGCGGGGAAGCCCCGGACTTGACGAGCCCCGACGCTGGGCAGAGCTTGATCAGGAAAGGTTTGACCTTGAAGGATGTCATGGATGTCTCGTCCAGGTGGGACACCGTAGCGAGGGAGATGGTCACAGCCCTTGAGATATCCTGCGGCGTCGGGTATCCGACGCTGTTGGACGTGTACTCTGAGACCGGAGACATAAACGTGGCGGTCGTCCACACGTACCTGAAGTTGCTGTCACTCTACCCGGACACATTCGTAGCGAGGCACGTAGGGTTGAAGCACACGTCCGACATTGCGAAAGCCGTGGAGATGGGTATGAAAAAAGCTAGGGAGGTGTCCAAACGGGCGGATGAGATACTGAGACTGGGCGGGCTGACCACCACAGAGGGTAGAGAAGCCCTGTTCAGGTTCGACGAGGAACTCCGGAGCCGTGGTCTCAACCCAGGAACGACGGCTGACCTGACCGCCGCCTCGTTGATGATCGCCATCTTAAACGGGTTGAGGTTCTAGTAAGGTTCTTGACAGTCTTGAGTACACTTTTTT
>Ga0190367_1001749_pt1 | contig 12055 bp, 12 predicted proteins | sample 4872181011_MG_FD_171838 | JGI IMG/M metagenome (GOLD analysis project Ga0190367, IMG submission 171838) | Hydrothermal vent microbial mat bacterial communities from Southern Trench, Guaymas Basin, Mexico - 4872-18-10-11_MG | ecosystem: Environmental > Aquatic > Marine > Hydrothermal vents >... | reverse complement strand
TGTACTGGTCCCTCTTCCACTCCACTATCCTATAGGGGCCACAGCCAATTGGCATGCGCGGCGTCCCGTCCTTATCGACGCCCGTGTTAGTCCAGTGGTGCCTCCACTCGCTGTGTGGCACGTCCTCCAGTACGTGCTTAGGCACTAGACCGGTCGTCGCTATGTTGGTCAGGAAGGGGGCGTAGGGGTGCTTGAGCCTGAAGGCGACAGTGAAGTTGTCGAGGACTATAACCTCCTCTATCACATCTGAGAAGGTCTTGTAGTCAACCGCGCCCGTGTCAGGGTCAAGGATCGCGTCATAAGTGAACTTCACATCCTCAGCTGTCACCTGCACGCCATCGTGCCAGTACACGTCCCTCCTCAGGTGGAATACGATGAATGTGTCATTGATCCACTCCCATGACTCGGCTACAGCGGGCACGGGCTCATAGTTCTCATTAATCGCGACTAGGCCGTCATAGCATGGATCTCCAACTGCCCTAAAGGAGTAGCCATCGGTGGTGAATATCGGGTTAAGCGTCTTAGCGTCCGTAGGCTGGACATACCTTATCTCATCCTTGCCGGGTATGTACCAGTTATAACAGGTATCCGTGTCGGTTATCGGGTTGAACCCCTCAACCTCCTTCCTGAGTATGAACGTGTTGACTATCCTCCAGTAGGGTATCACTGGCAGGTCCTCGTAGAGGTACTTGGAGACGTTCATGTAGATCAGCTTGCGCTTCTCAGGGTCCAGCTCCTTAGCGCCCTCCTCCAGCAGCTTATCCACCTTGGGGTTCATGTACCCCACGATGTTGAGCCCGTTGGGGTACATGCTCTCGCTATGGAAGAATATCTTCATGCCATCAGGGTCTGTGCCGTACCCGTACTGGACTAGGAACATATCGTAGCCCCCCTCCTCCCAGGTCTTAGGCCACTGATACACTCTCTTGAGCCACTCGCTGAAGTCGATTATGTGAACTTCAACTCCAATTCCTATCTTGGGAAGCTCCTCAGCCAGTAGCATTGCTACGTTCTCCCTATTCACGTTACCCTTAGGCACCATGAGGTGAATCGTGAAGAACACCTTCTTCTCCTCCTGAGCGGTGGTGACTGCTGCGTAGCCCACCATGGCTGATAGCGCTAAGCTGATCGCTATTATACGCAGTAGCCACCTCCTCTCGTACTCCTTCATGCTATTCGCCTCCCCACCCCTCTTAATAAAGAATATTTAAATCTTTTGTCATAACGCTACAAAAAATTTATATAGAGCCGCACCCCCCTGCTAAGGACTTCGAGGGGGGCGCCTGTGGGGTTAAAGGAGTACGTAGTGAGGAGGCTGATAACGGCCATACCTACGCTGCTGGCGATATCAGTGATAACCTTCGCGATAGTACACCTAGCTCCCGGCGACCCGCTCCAGTTCTTCCTAGCGTTAAACCCCGATACTCCACCCTGGATGATAGAGTTCCTCAAGAGGAAGTATGGGCTTGATAGGCCGCTTCACGAGCAGTACATCAAGTGGCTACTGATGCTACTGAGCGGCGACCTGGGCTACTCCTACATCAGCGGCGAGCCAGTGAGCTACATGATAGGCGTCAGAGTGTGGAACACTATAAAGCTCACCCTGACGGCTGAGTTGATAGCCCTTAGCATATCCATACCGCTGGGTGTCATCTCAGCGGTGAAGAGCAATAGCGCTGTGGACCACGCGTCTAGGGTCTTCGCGCTAATGGGGGTGTCCATGCCGGTGTTCTGGCTCGGCATAATGTTCATCTATGTGTTCAGCCTCTGGCTGGGCCTCTTCCCCACCTTCGGCGCTGCTACTACAGGCAAGGTGTACTCTAACATCTTTGAGCAGTGGGCCGATGAGCTATGGCACTTAGCGCTGCCAGCATTGACCCTGGGGCTCGTCAGGACGGCTTTCCTCACGAGGCTTGTCAGGTCAAGCGTGATCGGCGAGCTCCAGATGGATTACGTGATGACTGCGAGGATGAAGGGCCTGAAGGAGAGGGTCGTGATATACAAGCACGTCTTGAGGAATGCGTTGCTGCCCGTGGTAACTGTGGTGGGCTTATCGATGGGGTTCATGCTGGGCGGGGCCGTGATAACAGAGACCGTATTCGCGTGGCCTGGGATGGGGCGTCTGGCTTGGTGGGCCACGCTCACGAGAGATTACCCAGTCCTCATGGCGATAACAGTCATTATATCGACGATGGTTGTCCTCTTCAACCTGGTAACGGACATCGTTTACGCCTTGATAGATCCCCGGATAAAGTACTGAGGTGGTGGCATGGCAGCAGCTCCCGCCTCGACCCTCTGGGCTGTGGCCTGGAGGAGGTTTAAGCGGAATAAGCTCTCGCTAGCAGGCTTAGCGATAACCGTGTGGCTCGTGGTAACAGCCATTCTGGCCCCCTACATCGCTCCGTACGATCCTAATAAGATGCATTGGGGGAAGGAGTACATGCCTCCCTGCCCAGAGTTCCCCCTTGGAACGGATGAGATGGGGCGAGATGTGCTGAGCAGAGTGATATGGGGCGCCCGCACGTCCCTCTACGTGGGCTTCGCCTCTGTGCTGCTGATAGCCGCTATAGGCGTGACCGTGGGCGCGATCTCGGGGTACTTCGGAGGCTGGATAGATGAAGTGCTTATGAGGATCACTGACATAGTGCTGACCATACCCACTATCATGCTGCTAATACTAATAGCCTCGATCTTCCAGGTGAGGAGTCTGAACGTCATAATACTAGCCATAGGCGCTGTCAGCTGGCCCACAATCGCCAGGATCACTAGGAGCCAGTTCCTACTGATAAAGGAGCTGCCCTACATAGATGCCGCTAGGGTCGCAGGCCTCAGCCACCCGAGGATAATCTTCAGGCACATACTGCCTAACGCGCTGCCGCCCATAATAGTGGCGGCCACCTTCGATATGGCCTCAGCCATACTAATGGAGGCAAGCCTGAGCTTCCTAGGCTTGGGAGATCCTAGGGTCGTATCATGGGGACAGATGCTCTCGGTAGGGCACACCGTCATGCTACACGCGTGGTGGGTAGGCACATTCCCAGGCTTAGCGATATTTGTCACGGTGCTGGGCTTCAACCTGCTGGGCGACGGGTTACGCGAGGCTCTAGACGTGGCGATGAGGTGATGCTATGGAGCCTCTACTGCAGATAAGGGGGCTGAAGGTCTACTTCTACACTGATGAGGGAGTGGTTCACGCTGTAGATGGAGTAGATCTCGACGTGATGAGGGGAGAGACGCTCTGCGTCGTCGGCGAGAGTGGGTGCGGCAAGTCGACGCTAGCCTACTCGATACTACGCCTAGTGAGGCCTCCGGGCAGGATAGTTGAGGGCTCAATACTCTTTGATGGGGTGGACCTCGTGAAGCTCTCGGAGGAGGAGCTTAACAAGATTAGGGGGAGGAGGATCTCAATGATATTCCAGGATCCCACCTCGGCACTAAACCCTGTATTCACAGTCGGCTATCAGGTATATGAAGCGATAGAGCTGCATCAGAGGGTTAAGGGCGATGAAGCCTGGAAGAGGGTCATGAGCATGCTCAGGAGGGTGGGCATACCCTCGCCAGAAGTGAGGTATAGGGACTACCCACACCAGTTCAGTGGGGGGCAGAGGCAGCGCATAATGCTGGCCATAGCCCTGTCCTGCCATCCCGACCTGCTCATAGCCGATGAGCCCACCACTAACTTGGACGTGACCATTCAGGCACAGGTACTGCACCTGATTAAGCAGCTGAAGGAGGAGCTCGGGATGACTGTGATGCTGATAACGCACGATATGGGGATCGTGGCGATGATGGCTGATAGGGTCGCAGTGATGTACGCTGGCAAGATTGTGGAGGTGGCGCCAGTACTGGATATCTACGAGAAGCCGCTGCACCCCTACACTCAGGCGTTAATTAAGGCGATACCACTGCCGCACGTTGATGTGGAGGAGCTGCAGCCAATACCCGGCGAGGTGCCTAGCCTGCTGGAGCCTCCCCCCGGCTGTCGTTTCCATCCGAGGTGCCCGTACGCGATGGATGTATGTAGGAGGGAGGAGCCGCCAATGATTGACTTGGGCGAGGGCCACCAAGTAGCATGCTGGCTACACGCTAAGAGGTGAGAACTTGACACGCGAACTCGTCAGAGTTGAGGGCTTGAGGGTCTGGTTCCCCATAAAAGCTGGCATAATCCCTCGAGTGAGAGCTTACGTAAAGGCGGTAGACGGTATCAGCTTTACCATCATGGAGGGGGAGACCCTGGGCCTAGTCGGCGAGAGCGGCTGTGGCAAGACTACTACCGCTAGAGTGCTCGCAATGCTCCAGAAGCCTACTAGTGGAAGGGTGCTCTACAGGGGGATGGAGCTCTTCAGCCTGAAGGGGAGGAAGCTCAAGGCTATCCGCAGGGAGATACAAATGATATTTCAGGATCCTTACACCTCGTTAAACCCCAGGCTTCCCATAGGCGAGATCATAGGGGAGCCCCTAGAGGTGCACGGTATAGCTAGGGGGAGAGCCAAGGAGAGAGTAGTGCGCAAGCTATTGAGGGAGGTAGGACTTGAGGAGAGCTTTGTCTACAGGTACCCGATAGCCCTCAGCGGAGGACAGAGGCAGAGAGTAGCACTCGCTAGAGCCCTGGCCTTGAGACCCAAGCTGATAATAGCCGACGAGCCCGTCTCCTCGGTTGACGTATCGACTAGAGCTAGCCTGCTCAACCTCATGAAGAAGCTTCAGAAAACGTATAATCTAACCTATCTGTTCATATCCCACGACTTAGCAACCCTAAGGTACATGGCGAATAGAGTGGCCGTCATGTACCTTGGCAAGATAGTTGAGATAGCAGCTGTAAGGGCCATCTACGAGAAGCCGCTGCACCCCTACACTCAGGCGTTAATAAGCTCGATCCCCATACCGGATCCCCGTGTGAGGAAGGAGTGGAAGCCGCTAAAGGGCGAGGTGCCTAGTCCCATCGACCCGCCGCCTGGCTGTCGTTTCCACCCGAGGTGCCCGTACGCGATGGATGTATGTAGGAGGGAGGAGCCGCCAATGATTGACTTGGGCGAGGGCCACCAAGTAGCATGCTGGCTACACGCTAAGAGGTGAGAACTCAAGGACGATAAAGCTAACAAGTCTCCTGCTGCTTAGTCACGTGGTTAGGGAGAGCATAAAGCCTGAGCTCACGGCTATAACCCTGATAACTCTATTCTTTGGCGTACTAGCGCTTCTATTCGAGTTGGGAGTGTTCGCCCGGAAAGTGCCTGTCTCTGAGATGAAGATTAAGGTTGTGGAGAGCCTTGTGCCTCTCAACTCCTCGCCTACGGGCTTAGCGGCAGGTGAGGACTTGCTGTGGGTGAGCTATCCCAGCCAGGGGCTGATACTAGGGATCAATTTGACAGATGGCACGGTGGCTAGGCGGCTAACTGTTAAAGGGATGGTACCGACAGAGCTGGCATATGGAGCTGGCATCCTCTGGATTGCTGATGCTCTGATAGGGCAGGTGATAGCCATTGATCCCTCGAGGGGGGAGGTCGTTGAGAGAGTGTGTGAGGAGCTGGTCTACCCCACTGCCCTAGCGTATTATAATGGCACACTGTACGTGTATGACGCTGCGAGTAGGGGTCTCATGGCGTTCAGTGGTGGAAAAGTAACAGTCCTTATGACAGGTGTGCCGCCCCTGAGAGGGCTCACGGCCAGTGAGGAGGGGCTCTGGCTACTCGTGCCCGACAATGCCACGCTGCTCCTCCTCTCGTGGGAAGGCTTCTCTCGAAGGAGGACGTACTACACACCTACACCAGCGGCCTCGGGCTTAGCGTGGGATGGCAGGTATCTGTGGGTTGGAGACTACGTGAGTTTTAGCCTGTTAAAGCTGGATCCCACAGCTAAAATCTGGAAGGTCGTGAATGCCAGAGCACCCTCCTGGCTACTCCCGCTCTACCTAATAGCTGTATCACCGTTCCTCCTCTCAATAGCTAGCAAGGCCTCTCAGCATAGCTAATGCCTTAAAATTATCACATTAGCCCAGCTCTCTACTAAAGATTAAGCTGCTTCTGTAACTGACCTCAAGCTAGGAAACTTCGTCTCAAAGGCAGAAGGGAGGTCATATATATTTGCCATCGTCGCCGAGTATGCCTTGATGAGCCGTAGCATTAAGCTCAGCGTAATAACGGATGAAGTTTCTCAGGAGCTAGCTCGAGTAATAGATTTTGCCGTGAATCATGGGTTGGAGGGGATCGAGGTAAGGACTCTCTGGAACATGAAGCCGCATGAGTTAGTGGATAAAGCTGGAGAGATAAGGAAAGAGTTGGAGAGCGCTGGGTTAGAAGTTAGCGCGATTGCGTCTCCAGTCTTCAAGTGTGATCTGCTATCCGAGGAGGAGTATAGGGAGCACATGGACATACTGGAGAGGTGTATAGCGCTAGCTAAGGCGCTCGATACACGCATTATAAGGATCTTCACGTTCTGGCGTAAGGGCAGCCTAGATCAGTACCTCGATCAGATCCTGGAGAAGTTCATGGCAGCCGTCGACGTGGCTACTAGTGAGGGAGTGGTGCTAGCAGTTGAGAACGAGCCTTCCACTCACGTCAATAATGGCAGAAGGCTACGGCAGTTTCTAGATGCAGTCTCTAAGCCGAATGTAGTGAGCGGTGTGTGGGATCCAGGAAACGACGTCTTCGACCCGGAGGGGGAGCAGCCGTATCCCGAGGGGTACAGCTACGTGAGGGGCTTCTTCGTGCACGTACACGTTAAAGATGGGCGACGAGTAGACGGTGGCTACGAGTTTACTCCAGTAGGCGAAGGTGAGGTCAACTGGCTGGAGCAGTTAAAGGCCTTAGTGAGGGACGGGTACACGGGCTACCTGTCGCTTGAAACTCACTGGCGCCCTAAGCAACTCCCCAGGGAGCTAGTTGAGCTACCGGGTGGCGAGGCCTATTCTGCGATGGGCGAGTACGCGTCCACTATTTGCATCAGAAACCTCAAGAGCTTGCTGGAAAGGGCGGCGGGGGAGGGGCCATGAAGCTCTCAGTGACCATATACAGCGTGAGGGATTATGTGTCAAGAGGCATATTAGACGTGCCTAAGTTCGTAGAGGTAGTTGCTGAGCTCGGGGCAGACGGCGTGGACTTGGGCTATTACTGGAAGAGTTGTGAAGAGAGGAGGGAGGCTAAGAGGAGGCTCGAGGAGCTGGGCCTAGAGCTGGCCTGCTATATAACCAGCAATGACTTCGCTAAACTCAGGGCGGAGGAGCGGAGAGCAGAGATTGAGAGGGTTAAGGCCGCTATACGCGAGGCGAAGGATATGGGGGCGGAGAAGCTGAGGATATTCGCCGGTAGCTTAAGAGAGGGAATGGATCCTAAGCAGGTGGAGGAGTGGGTGATAGAGGCGTTATCGGAAGTCGCTGACTACGCGCTAAGTGAGGGAGTAGTCCTCGCGCTCGAGAACCACGGAGCCTACTTCAGTAAGGCATCGGTCATTGAGAGGCTTCTAAAAGCTGTGAACTCCCCCGGCCTAAAGCTTAACTTCGATACTGGGAACTTCGTGCACGCTGGTGATGACCCAGTAGCTGCGGCTCGTAAGCTGGGGAGGTGGGTGATCCACGTGCACGCTAAGGATATTGATGAGAAGGGAGTGCCGTGTGCACCAGGAGAGGGAGTAATAGACTTTGAGTCCATAGCTAGGGAGCTAGAGGCGCACGGCTTTAATGGATACTTCTCCATTGAGTATGAAGGAGCGAGGGATCAGCTGATAGGAGTTGGTGTGGGGCTCGGCTACCTGAAGGCGTTGAGCCTCAGGATGAAGCTAGCGGGGAGCCCGTCTTGAGCAACATAGGTGATTTAGAAGGAGTGGTTCGCACAACCTCCTTAGTCGACACTCATGAGCACTTAGAGCCTGAAGAATCACGCATCTCGAAGCCTCAGGACCCGATATCTCTGTTCCTCACCCACTACTTATCCACGGACTTCCTAGTGGCAGGCCTGAGCCCTCAAGACCTCGAGAAGCTCAGGAATCCGAGAATTCCCTGGGAGGAGAGATGGCCCGTCTTCGAGGAGTGGTGGGAATACGCTTGTACTACAGGTTATGGCCAGGTAATTAAGGTGGCTATTAGAGAGCTGTACGGCGTGGCCGAGCTGTCCAGATCCTCTTATCTCAGGTTAATTGAGAAGATGAAGAGGAGGGCTGTCAAGGGTCGCTGGAGCCTCGATGAAGCACTCGGGGTGGCTACTAGGATACTGAGGGAGAATGCGGTAAGGCTCTTTGGAATTAGCTAAACAGGGCAACGTAGTCACGAGCTTGGAGAAGGTTAAACTTTTACAGTGCGCTACTCAGTACGTCGAGGCTTAGATGGCTAAGATCGCGGAAGTACGTATAGGTAGAACCTCATTCATAAAAGTGAGCCAGAGGTCCACGACGCTATTCCTAGTACTAGTTCCTAGCGCCGGGGGAAAGGCATTGCTAGTATTCGCAGCTAAAGCTAGGTCGAGGCGTAGCAGGTGGTGGAGTCCCACGCTGGCCATCCCAGCCTCCTCCCTTGAGAAGCTCTTAGATAATGTGAAGAGGATGTTTAAAGAGGCTAGGCGGAAGTTGACCTATACTTCGAGGAGCACTGGATTGTTCCTCTCAATTAAGCTAACAGGCCCTACTGCTGTGCTAGTGCTAGGCCAAGGCGCTAAGATCTACGTGAAGATGCAGTTGCGCAAGGGGGACTTGCGGAAGCTGGTATCCTCGCTTGAGAGAGCCTATAAGGCGTGGCCAGCCAGTGAGCTGCCGCCGATGCTGACTTGGAGGGTGAAGGACAGGATATTTGGTCCACACGTTGAGGCATAGTGCCGCAGCGCTCTACCGATTATCTAAGCTATGTCGCTTCGCGGTAAATGTCCTCGATCAGCTTCATTGTGTTAACTGCCTCTCTGAAGCTAGTCTCGGGTTGCCTCCCCTCCTTCACGCAGTCTATGAAGTGCCTATTTTCATGGTAAAAGCCGTAATAGACTACGCGGTCATCGCTACCAGCTGCCTCCTGAGTAGTCACGACGGCCTCTAGGGAGCCATGCTTATAAATTAATGCCCTATCATCTGGATCCACGTAGGCGGATGCGCCCATTGTGTGTAGCTCAAACCTGTGCACTCGCCCCCCGCTCGCCCAGTTGGCGAGAAGCACGCCCACCCTGTCTTTCTCGAATTCTATTAAGGCATAGAACGCGTTCTCGTAAGGCCTTTCAAACCTCTTAACAACGCTAAGCACTCTCTTATGCTTGCCGCAGATCCACCTGAGGACGTCAACTGCGTGGATAGCGTCACATGTTAGGATGTCTACCGCCCCCCTGTAGTACGCCAGTTTCTCTGGGTAGTACTTGTGAAACTCAGCTACACACGTGTTGATCTCCCCCTCCTCTAACACCGCCTCCCTAGCCATCCTTAGGAGTGGTATGAATCTCCTGTTGAACCCAACCATTGTGATACAGTTATTCCTCTCAGCTATACTAGCTAAGCTCTCAATCTGAAACCTAGTTATGCCGGGAGGCTTCTCTATGAAGACGTTTAACCCCATTTCTAAGGCGTCGGCAACTATGTCGTAGAGCTGGTGTGGAGGGGTAATTACGTAAACTGCGTCTAGATTCTCCTCTTTCAGCATCCTCCTGTAGTCCGTGTAGCCCTTCTTCACTCCAAACCTAGCTTTAACTAGTCTTATCCTCTCCTCCCTGAGGTCGCAGACTGCGGCTATCTCTACATCACGCATCTTAGTGAGGGAGGGGTAGTGTACAGCTACTGCGTGAACACCAGCTCCCACAAAGCCTACCCTAACTTTATGCATACCTAGCCTCCTCGGCCCTCCTCCTAGAGCGGTTGAAGTACTCGTCACGCTCCTCGAGCTCAAATCCCCTCATGATCTCGTCCACGCTGACCTCGCACTCAGAAGCTAATAAGGCGAAGGCCTCAGGCCTCTCCACATCTATCCTCACCCTCCTCCCGTACTTCCTCTTTAGATCTGGGAACTTCAGGTAGTTATAGTCTAGGTGGAGCACTTTGAAGTCCAGGTTCAGGTCCGCCACTATTATGGGGTTATAGGAGCTCGACCTTGCCAGTACTCTGGCCAGCGGATCCACTATGCGCGCTTCTCCCTCCCACAGCGCTGATACCACATAGTGCTTGCCCAGCAGCGCTCTTGCCTCAAGGAGCTTTCCTCCAGGAAAGGCTGAGGGGAAGAGCGCTAGCTTCACTTCCTTCCTACGGAACTCGGCAAATACTTCATCGAAATTTATGTCGAAACATATAGCGATCCCCAGCCTCCCGAGCTTTGTATCGAAGATCCCAGGCTTAGTGCCAGGAGTTATTCCCGCGTCTATCTCGCCAATTGTCGGGAACATCTTATGGTAGACGCCGATAACCTCGCCACTGTCATCTATGATTACTGCCGAGTTGAACACCCTTCCTCCCTCCCTAGTGTAGAGAGGACATACTATGTGAACTCCGTGCTCCTCAGCTACTCTCGCGAACTCTTTAATTATGGGGCCATCAAGCTTTTGAGCGTACTTAATCCCCTCCCTAGAGGGTAAGCTCCTAGTGGGGAAGGCCTCTGTCAACAGTATGAGATCCGGCTCATCGTGTAGAGCTAGTCTCACATGCTCGAGGGCTTTAGCTACATTCTTCCTTACGACGTCGCCGCCCGGGGCAGGGCCATACATGGAGATCGAGGCCACTCTAATGTACGCTACCAATGCCCACCTCAAGCTAGGGCTTGGACGATAAAAATGCGTGACGCCATAACCTAGGCGTATAGCCTATGCTTAGGGTAGCTGCGCCGTATATTCTCCACGATTTCCTCTGAAACCTCAATGCCTGACAGCATGTAGGAGAGTAGGAGGGCTCCTATAGCTGGCGGGAACTCTGGCTCCACAATCTCAACGCTGTAGCGCTTCTCGAGGAAGCTCTTAAATGGCTTGATTATTACCTCGCCAGCTCTAAAGACCCCGCCTACTGTAGCCACCTTTATCGGTTGTTCTCCCTCCATCCCTAGCTTCTTTACAAGCGCTATTACGTGCAGTGCCAGGTGGCGGGCCGCCTCTCTCACGATGCTGGAGGCGACCTTATCTCCGCTCTTAGCAGCCTCAGTTACTAAGGGAGCTAGCCGAGCTATCTCATGGACGCTCATCTTCTCCACGTACACCTTCCTGACTATCTCATCCGGAGATGAGATGCCTAGAGCCTCCATCACCTTCTCGGTGAGTACCGTCTGCTCGCCTCGCCCATCGTAAGCCCATAGCACGGCCCTTAAAGCCTCCCTCCCAAGGAAGTAGGCGCTCCCCTCATCCCCCACCACGTAACCCCATCCACCGCAGCGAGCGTATTCGCCTCTCCTATTCCTGGCTCCGGCCACAGAACCTGTACCCGCTATCACTATCACTCCCGGCTCACCCCTCGTAGCGCCCACTAGAGCGATCTCAGCATCATGTCTAACGAACACCTTCCTCCCGAGGATCCTGTTAACAGCCTCTCTCTCGAAGACCTCAAAATCGTGCCTTGTATCCATCCCAGCTAGGCCTAGCGTCACTACATCTGCGACCTCCATCTTCACGGGGGCCAGCGACTGCTTTACGCTATCGTTGATATTCCTGACCGCCCCGTCCAGCCCCACTACGTGATAATTGGATGGGCCGCTCTCGCCAACGCCAATTATATTGCCCCTAGCATCGGCAGAGACGGCGAGCGTCTTAGTAGCCCCCCCGTCAACGCCAACAAACACCATTGTGCGGCTCAAATTTGTCACCAGAGAACAAGGCTCGCTGAGGATTAACAAATGTTCCCCTACTGCCGTCACCGTTTTTAATCCTTAGCAACAAAGCTTAGCTCATGGAGGAGCGGATCAAGTGGTTCTTAGAGGCTCGCTTCGGGATGTTTATTCACTGGGGGCTCTACTCACTACTGGGCCGTGCTGAGTGGGTTATGTACCTGGAGCGCATTCCCCGCTCTGAGTATGCTAGGCTTGCTGGTGAGTTTAGGGCTGAGTGCTTTGATGCTGATTCGTGGGTTGAGTGTGCTAGGCTTGCTGGGATGAGGTACGTGGTTTTCACTGCTAGGCACCACGATG
>Ga0190367_1001748_pt1 | contig 12057 bp, 11 predicted proteins | sample 4872181011_MG_FD_171838 | JGI IMG/M metagenome (GOLD analysis project Ga0190367, IMG submission 171838) | Hydrothermal vent microbial mat bacterial communities from Southern Trench, Guaymas Basin, Mexico - 4872-18-10-11_MG | ecosystem: Environmental > Aquatic > Marine > Hydrothermal vents >... | reverse complement strand
ATATTGATCAGTTTTTTGGCTTTCTTGGAGATTATGTAAAAAAAGAAATTGGTGAAAATTGGATCTCATCATTTATTGCTGATGGAATTATAAGTGGTATTGGTTCAGTCCTTGTATTTCTTCCAAATATCATGATCCTTTTTTTGATAATAGGATTCTTGGAAGACTGTGGATACATGGCAAGAGCAGCATTTGTTGTTGACAGACTTATGCACAGCTTAGGTCTTCATGGAAAATCATTTATTCCTATGATACTTGGATTTGGCTGTAATATCCCGGGAATTATGGCATGCAGGACACTTGAATCTGAAAAAGACAGAATACTTACCATTCTTATAAATCCATTTATGTCATGCTCTGCAAGGCTTCCAATATATGTGCTTTTTGCTGGAGTATTTTTCCAAAAAAATGCAGGAACAGTGATATTTATTATGTATGTGCTTGGAATAATCGTTGCCATTCTTACAGCAATCATATTCAAGAAGATCTTCTTTAAGACAGAAGTAGCTCCTCTTGTAATGGAGCTTCCTCCTTATCGTATGCCTACACTGAAAAATGTCCTGATACAGATGTGGGAAAGATCATTCCTTTTTATAAAAAAAGCAGGAACAGTTATATTTGCAGGTGTTGTCCTTGTATGGTTTTTATCTTCAATGCCACCAGGAGTTGAATATGCAAGTAAAGATAGCTGGATAGGTTGTCTTGGAAGAGCCTTTGCACCTATTTTTGAACCTGCAGGATTTGGATTCTGGCAGGCAGCAGTAGCACTTATATTTGGTATCCTTGCAAAAGAGGTAGTTGTTGGAACACTTGGAACACTTTATGGAGTTGAAGAAGAGGGTTTAAGCAAGATCCTTCCAAAGTATTTTACAAAGCTATCTTCATTTTCCTTTATGGTAATGAGCCTCCTTTACATACCATGTATAGCTTCCATAGGAGTAATAAAGAGTGAAACAGGATCATGGAAATGGACGGCAATAGCAGTCTTTTGGAGTCTTTTTGTTGGATGGACAATTTCTGTCCTGTTTTATCAGATGGGAAAAATTTTTGTTTAAAAAATAAAAGAGGAGGTGTGTCATGAGTAAGCTAAAGCTTTTTATGATCCTTCTTTTTGTTCTTTTCTTTGGTCTATCAGTATGCATGGCAGAACAAAAACCAGAAGACCTGAGAATGCTTTATCAGCAGATAGAGCTACTTAAAAAGAGGATAGAAGAACTTGAGAAAAAGATAAAGGAGAAAGAGGAGGAAGAAAAGGAGCTAAGGAAAGACATAGAAGAGGTGAAGGAAGTGAAAAAGACCATAGAGGAGATAAAGGAAAGGATAGGGAATATATCCATACACGGAGGAGTGGTTACATACTATCAGGCAGGATCAAGTGGAGAGAATACTGCGCTTGTGTCAGCAGATAATCCAGAAGGACACTTTTCAAATCCAGATGGAGCAGGATATGTAGCAGACATAGAGCTGAGCTGGGAGCCAGTGAAAGAAGGAGAGTTTTACATGAGGATACATGCAGGAGAAGGAAATGGAGCAGATGAGATACTTGAAGAAGGAGGAGCACTTTTTGCTGATCTGAATACATTAAATGACGACAATCCAGACGACAGCGAGATAGATGTCCTTGAGGCATATTATACACAGAAGCTTTTTGAAGGGATGCTAAGTATCTCTTTTGGAAAGACAGAGCCATTTGCATTTGTAGATGAAAATGAATTTGCGAATGACGAATGCAGCCAGTTTGTAGGGAAGCCATTTGTAAACAATCCAATGTTTGACAGCGAAGACGAATATGGACCTATTTTTGCAGTAAGCTTTAATCCGAAGTTTTTTAAGCCATTAAAAGACGTAACATTCACAGCACTTATTCAATCATCCTCATGGCCAAGGAATGAGGAAGAAAGACAGAAGGACAAATGGAGTAATTTCTTCAGACGCCCACTTATTGCAGGACAGATTACGTATTCAACTTCCATAAAAGGAATGTCAGGGAATTACAGACTGTATGGATGGGTTCAGACATACAAGCATGAAAAGATTCACGGAACAGGGACAGATGAAGGATGGGGGGTAGGAATTAGCTTTGATCAGTATCTGACAGAGAGGATAGGAGTTTTTGGGAGATTTGGATATCAGAATGATGAGGTATATGAAGCACCAGTATATTACAGTCTTGGAGCTGTTTTAAGGGGGATAATACCAGGAAGAAGGAGTGATGAGATAGGGATAGGATTTGCAGGACTTAAGGCAAATCATGCTTTTCAAGATCATCATACGGAATATCATGGAGAGGCTTATTACAAGTTTGTATTTTCAGAAAATTTTGCTCTTACATTTGATCTGCAATATGTGGAGAATCCACTTGGAAACAATGATAACAACGACATATGGGCTGGAATGATAAGAGGAGAATTTAGTTTTTAAAAAAGGAGGTGATAAGATGAGACTTTTAACAGCTCTTCTTTCTCTCCTTATCTTCTCAAATCTTTCCTTTGCACATTTTGGTGCAATAATTCCTTCAGAGACGATGTGTGATCAGTTTCACAGAAAAATAAAGATACTTTTTGCATTCCTTCATCCATTTGAACAGCAAGGAATGAATCTTTCTCTTCCAGAAAAGGCTGCTATTGTTAATCTTACTGAAGGAAAAGAAGAGGTTATAACTTCCAGGCTCAAAAAAACTGTCTTCTTAGGACATAAAGCCTGGAAGACTTCCTACGAGATAAAAAGACCTGGAGTTTATTGTATCTACATGATTCCAAAGCCATATTGGGAGCCTGCTGAAGATCATTTCATAAAGCACATAACAAAGGTTTATGTTGCTGCATTTGGTGAAGAGGAAGGATGGGACAGACCACTTGGACTTGAAACAGAGATTGTTCCAGTAAGTCGTCCTTTTGGACTTTATGCAGGATGTGTTTTTAGAGGAAGGGTATACATAAATGGAAAGCCAGCACCAAACAGATATGTTGAGGTTGAATACTATAATGAAGGGAAAAAATTCACTGCAAAAACAGAATACATGATCACATTTGTTACAAAAACAGATGAAAATGGATACTTTAGCTTCTCATGTCCTTATCCAGGATGGTGGGCATTTTCTGCACTTAGCACTGCACCATATAAGATCAAGCATAAAGGAGAGGAAAAAGAAGTAGAGCTTGGAGCAGTTCTCTGGATAAAATTTTCTGCATGGCCAAAGAGGAGAAGATAGATGCACATATCAGAAGGAGTCCTTTCTGGAGAGGTCCTCATAGGAGGAGGAGTCCTTTGTGCTATTTCTGTTGCATATGGGCTTAAGAAGATTAAAGAAGAAGATATTCCAAAGACTGCTATACTTACTTCAACCTTTTTTGTTGCTTCTCTTATTCATGTTCCTTTAGGACCAAGCAGTGTTCATCTTATACTTAATGGTCTTTGTGGTCTTATTCTTGGACCTGCAATATTTCCTGCTCTCCTTGTAGCCCTTTTCTTTCAAGCGATACTTTTTCAGTTTGGAGGGCTTACTGTGCTTGGAGTAAATACATTAAACATGGCTCTTCCAGGCTATGTTTTCTGTATCCTTTTCAGACCAATGATAAAGGCTAAAAAAAGACTTCTAAATCTTATTGGAGGATTTCTCTGTGGTTCACTCTCAGTAGCAGGTGCTGGAATACTTGTAGCTCTTTCCCTTTATCTTTCTCACAGAGGATTTTCTTCTGCAGCAAAAATGATCCTTCTTGCTCATTTTCCAATAATGATAATAGAAGGAACAGTTACTGCTATAGCTGTTTCTTTCATAAAAAAGACAAAACCTGAGATAATCTTAATACTCCTTCTTCTGTCTCTTCCTTCAGAATGTCTTTGCCACAGGGTTAATGTATTCTGTTATGTAGATGGAGAAAGGATAAATTGTGAAGCAAAGTTTTCTCCAGGTGGTCCTGTAAAAAAAGGGAAAATAAAAGTATATTCTGTTCAGACAGGAGAGCTTCTCCTTTCTTCAGAAACTGACGAACAGGGAAAGGTAAGCTTTAAGATTCCAGAACCTGCTATAAAACAAAGATGGGATCTCAAGATCGTGTGTGAAGCAGGGATGGGACACAGAAACTTCTGGATTATAAAAAGTGATGAACTTCCTGAGAAGAAAGAAAAAGTTGAGATAGCTCCTTCTGAAAAGAGCCTGGAAGTTCTTATATCAAGGATCATACAAAGGGAGCTGTCTCCTATAAAAAGAGATCTTGCAGAACTTAAGGAAAGAAGAATATCTTTTCAGGACATAATTGGAGGGATAGGTTATATATTTGGCATAGCAGGAATTGTGCTTTATCTTATGAGCAAGAAGAGATCATCTCCAAGATAAGCTTCTTTGAATGCAGCTAAGATGATTCCTGTAAGAACGATAAAAAGAAAGGATTTTTTGCTTTTATAAGAAAGTTTGTTGTCTAAGAATAAGGCAAGGTAGAATGGAGTCAGGATAAAGATAAGCCATATGAGTTCAAAAAGTAAAGAAAGACCAACAGCAGCCAACCATTCAGAAAATACTCCTTTTTTAAAAAGGAGTGAACTGAAGACAATAGCTATCCCTATAGGCCATATTATATAGTCGCATTCAACTTCTCCCCAGTTTATGAAAAATCCTGCAAGGATAACAAGAAGAAGGATACCTGAGCTGAAAGGAAGGATCTCTTTTCCATGAAAGTATCTTTTTATTATCCAGGAGAGGAAATAAAGAGAAAAGATCGTGGAAGAAAGGACAGCTGTTTCTATGATTTGCAGAGAATCCATTCCATTGTTTTTTATGATAAAGAGAAGAAAAAAAAGCAGAGGATAACAAATAAAACGAACTGTCCTTGGAATTTCTGTTCTCAGGACATTTGGATTCTTCCATGAGAATCTTCCTTCTGCTTTTAGAGGAGTTCTGTAAGGAATAAACATTGGAACTTTTTTTTGATATTCTCTGTATGAGTCTCCAAAGATTTCTATCATTTTTCTTTCTTCTTTTTTCATCTTGGAAAGATATACAAGAAACCAGAAAAAAGGAAAGGCTATCATAAGAGGAAAAAAACCACTCATTATTGTAAGAGAAAGATCAAGAAAGAAAGTTCCGAGATAAAATGGATGTCTTACGAATCTATAAGGTCCTGCTTTAGAAATCTCCCTGTTTTGATAAAGACATCCTTTTGCCCAAATCCTTATAGCTATTCCTAAGATAAAGAAAGGAAGAGATATAAGGATAAAGGTTGGAGAAGAACAAAAAGAAAGGATTCCTGTAATCAGAAGATATGTCCTTAAACCTGATTTTTTATACGGAACTTTCACCTTCCAGTTCTTTTGCAAAAAGGGCTGCACCAAAAGCACCAGTAAGCTGTGGTCTTGGAGGAACAATGACTTTTCCATTTATCCTTTTTTCAAGAATCTCTGCAACAATTGGAAAATACTGAACTACTCCTCCACTCATAAGGACTTTTCCTTCAATCTGATCCATTTCCATAATCCTGTCTACAACTGACTCAAATATTCCTCTTACAAGCTCTTCCAAAGCTACTCCCCTTCTTATATGAGAAAGAATCTCTGTTGATGCAAATACAGTGCAATAGCTTCCAATCTTGAATCTCCTTTTTGCCTTTCTTGCAAGGGAGTCAAGTCTTTCAAGAGGGATGTTCATCTTATAAGCAATCTCTTCTATGAATGCACCTGTTCCTGCTGCACACTTTCTGTTCATCTTAAAGTCAATCCTTCTTCCCCTCTCATCTATCTTTATTACCTTATTGTCCTGTCCTCCTATGTCTATAAGTGTAAACCTTTCTGAAAGATAGTAATATCCTCCTTTTGCGTGACATGCTATTTCTGTCTTTTTCTCTTCAGCAAAGTCTACATTATGCCTTCCATATCCTGTTGCTACTATCTTTATTCCATCTGGCTCTGTATTTCCGAGTGCTTTCCTGAGAGCTTCCTCTGCTGCACTTCTGTAATCTATCCCTGATCTGCATACATGAGATCCTATTATTCTTCCTTCTCTGTCTATTATTACTGCTTTTGTAGTGCAGCTTCCAACATCTATTCCTGCATAGATCATGATTCTTCCTCCAGCTGTTCTACAAATGCTTCTATGTTTGTTATTGTCTGTTCGTCTGAAAAGCACCTCAGATCATTCAGATCACCGTTTATTATAAGATACGGAATTCCAAGCCTTTCCTTTAGTCTTCTTGGCATCCCATACCTGCTGTTCGTATTATTCGGACATGTCTTTGAATCATGGAATATGATACCATCAACTTTAAATTTTTCTACCTTTTCAGCAATATAGTTTTCCTTATAGTTCTCATCCTGACTTATAAATATTGAACAATATGCCCTTGCCATACTCTTAAAAGGATCCTTTGGATCAAACTGTGAAAATACCCAGCTATTACAGTAGCTGCTTACAACTACTGCACTTTTCAGTCTTGCAAAAGTATTGCTTAACATCCTAAGTCTTCCCCAGATCGGCATACCATCCCAGTAAAATCTGTGTCTTTCTCCAGGAACAGCAGCTATTCTGTTTTTTATCCTTTCTTTAAGCTCCTTCAGAAGCAATTCATAATATTCCACAGCCTCTTTTCTTCCTCTGAGAACTACTGCTGGTCCCATGTGTATGCAGTGATCAAAGAATGTTGCAGGTGCAGGAACATTTGCTGAGGCATTAAGGACTTCTTCCCAAAGAAGAGAACACTTAAGAGAGCATTCAAGAACTTCTCTAAGTCTGTCTATGTCAAACTTTTTTCCAGATATCTCCTCAAGATGAGGGACAATCTCCTGCATCTGCCTTGCACAGACCTCAACAACATCTTCTCTTACAGTCGTCTGATTCCTCGGTGTATTTATTCCATATATCGGAACCTTAAATTCCCTTGCATAAAAACTAAACCAGTCATATACATCCCTGCACTGATTTGTGTTGTAAAGGAGGACATCTGGTCTTGGAACTCTTTTCATTCCATATGCCTTAAGTGGTGTTTCACCTTTAAGATATGCTCCTATGTCACTTGTAAGATAGGAGCATATGTCAGGAGAGTAGCCGTAGGCATTTGCAACAGGGATGTATTCCATTGCAGTCCTTTGAGCTCCCATAATTGCTGCGTGATTTTCTGGAAAATATACGAGGAAGCCTGCTGCAATTGCAAGTTCTGCAGGTCCAACACTTGAACACCATGCAATCTTTTTGTTCCTCGTCTCATCTGCTTCTTTTAGTTCATAAAAATACTTCCTCATTACCTCTTTTAGAACCTTTGCAGATTTAAGTTCTGGTGTCTTCTGCTCCATCTTAAATCTCCCTTTCTCTTTGAGATACTCTTATGAGAAGCCTGCTCAGATTTAGCATGACTATATATGGCTGAATATCTGTAAGGCTTTTTACCCAATCTGCCTTATCCTTTGCTATTCTTTCTATATCTTCTCCTTTTTCAATCCTTTCAAGCATCTCTTTGTGATATTTTATCGTTGCATCAATTGCTCTTTCAAAATATCCTTTCAGATCTCCTTCAATAACACAGTTATGACTCAGAACACCTCTTTTTGCATCAATCTCCTTTATCTTTTCTATTGACTCTATGTATTTCCTCAATGAATAAAAGTAGTTTGGCCAAAATACATCTCTTTCTGGAACATAAAATCCTGTTGCATCACCTATTGCAAGTGAACCTTCTTTCTGTTCAAAGTATACAAGATGACAGGGAGAGTGTCCTGGAGTTTCAATGACCTTCCACCTTATCCCATCTCCAAGATCAATCTCATCTCCTTCTTTTGCTATAATGTCCACAGTAAAGTCATATTCATCAAGTTCTTCAGGTATCTCCCTTATCTGTCCTTTTTTCTTCATAAGCTCTGCTATGTTCCTGTCTGTCCAGAGAAATTCCTTAAGAAAAGATCTTTTTTTAAGAATCTCTGCTCCTTTCCTACTTGATATAACCTTTATATGAGACCACACCTTTTTTAGCCTGGGAACAGATCCTATGTGATCTGCATGAGTGTGTGTAAGTGCTATGTATCTTATCCTTTCTGGATCAATTCCAAGTCTTTTTATCTGTTCAATTATTATAGCTGTTGTAGGACCTGTTCCACCTTCTATGATCATTCCTATCTTTCCCAAAGAAAGATAAACAGGAAACTGTTTTGTTCCAAGCTGATATAGATGATCCGTTATCTTTATTGGCTCCATTTTTATTCTCCTTTAAATTCAGGCTTCCTTTTTTCAAGATAAGCCCTTATTCCTTCCCTTGCATCATATGTAGTGTAAAGCTTTCCATAAAGCTCAGATATAAGCTTTGTTGCTTCTTCTTTGTCCATATCAAATGCCTTATTTAAAAGCTTTTTTACAAAAGACACAGCAACTTTTGCCTTTGATATCTTTTTTGCAATCCTTTTTGCTTCTTCTAAAAGCTCTTCCTTTTTTACTACTTTGCTTACAAGCCCTATTCTTTCTGCAGTATGTGCATCTATTATTTCAGATGTAAGTATAAGCTCTTTTGCTTTTCCAAGTCCTATTATCCTTGGAAGTCTAAATGTTGCACCATATCCTGGTATTATTCCAAGTCTGAGTTCTGGATTTCCCATCTTTGCATCCTCACTGCATATCCTTATATCACACGAAAGTGCAAGCTCAAGTCCACCACCAAGTGCCCATCCATTTATTGCTGCAATTGAAGGAACTTCCATGTCTTCTATGTAAGAAAATATCCTGCTTCCATGTTCTGATGCATTTCTTGCATCCTCTTCACTGTAGTCTTTCATTGAGGAGATGTCTGCTCCTGCAACAAATACATCTCCTACACCCGTTATTATTATTGCTTCTGCTTCTTTATTTTCCTCTATACTTCTTAGGACAGAAAAAAGCTCTTCTCTGAGCTCCCAATTTAAGGCATTCCTTTTTTCTGGTCTGTTTATTCTTACAATAGCTATATCTTCTTCAATCTTTTTTTCTATATATCCCATCTCTTAGGTTACACATTCTGACTGGTCTCCAGAAATCTTTAGCAGTGCATGATCTATGGCAGGAATAATGAAACTCAGGTTTTCTTTTGCTCCAGAAGGGCTTCCAGGAAGATTTATAATAAGAGATCCCTTTCTTACTCCTGAAACTGCACGAGAAAGTATAGCATTTGGAGTTATTTCAAAACTTTTTATCCTCATAATCTCTGCTATTCCTGGAACTTCATAATCCAGGATCTCTTTTGTTGCCTGAGGAGTTACATCCCTTGGACTTAATCCCGTTCCTCCTGTCGTAATTATAAGAGGAATAGCCTTTATGTCAGCCCATTCCTTAAGAACTTCTTTTATCTTTTCCTTTTCGTCAGGGATTATCCTTTTTTCAACAACCTCAAACCCGTTCTTTTTAAGAACATCCTCTACTGCCTCTCCTGACCTGTCCTTTCTTTCTCCCCTATATGCCCTGTCACTTATAACAAGAATAGCAGCTTTTTTTATCACTGCTTCTGCTTCTTTGCTTCTTCTATGATCTTTTCTGCAATCTGTGGTGGAACTTCTTCATAATGTGAAAACTCTACTTTAAATGAACCTCTTCCTCCAGTAAGTGCATTAAGATCTATTGCATATCTCAGGATCTCTGCCATAGGAACTTCTGCCTTTATTACCTGATATTTTCCCTTGCTTTCCATTCCAAGTATTCTTCCTCTTTTTGCAGTAAGATCTCCCATCACATCTCCCATGACCTCTTCTGGAACGGTTACCTCAAGCTTCATTATTGGTTCAAGAAGGACAGGATTTGCCTGTTCAAGTGCCTTCTTTGTGCACATACTTGCAGCAATCTTAAAAGCAAGATCAGATGAGTCAACTTCGTGTGACTTTCCATCATAGAACCTTACCTTTATGTCCACTACTGGATATCCTGCAAGGACTCCACTTTGAAGTGCTTCACGAATCCCTTTTTCCACGGCAGGAACAAAGTTTCTCGGAACATTCATTCCAGTAAGCTCTTCCTTAAATTCAAATCCCTTTCCTCTTTCAAGTGGAAATACATCAAAGTGGACTTCTGCAAACTGTCCTCTTCCACCTGTCTGTTTTTTGTGTCTATAGATAACTCCTTTTACAGCCTTCTTTATGGTCTCTCTGTATGGAACTTTCAGTGGTTTTAGTTCTGCCTCCACTCCAAACTTCCTTTTCAGTCTCTCACATGCAACCTCAAGATGTATCTGTCCTCTTCCAGAAAGTATTATCTCTGAGCTTGCCTGATCTTTTTCAAGCTTAAGTGATGGATCTTCTTCTATGAGTCTTGAAAGTGAAGTAAATAGCTTGTCTTCACTTCCTTTATCCTTTGCACCAACTGCATAAGAAAGGACTGCAGGGAGGACATCTGTTGGCTTGTATATTATAGGATCATCTGGAGAACAGAGTGTATCTCCTGTTGTTGTTTCTTTAAGTTTTGCAATAGCTATTATGTCTCCTGCTATTGCTTCTTCTGTAGGCTTTTGATTCTTTCCTTCAAGGATGAGAAGCTGTGGAATCCTTTCCTGAACATCTTTGTTTGGATTATATATAGCAGAATCAGATGTAATCCTTCCTGAAAATACTCTTATTACTGAAAGTCTTCCAGCAAATGGATCTGCAATCGTCTTTATGACAAGAGCAGAAAATGGTTCATCTTCCTTTGGTTCTCTCTTTACAGTCTCATCTTTTCCTGGTCTTACTCCTTCCTTTGCACCCCTTTCTACAGGAGAAGGAAGTCCAAACACTATAAGATCCATAAGCTGAGCTATGCCTATGTTCAGAATAGATGATCCACATGTTACAGGGATAATGATCTGTGATTTTATAGCCTTATATAATGCTTCTTCAAGCTCTTCAAGCTTTATCTCTTCACCTTCAAGATATTTTTCCATGAGCTCATCATCAACCTCTACTATATTTTCTATAAGCTTTTCTCTCCATTCTTCTGCCTGATCCTTTATGTCATCAGGAACTTCTTGAGTCTGAAACTTCCCAGATCCATCTTTTTCATAAACATATGCCTTCATTCTGATAAGATCTACAAGTCCCTGAAACTTATCCTCTGAACCAAGTGGAAGATATACAGGTGTTGCTTTTGCCTGAAATGTATCTGCTACTTCATCAACTGCCTTAAAGAAATCAGCCCTTTCTCTGTCCATCTTGCTTATAAATATAATCTTTGGAAGATTAAACTCCTGAGTAAACTCCCATACCTTTTCTGTCCCTACCTTTACTCCAGCCGTTGCATCTACAAGAAGGACTGCTCCATCTGCTCCCTGAAGTGCAAGCTTTGTATCTGAAAGGAAGTTGTCGTCACCTGGTGTATCTATTATGTTTATATAGAATTTTTTCCAGCTGCAGTGATGAAAGGCACTGCTTATGCTTATTCTTCTTTTTATCTCTTCTGGTTCAAAATCAAAATTTGATGTCCCACTGTCAACACTTCCCATCCTCTGAACAGTCTTTCCATTAAAGAGCATGGCTTCAGCAAGTGATGTCTTTCCTGATCCTACATGTGCAATAAGCCCAACATTTCTTATCTGTTCTGTCTTTCTCTGCATCTTACTTCCTCTCTAAGATATAGTTGTTCTGAAAGGATAACCTAATATCCTGTTCAAAGTCAAGAATGAAGATAACCGAAAATAAGACTTGACATAGACTTTTTTTTTTGGCATAAACCTGCCGACTTTTTTTATAAAGGAGGTAAGGAAGATGATCTGTAAAACAATGAAAAAAGGAGTAGAGTGTTTTTTTATGACAAAGAAGGGATGCAGTTATAATGGTGGAAGATGCTATCCTGTAGTTGAAAGATGTGAAGGATGTGAAAGGATTCAGGAATTTCCTGAAGGAAGATTCTGTTCAGTTTTTCCTGATCCAGCTGCAAGATGGAGACATGGAAACTGCAGTATGGCTACGCACATAGGAGAAAAGAAGGAGACAAAGCCAAAGATGATAAATCCTATTAAGGCATCAAAAAGAAGATATAGTTAGCGTGAAAGATATATGAAGAATTCTCTGTTTCCTTTTGGTCCAAGAAGAGGAGAAGGAAGGATTCCTTTAACAGTCCATCCTAAGCTTTTTGAAAAATTGCTTATATCC
>Ga0190367_1001747_pt1 | contig 12059 bp, 14 predicted proteins | sample 4872181011_MG_FD_171838 | JGI IMG/M metagenome (GOLD analysis project Ga0190367, IMG submission 171838) | Hydrothermal vent microbial mat bacterial communities from Southern Trench, Guaymas Basin, Mexico - 4872-18-10-11_MG | ecosystem: Environmental > Aquatic > Marine > Hydrothermal vents >... | reverse complement strand
ACCTCGGACTCAACGAGATCAATTACTTTCTCACCAGACTCAACGTCAATAACTGCAATTCCAGTGATTACCTTATGCTTTCTACCGCTAAGCTTCCTAAGCATCGATTTTGCCTCCTCGATAGTGTAAGGCTTGCCAAGAACTTCTCCATCGATAACCACAATTGTATCTGCAGCCACAACAACTCCCCCACTGATCCTAGAAGCTATACTCTCAGCTTTTGCTAAAGCAATTCTTTTAACTTGCTCTCTCGGAGGTAAATCTCTATACTTGCTCTCATCTATTTCAGGTGCTATGACTTCAAGCTCCTCCCCCAGAAACTTCTCGAGAAGCCTCCTTCTCCTAGGCGACGTTGATGCCAAGATTAACTTCTTCACTTAAACCATTCCCCCTTAACTCAATAAAATGGTTAATTGCTAATGTAATCAACTTACCTATTAGGGGGTGAAGTGATGCGTAATCTAATGTCTATGAGTGTAACTAGTAGGAAGCTTAGGGGAGCGAGGATTCTCATTTACAGTAAGTGCATTGAGGAGGAGTATCCAAAGGTGCTAAGTGATTTTTCAAGGGATTTCATATTATTGGGGGTGTGCATGGAGGAGCTTCACATGGATTGCGTTGGCTTCAAGATCATGAGCATCATAAGGTTCTCTAAACCTGAGAAAATCGCGATTTTAACGATGGATGGTTCTCCACACTGCATACAACTGCACTTTCTAGGTGAGCATATTGGAAGAGTGATGGAGCTCAGTGAGGAGTTTATCGATCACTACGTTATTGAGAAGGGAGAGCTAATCAAAGTGCCAAGGGAAGCAATAAGAATAGCCAGACACCTATCTCAATGCGCAAAGCTACTGAAAACGTATAGTGGAGGTACTCATCTTGGTTAAGATGAGAAGAAACTTAATGCTTAAGCTTTTTTCAATATCGATTCTCGCACTAATAGTGCTTGGAGTAGCCTCATTTCTAATAGGTCCAATACTACTACCTCCTTTAAAGCTGAGAGCAACATTCAAGGGTGCTCATTTTCACGAGGTGGGAGGTGAGTATCGCATGTGCCTGATATTTGAAGTAAAGAATCCGAGGAGTTCGAGTGTAAATGCAGAGATTGAGATAGACTTAAGCGCACAAGACATACCTGCTTCAGCTGTAAAGCTAATAATTGATGGCAAAACTGGTAGGAGCTTGAAGTTCAGAGTGAAAGGTGAGTATCTACTGGTAATTGAATTACATATGCTTCCAAATGAAGTGAGAGTCTTACATGTAATTCTATAGGGCTCAATCACGGCTAAGAATGCTTAAATAGATAAGGCATCCACTTTCACATGTATGAAGTACAGGTTAATGGATATTCTAGCATGCCCCATATGCAAGACCTTTCCATTAAAACTGATAGTTTTCAATGAGAAAACCTATGATTATGACGTGCAGCCAAGTAAGGATGTCGTATGTGAGGAGTACTGCGGATTGAATCGGGAATACGTATCGAAGCTTTCAAGGGAATTATTGGACTGCAAATCGTGTCTAAAGCGGGAAGTGGCTGAGGGGATTTTAATATGTGAAAAATGCTTGAGATGGTATCCAATAATCGACGAAATACCCCACATGCTCCCAGATGAGTTGAGGGATAAAGATGAGGACTTGGCTTTCCTAAAGAAATATAGAGATAGAATACCGGAGGAAATCTTGACTAGTGGAAAACCTTGGAATCTGTCCTCTCCTCAATAATCATGTCTATTGTGCCAACCAGGTCTCCAAGGCAGAAGGCTATTATCCTCATGAAATCTATTGCCGGGTAAAGTAGGGATCTGAGAAGACTGTTGCCCTTATGAACGTAGTACACTATGGCTGCTGCATATCCCATAATGAACGGCAGTAGGCCAATGAGTAAGAGCAAGTTGCTCCCCTTAATTAGGGCTAGTGCAAATATTAAGCTGATTATTATTGAAAATGTGTGATATGCCATTAAGCCCATACGATAAAACTTTGCTATCTTGCTTTTGGGATGCTTTCGCCTAAACATGGGGCCGCCTTTCCCATAGCTATATGTCTGCTTCAATATGCCCCTTAGCGTCTGTCTATGCTTATGCCACACATATACTTCTGGATCGAAAACCATCTTGTAACCAACTTCACATATGCTCTGAACGGTATCTACATCCTCAAATGTCTTCATTTTAACGTCTAGGCCTCCGATCTTATTGATGGCTTCCCTCCTAATTGCCATATTGCAGAATGCCAGGTGTTTGAAGACTTTTGGCTGATCTAAAATTTCCCTTTTAGCTGCGAACGGCATAATCCTCATTATTGAGGCATCAGCATAGTCCACGAATAAATTCCCCTTGAGCTTTTCATCTGCAAATACGCTTCCACCAACACAGCCAATGAATGGAGCTTCGAAGTTTTTGACTATGGACTTAATCCAGTGCTTGGGCACTATACAGTCTCCATCCGTAAATACGAGGATATCTCCACTTGAAGCTTCAATTGCCACTCTCCTCGCATAATTTGGCCCCTTACCGGGTTCGAAGAGGAGCTTCACGGGGTACTTTAGGGCCCTCTTCACCGTGTCATCTGATGAGCCTCCATCAACAACTATTATCTCCATCTTATCTTTAGGATAATCCACTTCCATGAGTGAGGTTAATAGTTCATCAATTGTGCTTCCGCAGTTTCTGACTGGTACTATTATTGATACTTTAGGCAGATCTCTATGACTTCTACCTTCCATATCGCCTCTCTCTCTTTTGATAAATTCTGATTGCTCTCCAAAAATCTATTTTTCTGAAATCCGGCCAGTAAACGTCTAGGAATATGAGTTCACTATAAGCGCACTGCCATAGGAGGAATCCGCTCAATCGCTCTTCTCCACTAGTCCTGATTATTAGGTCTGGATATGGATTTGGAAGATGCGATGTATAGAGGTGCTTTTCAAATACCTCCTCATTAATTTCCTCAACTTCCAGCTCACCCATTTTCACCTTCTCAGCTATGCGCTTAACTGCATCAATTATTTCGCTTCTCCCCCCATAAGCTATTGCTATGTTTAGGTAATGGTCATTGTATTTTTCAGTTGCTTTCTCAAGCTCCCCTATAACTTCCCTCAAGTCCTCCGGTAGCAATTCAAGCCTTCCTATGGCCTTAACCCTGACTTTATGTTTATGGATTTCCTCGCTCTCAATGGCCCTTTTAATGTATTTCTTGGCAAGCCTCATTATTGCATCAACTTCCTCCCTAGGCCTCTGAAAGTTTTCGGTCGAGAACACGTATATTGTCAGGGTTTTTATGCCGGCCTCAATGCACCATTTCAATAATTCCTCTACTCTCTTGGCCCCCTCTTCATGGCCGCTCCATGGAGGTAGTCCGCGGCTTCTAGCCCATCTCCTATTTCCATCTAGAATAACGCCCACATGGCTTGGCATTTCTCCATCCTTTATTTGCCTCCAAAGCCACTTCTCATAAAGCTTGTATACTCCGAGTAGCTCCAGAATTCTTCTAATCAAGAATTATCACCATATTTCAGGTGGAATAGTAATTTTCCTCTCTGAAATTAGCTCGCGTAGAGTTGTGAATATTGCTGTACCTGCGATTAATGGGGCTAGAAATGGGTCTCCCCCAACTTCTACTTCATGCACTTCAATTCCCCTTAGCTTGAGGGAGTTTATCACTTCTCTTGCAGCTTCAATTTCAATTTCAGTTTTTAAAACAATTGCTATATCTTCATCACTGATGCACTTGGTGAAGTGGGGGTGTTGACTTAAATCTATGGGTATGCTTCCAGCCTTGAAGTATGCATTTAAGTCTCTAGACAACTTCATGGCAACGCCCCATAGAATTGGCCCTGCATATATGAATGATCTGGGCTTCTCAGATGCTCTGAGCACAAGTGTTTCAACAACTTCATTTTTATGATTCATGTTCTCGACTTCTCCGATGAAGTGCTCCAGCTCCTTCTTGAGTTCAATGGCTCTCCCGCTCCCTCTCCTTTCACCAATTTCTCCGGCCATCTTCGTTAAAAAGGCCATTGCTGCTAGATAGTGTGTAATTGATAGGTTATCTTTAGGTGCATCAATCTCTATTGCTAAATCGACGCTGTCAATTATTTCTCCACTATCATCTCTCCCCATTATTATGGCTGCAGTTTTAATTCCAAGAATATTGCACGTCTCCATTGCCTCCAGTATTCTGGGATTTACTATTTCACCGCCACCAGAAATGAACACTGCAGCATCCTCTTCAGTATATGGCGCTATGTATCTGGCATATCCCCTGGAGCTATAGCAGCCCACGCTCTCACCTGTCAATGCCTTGAAGATTACTGGAGCTATTTTAATGGCATAGTATCCGCTTCCCTCAGCCACAAAGCTGAGCTTACCAATTGAGGGGGATATGAAGCTTATTAGCTCGTTTAGCTCTACTGCTATGCTTGCTTTCAAAGCTTCAGCCACTTTTTCAATCAAAGCACTCATCCCAAGCTCTCAATTACCTCTCTAACCTTGGCCTTGTACTCTTCAACCATTTCAACTGCCCTTTCCCTAGACTTGGCCTCAGCAAAAACTCTTATTATTGGTTCAGTTCCAGAAGCCCTAACTAGCACCCAAGTGTATTCATCAACCCATACTTTAACTCCATCTATCGTCTCTATTCTATATGCACCAGCTTCTCTAGCAATTTCAAGTATTTTCCCTACTACCCTGCTCTTCAGCTCATCTGGGCATGGAACTTTGTCCTTCCAGTTATAGTATTTTGGTAGTTCATCAACGAGTTCAGATAGCTTCTTCCCTCTATAGGCCATGACTTCGAGCATTAGTGCAGTCGTCATAACTCCATCTCTAACTGGTATGTGTGGTGGATAGAAGACTCCCCCATTTTCCTCAATTCCCAGGGCTCCGCCAACTTCCTTGAGTTTATGGGAGACAACAACGCTTCCAACTTTTGTCCAAATAACTTTCCCACCCATTTCGGAGGCAACATCTTCGATGAGCCTAGATGAACTGACTGGAGTAACTATTATTCCCCCCTTAACTTTACTTAAGACATGTTTCTCAATTATTGCTCCGCTCTTATCGCCCCAATGGACGATGCCCTTTTCGTCAGTGAATATTACTCTATCGCCGTCGCCATCATAGGAGACGCCCATGTCGGACTTAGTTTCGACGACCATTTTCGATACTTGAGTTAAGACTTTTGGGAGGGGTTCAGCTCCCCTACCTGGAAATCCACCGTCAATTGCATCATTCATCAGCGTGATCTTGCAATTCAATTCTCTCAATACTAGCGGTGCAGTTAGTACTGCTACTCCATTTCCCGGATCAACAACCACCTTGTAGCCTTGAGCTGATATGCGCTTGACATTTACATGCTTCAAAACTGCCTTAACGTATTCATCAATTATTCCCGCTGCCCTCTCTACTCTACCCACTTCATTCCATGGAGCCCTTTTAGCCTTGCCCCCGAAATATATTTCCTCGATTTTCAGCTCGTCTTTCCTAGGTATTTCAATTCCATCGGGCCCCATGACTTTAATTCCATTGAATTCCGGGGGATTGTGGCTTGCAGTTATCATGACTCCTCCATCACACTTCAATAATTTAACTCCAAACTGCAGTACTGGTGTTGGAAGCATTCCAGCTTCAATAACATTGCATCCCGATGCTAGCAGTCCACTTATAATAGCCTCTTTAAGTGCGGGGCTACTAGTCCTACCATCATAGCCTACGAGGATTGTCCCCCCATTAAAGTAAGTTCCAATTGCAAGAGCAACCTTAACTGCAAAATCAACTGTTAATTTTTCACCAAATTTCCCCCGAATACCATTAGTTCCGAAGAGCCTGCCCATTTCACTTCCCCCCATAAATGATGGGTGTGGGTTCTCTAGCATAACATGCACACATAAACTTCCCCTCGCGATTAATCCAGTTTGATAACCTCCTCTTAATAGCTAAACCCATATTACACGTAGTAAATCTAATGTTTTCATGGCATAAATTTCTCACTCTGCTTAACAGTTTGTATCTCATGTTTTCTCTTGGAACAACATATCCATAGAGCACTCCTCCTCTCCGATAATACATTTCCTCTATTTCATTAGCCAGCTTCTCGCCGCCCCACTCAATTAATGAGCTTTTCAAGTTTCTCTTCCACTTGGGCATGCCTTCCCATCCGTAAAATATGTATCCCCTCCTATCGAGCTTCAATAGCTCGGCCACTACGTATTTTACGCCGATGCTCTCAAGCTCCGCTATGAGCTTGCTTAAACTATCAATTGAATCGTTTACTCCGGGAATTATGGGTGAAATCCTAGCCACTACTTGAACTCCCTCATCAACAAGCCTTTCAATTACTCTCAATCTCTCAATCGGCCTAGTGGCGTGGGGCTCAAATACTTTGCCAAAATCATCGTTTAGGCTGCTAATTGAGATTCCAATCCAGCAGTGGGGGTAATTAGCTATGATGTTTAGGTCTCTAAGAATAAGCTTCGACTTAGTGCAAATATATATTGATGCATTAAACTTGGCTAGCAAAGCTATTATGCGCCTAGTCATTAGGTACTTTTCCTCTATTGGCTGATATGGGTCGGTTGCTGATCCCAAGTTTACTATAACTCTCTTACCCAGATAGCGCTTAATAATTTCCCTTCTAACTTTCTCAACTAAGTTTATTCTCACAACTATGCTTCGAGGGCTCCAGGGCCACTCTACATAGCAGTAGCTGCATCCATGGCTGCATCTCTCATAGATATTTAGTACATCAACCCCTCTACCCAAATAGCACTCCTCTCTAATAATCCCTCTAGGCGGGTGAATTGCTTCTTCTCTACTTCTCATTCTTCTAATTAGAACTTCCAATAGCATCACCGCTCTCAGCTGATTGGCTTTATGACGATTAACTGGGTTGACTATTTAACTGGTCTAGTTGCGCAGTAAATTGCGTCATTAGCTCTCTTCACAAATCTAGAGCACTTGGAGCATTCGCTCACTAGCACTACGTTTCCATCTTCAGGGCATGTGAGCACTTCTATTAGGGCTATTCTATATCGAGGAGGTTTGGGTTCCCTCTTAAATATTCTCTCGAATTCGTCGACTGTGAGTGTTGGGGCTAGAATGTCCTCTACATCTATGACAACCCTGATCTTCCTGATTGGAGTTACTCTGAGCTCACTTGTGCTCCTCAACTCTTCTTCCCCTAGTGGAGAGTATGTTGACCCATGGATTGTCCTTGAAGAATGAGGGTAATCCTTCAACTGAGATTTCAGCCTTAACTTCCTCCACTGCTTCCACTGGTATTTCAGCTACTTCAGCTCTCCTCCTCTCCAGCTTCTCCTCTAACATGTTTAGCTTCCTCTTGATGTCGAGCATCTCTTCCTCGATAGCCTCAATTCTCCTTTCCACGCTTGCAATTTTCTCGCTGAGAGCTATGCTTTCTCCAGTAGTTCTAGCTTCACTGACTCTTGAGATCATGCTTTCAAGCTCAACTATTGCCCTCTCAAACTTGCTGATTTTCGATTCAAGCTCCCTAATCCTCTCCATTAGCTCTTCTCCAATCTTCATGGGCTTCACCACCCTATTCTTGGCCGGTATGACTTCCCTCACCTCATCATCTACGACTAGTAATCCAACACCACAATCGTTTAGCACGCCGCTGTCAATTGATGACTCTATTTCACTTGGAATTGCCAAGTAAGTTAGATTGCTATGCTCATTTGTTATTGCCCTAGCTATTTTCTTCATTATTGCGCCTTTCCCGCTCAGACTATCGATGTCTATTATGTAGATGAACACTCTGCTTTCACCTTTCTTAAACGCTATTTCAGGCCTGCTACTGGGATCTATGCTGTCCACGCTGCACTCCATGAATCCCTTCGATGTGAAGTGGAAAACCAGTTTATCTATTAGATCCTCAGTCATGGAGCTTTATCCATCCTTCCATTCTATCCCATGACCATGCATAGTCTTCGGGTACTGCATAGCCATATACTATGCATCCCTTCCAAACGCTGTATTTGGGTTCAGGTGCCATTTCAACACTAACTTCCTCTATTCCCTTCTCCTTTAATAGGAGCCTTATTTTAGTCACCGCATCAACTGCTATTCCGCTGAATTCAGGTGGGACTTTCCACTGGAAATTTCCGCCTGATAGCAGTACTTTGTTGTATAGGTATGGTTGGAGCTCTATCGGGCACTTTTCAACTGCCTCTACAATTGCTTCTCCAAAGTCGAGCATGCCTTTGAAGAGCACTTCACCTACCTTCATGTCCTTCGGCTTCGGGAGACCCCTCCTGAAGTAGCTTTCAAAGATCTCGTTTTTAGGATTAAATATGTACTCTCCAATTAGGAATCTCGTCCAGGAGTCTCTTCCAAGGTCTATTTCAATTCTGGTTCCCGGAATCTTGAACTTGACCCTATACTTTTCGGGGTTTCTCTTGGCCTCTCTAACTGCTTCATCTAGATTTCTGGGGATCAATCCTATTGCCTCCTTAACTCTCCTAACGATTGCTTCTTCTCTGGCTATGTCTCCGTAGCCTGCATCGTAGAGTATTTGGCTTGTTATTGCATCTGCATCGCTTCCACCCCTATTTAGGGCTACGATGGCCCCTCTAATCGGGTATCTTGATATTGGGCATATCTGCGTGTTTCCATGTCCACTCTCGATGACTACGCATGTGGGTGCTTTATGGGCTATTGCAACTGCTAGTGGTTGGGGGATGATCGTCACAGCCTTAATGAGCCCTGTTTCCTCATCAATTCTCCTATGTATTTCAAATAGCTTCTCATACATGTATCTTGGGGCTACGGATGAGAGTGATGCACAGACATAGTATCCCTTGAAGTCTGGGCTGACAGGCTTAAACATTTCAAGCCCATATCTCGTAATTTCGTAGATTACTTTCCATGCCCTCTCGTCCTCCCTATCTATGACTCCGTTCCTCATTGGGTAGATGAGCCTAGTTGATAGGTCTTCCCTGGACTCCAAGTATAGTGGCAGGTTTTTACCTACAATGACATCTCTTTCAACACCCATTAATCTGTACATTATCGACCTCTTATCTGGGAAGTAGCCCCTATTCTCTATGATCTCGGGCTTCTCCCCAAGAGTTATTGGACCGAACTTGTAGTAGCTGGTGCCATAGTCTTCTCCGAACGTGTACTTGCGCTTATACTTCTCACTCATAAGTTAACACCTTACTCAATTATCTGGATTGAGCTTCAAGTTAAAGTATTTTCCGTACTTATAGTGTGGGCTAAAACTATTTTAACATCCCTGCAAATAGTGGCTAGGCAAGTGAGTGGTGTTGATGGGGTGGCTATGAGCGCTAAGCATGCTTTCGGCGAGAATGTTGATAGGCTGATAACAGTTGAAATGTGCTTTTCACCTGATTTCCCCTATGGAGTTGCAGCTAAGCTGTATGAGGCTGCTAGGAGGAGGTTTGGCGGCCCCCTAGCGATGATGGCTGCTGAGGAGCTGATGAGGAGGATTGAGCCTGAAAGCTACGTGTTAATATTGACTGGAATGATGATTCCGCCATGGAATACTGCTGAGACTGATGGGCCTATTGGTGCTGCTGCTTTAGCTAGGATTTTGAGGATTGGCTTTAATGCCCTGCCAGTCATAGTTGTTGATCCCTCGGAGACCACGGTGAGGGCTGTTGAAGCAGCCTGTAGGGGGATGGGTGTTGGCATTGTGGATTTAGGGGATTTGGGGAGGGTCAGTTACTCGGCTTCCATACAGACTTTTCCACTTGATGTTGAGGGGGCTCGGAGAGCTGCTGATAGATTGATTGGGGAGCTAGGTCCATCGGCAGTTATTGCAGTTGAGAGGTTGGGTATGAATGTTAGGGGTGAGTATCACACTGCCCACGGCTATAACTGCTCTAATTGGTCTCCTAGAATGGACTATATTGTTGAGAGGGCGAGGGAAGTTGGTGTTTTAACTATTGGGATTGGTGATCATGGGAATGAAATTGGGTTTGGAGCTATAGCTGAGGAGGCTAGGAAGATAGTTCCTTATGGCGAGGTTTGCAGATGTCCATGTAGGGGAGGCATTGTCTGTGCAACTGAGACTGACATCCTCATAGTGGCATCCATATCCAATTGGGGTGCTTATGGAGTTGAGGCGTGCCTGGCTTACTTGAAGGGTGATTTGGAGCTCATGCATTCTCCAAGCTTGGAGCTGAGGTCTATTGGGGAGTGTGTGGGTGCTGGTGGTATTGATGGTGCGACTTCAGCTCCCACCGCCTCTGTTGATGCTGTTCCAGCTGAGCTCAATGCACATTTGGTTGAGATGCTGGGCTTCATGCTTAGGTCGACTAGGATGAGGTTTAAGCGCCACTTTTAGAGAGCCTGCGGTACAATTTCATGAACTTCTCAACTCTACTGACATCTACTGGATTACTGGTTTCACCACCTATCTTGAAGTAGCTTCCAATGATGAATCCATCTGCCAGCTTCCAGTACTTCTCTAGGTTTTCAATTGAAATTCCACTTCCAATGAATATTTTTGCTCCACTCATTTTGGCTTTCTCGACGAGCTCTATGCTTGGTGGTTCACTCGTGGCTTTGCCTGTTACGATTATTGCGTGGGCTCCTCCCCTCTCAATAGTGTCTCTAATTACTTCTATGATATCTCTGTTGGTGAGGGGTTTTCCATGCTTGACGTTCACGTCTGCTAAGACTTTTACTTCCCCCAACTTCGATTTCAACTTGAATACTGTTTCGGCTATTTCCCTGGCAACTGGCTTGAGTATGCCTTCTGGGGCATCGATTACTTGGCATAGTGCATTGACTCTAATGAACTTTGCTCCAGTAAGTATTGCTATGACCATTGCCTCCGGCCCTGAATTGCGTAGTAGGTTTATTCCAATTATGGCTTGATCTCCGACTTCACGTATGACTTCTCGGGTGACCACTGTCATAGCAATTATGGTTTCCGGCTCCTTTACTCTAACTTGGAATGGTGCGTCTCCGAAGTTTTCGATTAAAATGTACTTTAGTCCCCCCTCAACGTATGCTTTCGAGTCTCTAATTGCCCTTTCAAGGACTCTGCTGAATTTCCCATCATATTTTGGTGCTCCTGGTAGTGGTGGGAGGTGGACTACTCCTATAACTGGCTTCTCCTCTTCGAGAACCATGCTTTTCCTCCCCTACTACATTATTTGTGTGTTTGGGTCATAATTGTGGTTGGGGCTGGTTTAATTGAAGTGGTGTAGCGATGGCTTTTCTATTGAAGTGCTTTATTCATTGCCTGGAGTGGCTACTCAGGTTGTTGCTTCGATTGGTGGGGTGCTTGATATTCTAATTGATTGCGGTGATGGTGTTTTGAGGGATTTGCTCATGGGATACTACTTGGATGCTGAGCTCTTCAATAGGATTGCTGCAGTGCTCATTTCACATGAGCACTTTGATCATGTTGGCGGCCTATACTCGCTCATGGACTTCATGCACATGATTGGGAGAGTGGAGAGGTTGATTGTGGCTGTTCCGAGGCCGTCAATTGTTGTTAAGGGGTTTATTAGGGCTGTTGAGGAGTGGAGGGGTGGTTTATCCTATGGGGTTGATTTGATTGAGGTTGTTGATGGAGATGTACTTCATATTGATCCAGTTGAAGTGAGGGCTTTCGAGGTGGTTCATAGGAGTAGAACTAGAATGGAGCCTCATGGGAGGAGGGTTCCCGCGGTAGGCTATTCCCTAAGTTATGGTGGGGTGAGGGTTGTTTATAGTGGTGATACTGGTCCATGTCCTTCACTTGAGAGGGAGGTTGAGGGTGCTGACTTAGCGATTTTAGAGGCTACGTGGGGGAGGGGTGAAGTATTGGGTGATTCGCATTTAACTGAGGATGAGGCAATTAGGCTTGGTGAAAAAGCGAGGCACTACATTTTAATTCATAGGCGATCGAGGTTAATGGAGATCCTCGAGGAGCTGGAGAGGGAGGGGAGGAGGGCATAGTTTTCATTGAATAGTTGAGCTGTATTTCCATTTCATTTCAATGCTTTTTCAGGGGATGCTTTCAGCTTCCTTATTTGCTTTCTCCTATTTCTCGAGATCTAAGCAGGATGTGTGCTG
>Ga0190367_1001745_pt1 | contig 12069 bp, 14 predicted proteins | sample 4872181011_MG_FD_171838 | JGI IMG/M metagenome (GOLD analysis project Ga0190367, IMG submission 171838) | Hydrothermal vent microbial mat bacterial communities from Southern Trench, Guaymas Basin, Mexico - 4872-18-10-11_MG | ecosystem: Environmental > Aquatic > Marine > Hydrothermal vents >... | reverse complement strand
ACAACGATTTGATCATCAATTCCAGTACCAATAGCAGCAACAATACCTGCTATTGCCGCTAAATCAATTGTCCAAGATACCAAAGCTGCAAAGCCCAAGATTGCTGTGACCTCTGTAATTGATGTAAGAATCATGGGGATAACAATTCTCGGATCCTTATAAACAATGAATATCACTAAGGAAACAAAAATCAGAGCAAAAACAATAGCATAAATTGAAATCTTCAAGAAGTCTCCTCCTAAGGTTGGAGATATCTCTTGTATCTCCACTATTTTAACACCTACAGGAAAACTGCCTGATTGAAGGATTGCAGTTAATCTTCTCATATTTTCAATTGCTTCTTCTTTTGTTTTACCTCCACCTGTTATTTGCGGATTAGTTGTTGCTACTCCTTTTAAATCTGCATCTATATAGAGTTTATCTACTATATTATCATCTAACACAAAAACTATTTGCTCATTTAGATGCTCTCCAATAGGCACCATATCATCTGTAAGTATTTTCATATTCTCTGCTGCTTTTTGAGAAATTGTAACTGTGAATCCATACCTATATCCTCCTTCGGCTCTCACTATAGAGGAATAGGAAGCTCCTGTTAATACGCTTTTTATGTCCTCTCCAGAAAAAGCCTCTATCCATAGTGTTACTTCATCTTGTGTCTTATTTATGTATCTTATATTAAAATCCTCTACTTTAAATGTCTCATTCACATGTATTGTTTGATTTTTATATATTATGGTGTTATTTTCACCATTATTCAATGTGAATATCTTTCGTTTCAATCTAAAGGAATAAGTATTGTTTGATGATTTTTTCGCTTTTCTCTCAATATATGCCTTAAACACTCCCTGCTTCTCTATAAGTTGTTTTAAATCTTCCTCTGTTGCTCCTGCCAATGATAAATCGATATAATATTCACCATTTATCTCTACAAGAGAGGATTTGGATTCCTTGAGTCCAAAGGTTGATATTCTGTTAAGCAATATCTGCATAATTTTTTGAGCATTTTCATATGTGGGTATGTCTGGTTTTATTATGGCAGTTACTCCTCCCTCTAAATCAATACCTTTCTTTATGTTTGTGTGTAATGTAAAGGTACCTTTTTCAGAGATTGAGAGAGAAGGTCGAATGAAGATTATGGATAGTAATATTACCATGAAAACCAAGATGATTCTATAATCCTTTATTAAAATTTTTATTTTATCTTCCAATTCCATTTAATCACCTATTTATTTTATTCAAATAGATCCTTAAAATGGAGGCATTTTGGAACCATGTAAATATGATATCAGCAAATAAACCTGCTAAAATAACCATCGCTATTCTATCTAAGGTAACAGAAGTTGAAAATAAGATAAGCGATATCATCGCAACCATAGATGTTAAAGTCATTGTTAGCCCTGTTTTTGATGAATGAACTAAAGCATCTTTGATATTTGTTGGTCTTTCTTTTAGAGTACGTGTAGTGAGCAATATGTCAGTGTCTATTGAATATCCCATTAATATTAAGAGAGAAGACAATGTACCCATTGTTAGAGGGATATTGAGGAGATTCATGACAACAATTGCAAAAAGTATATCACTAATCCCAGCAAGTATTATTGCCATGCTTGGAACAAAGGATCTAAATATAACAAATACAACTATTGTGACAATAGAATAGGAGATAATCAATAGCTTAACTGCATTTTTCCAGAATGTCTCTGCCATTGATGACTGTACAGTTCTCTTCGATAGAACCTTAGCTTTCATTTCTTTAAATATCTCAGCATTTATCTCTGATGGATATTCAACATACAATAACTTTTCTGATTCTACATTTCTTATGCTTATTCCAGGATATTCCTTTTCTAATGTCTTTATTATCTCATTTACAGAATCCACATCATCATATTTTACAACATATTGATATCCTCCAGCAAAATCAACTCCTCTCTTGATTATATCTCCTGTTGTATAGTACTGATAAAATAAGAAACATAGCATTGCTATTATAATGGTGGTGGAGATTATGATGTTAATTTTATAGAGCTCAAAAAATTTATTTGCGAGTTTTTCATAACACTCTACAAATTTTTTTCTTACACTCATAAGTTAATATTTTAGAGCATTTATTTAAAAAATTACAAGTAAAATTGGGATAGCATCATAAAGATGTGGCTGAGCATAGATCTCTAAAAGTAATGGCATTCTTTGGTGCATAGGCATTAAAATCATTATTAAAGTAAACATAAACCTCTTCAAAATCTTCAGAATTTATTTTCCTTAATACCTCTCTTAGATATTCTTCGCTATAATCATCTTTATACCATCCTGATATTCCATGAAACCTAACATATCCAATGTGAGATGTGCAAATAACATCATCTGGCAATCCTTTTGCACTTACACTAGTAAATATTAGGTTTGAATCTCTAAGCTTTTCATATACCTTTTCGTTCCACCATGATATATGCCTAAATTCGATAGCATTCACAAACTTCATGTATGGAGATAGAGCATCTATTATTCTTCTTAAAAACTCCTCATTATACTTTATGGAAGGAGGTAGTTGAATAAGAACAGCACCTAACTTTTCTTTAAGTACAGATATTTCCTCATAAAACTTTTCCAATTCCTTTTCTATATTTCTGAACTTTCTTATATGCGTAATTTCTTTATTCATCTTAACCGAGAACAAAAATCCCTCTTTTGCTGATTTATACATCCTTTTCATTGTACTTTCTTTTGGAAATCTATAAAATGTTGAGTTTATCTCGACAGTATCAAATACTGATTGATAATATTTAAAGAAATCACTTGGTTTTGCATCTTCAGGATAGAATCTTCCTTTCCAATGAAAATAGAAAAATCCTGAACATCCTATGTGAAATTTTCTTACCATATTAAAATATATATTTTAAATTTTTCCAAATATATATTTATGAATATTCATCTCCAAATTTAATTGGATAAGGTGATAAGGAATGGTACATGGTATAATAGGGATTGAGAAAGATTCATTAGTAGAATTAATTCTTCATGAAAAACCACTTATGATATTGTTAGGTTTAAAATATTCAGGAGGTAAGGCATATCCTGCTATGCTATCAAAATATGCTGATTGCACATACTCACATACTGTGAAAATACTTAATGTCTTAAAAGAAAATGGTCTTATCAATTTCGAAAAAGACGGGAGAATAAAATATGCAATCCTAACAGAGAGAGGAGAGGAGGTTGCTTTTCTTTTGGATCAGATTTATCAGAAACTAACGAAGATATCAAGAGAGATAAAAAGAAATCAGGAATAATGAGATGGGTCGGGCCGGATTCGAACCGGCGACCTCCACCGTGTGAGGGTGGCGTCATAACCAGACTAGACCACCGACCCTTCTCAGAGATATAATGGACTGCTGTATTTTAAATAAATTAAATTTAGAATGCTCTATTCCTCTCTTTTTTTCTCCTTAAGGTATTCACTCGCCAGTATTGCTCGCTCCTCTGGTGATAGCTCCTTAGCCAAGTTTTTAAATGTCTCAACATTTGCTTCCAGTTTTCCTTGCTCTTTAGCCTTAATTAACTCTTTTATTCTTTCAAGTTTTTTCCTCTTTTCCTCTCCTTTTGCTTCTTTTATTATTGGACGAAGAACTATATAATATAAGAGCCCACCTATGATTCCTAATATGACTATTTTTGGTAGTGTTGCGGTCATGTAATCTATGATCCAAGGAGGAACGAGTTTATATGAGAAAGGAGAAGCCATTATAAGATACATTCCTCCCAGCACTGCTAACCCCAAAAATACATACAAAGCATATTTTTGTATTTTCCTTAATGTATCCTCATATACTATATCTTCTTTCATCTTTGGATGAATGATTACTTTACATGCCATATAGAGAACAACAATTAATCCAAAAAATATGAGCAATAGAGATGTCATATTTGAGATGATGTTGAATATCATCTCCTTAGTATAGGGATTATAAAGGGCAATTATTGACATTGCAAGACTTAGAATTGCTTTAATCTTATTTAATTTTTTGCCTTCAAATACACCACTAATGCTTATAGCAATAAAGAAAAAAAGGTATAAGAATATAAATGATAAAATATATTTTCCTGTCTCCGAATATATAAAGTAATCTATGATATAATCCCAAAAGTACACCATAAAACATATAATATGTACAAACTTATATATCTTTAATTTGTATATAATTTATAATTATGGGGTTGTTTGCAGGTAGTGAGGCAGAGAGGAAAGGCAATGCGAGAGGAGAGGTTGAGAGAGTAACAACAGGGGTTATAGGTCTTGATAGCAAAATGGAAGGAGGATTTGTAAAAGGCTCTGTTAATTTAGTAGTAGGGAAGGCAGGTACAGGCAAAACACAATTCTGTTCTTCTTTTATATATGCAGGAGCCAAACAAGGAGAGAGAGGTTTATACATTACAACAGAGGAATCTGTAGATGGTATAAAAAATGATATAAAAGCCATGTTTGGATGGGATTTTGATGAATTGGAAAGACAAAACCTTGTAAAGTTTATCTCAATAAAACCAGTATTTCCAGAGAGAACAACAGAAGATATTACCATGATAACCCGTAGTTATATTCTTAATGTGATAAATAAAATATCCTTTGCTGTAAAGGAATTAAATGCTCAGAGATTGGTTATAGATTCTATTTCTGTGTTGGAGATGTTTATAGATGATAAATACCTTGCAAGAGTTTCATTGATGAGCCTTACAGATAAATTGAGACAGCTTGGCGTAACAACTGTAATGAGTGGAGAAATACCTGAGACATCTGAAGGACTGAGCGGTTCTGGGATTATAGAGTATTTGGTAGATAGTGTAATAAAATTGGATTTTGTTCCTGTTTCTGAGGAATTTAAGAGAACATTGACTATAAGGAAGATGAGAAGAACGAATCATTCCACATTAATACATCCATTTGAGATTACCAAGGAAGGAATGAGGATAATAGAGATATAACCTTAATCAATATAGATTCTTGTGTTCTTCCCAACTCTTTCAAGTTTTATTAATCCTCTTTTCTGTAATTCAAGTAAAATCCTGCTAACCTTTGCTTTTGAAAATTTTGTCTTTTTGACAATATCTTTGTGTTTACATCCATTACCCAATTCTCTTATTACCTCCAATACCAATTTCTCATCATCTTTTAACACGCTTATTATCTTTTTCTCCTGATTCTTTCGGTATAGAAGAATTAGATATGCTGCAATAGATGCGAATAATATGAGAGCTGCTACAATAACATACAAAAAGACATAGGATCTTTTCTCTGTTATTATGATTTGCTCTTGTTTTGGTATCTCAAACAAAACAGAGAAATCTATTTTTTCTCCAAGTTTTGGTTTCTTAATTTTCCATTCTACAATGATTCTCCTACCAGAAGGGTCAACAGATAATCTGAAATTAGTTGGATTAATACTGCTTCCTATTTGATTCTCTGCAATAAACGCTTTTTGTGGTAAGATTACTTTTATCTCTAAATTTTCTGTGAAATCCAAAATTGGTTTTGAGAAAGCAAACTCATATATTTTACCAGCAGGTTTGATGCTTTTGGATGAGAGGAATATTAAATTGAATGTGGTGTTCTTAGTGGTTATATGAGATGGAATATCACAAAGAATCTCATTTCCTATGTTCAATCTTTTTATATAACACTCCACTGGAATGTTATTCAAAGAAGCATGTTCTATTTTCCTTACCTCTCCTAAGAAAGCATAACTAATTTTATTTTTGTTATATTCCTTATAATTTATGGAGATATTATATACAACCCATGTATTGTTCACTATACTTACTTCGATTTTTTCATTTGTTATTGGAACCTGATATGAAATCCCAAGATTAAAGAAAATCATGAGAACTAACAAGATAAGAAACTTAAGATGTTTTAAACCTTTAATACGACACCACCCAACCCATATGATAAAATTTTATGCATAAAGTCAGCAATAGAATTTAATGATTCCTGAAGATCCTGCAAAGACAGTTCATATTTTTCTGGGGCTATTACCTCGATGGATGAAGGTGCATAGTTCATTATAACTTTAAATGCATTCGATAGCTCATTGATATGCACTACCACCTCTGCAACAACTGAAAATACATGAGAAATGCCTTTTTTCTTGATGTTCTCAGGCGCATCCAACTTTTCTGCATCCTCTATAAGATATTTCTTGATGAATACTCCTTCCTCTTTACCCAAACTCTCAATATGCTTTTTCATAGCCTCATTAGCAACTTTTTCATTTATAGCTTGAACCTCAAACAACATCCATAGTTTTAATGGATATCTCTCCTCTATGCTTTCATCAAATTTTGGATTTTCATATTCTTCCATAATTAACATAAATAAATGCCAAAGTATTTAAAAGTTTTGAGAGATTGGCATTGTCTAGCATTGTCCAATAATTCTTTATTGTTAAGCGGAAACATAACCTCTCAAAGAAGCGTATGGGAGCAGTTAACCCTTTGAATATGACTATGCTTCCCGTTAACAAATTGTCCAACAATTTTTGATAAGGATTTGTTAACGAGAAAATTCGTTCTTACAATCGCATTAGAGCATGCTATCCTTATCTTAAGGGGTTAGCTGCTTCCTAAACGCTTTATAAGGTTTGCTGCTCTGATGTGCTTCTTTAAGAGGTTACTTTTCCGCTTAACAAAATTTTGTTAATAAGGGAGTATTGGACAATGCCGCATTGTCTAATAATGTAGTTTGAGAAATTTGGTTAATGAGAAGATATTGCCATTCACTCAAGGATGAGAGTATGCTAACCAAACTTTCTAATAAAAAAGGTTGATGGAAAGTGTTGCATCTTATCAAAAGTTTGAAAGCATAATAACCTGGCTAAAGGTTAACTGCTTTGAAATTTGTTAACAGAGAGATTTAAATAAAATATATTAAAGGCTATTTCTATCCTCCTAATATTGATTTCACAACATCTTTTAATAAACCTCCCATTTCATGGGTTATCTTTATTAGAGCAATTAAAACTATGGATAAAATCAATAAATATCCAATCAACTTTATAAGAGTCATGGCTTTTCCTTTAAGTTTTATCATTTTTTTCACCTTTTTCTTCTTTTTTTGTGGCCTTTTTAATGCAATTTTCAAAGCAACTTTTATAGTTTGCATCTAATGCGCACTCTTGAGAGCATTTGATCTTGAGAGAGGGATTATCTATCTCTATCCCGGGATTTTTTGCCTTTTCTTTTGCTTTTAACACTAAAAGAATAAGCATCATTGCAATTAACATGCATAAAAGGAGGTAGAAGATGGTTTTTAATGCAAAAAAACCTCTTTTTTTATTTTTTGCAATATAAAACACCAATAATCCAGAGAAAAATGGTAGAGCATCTTTTATCTGGTCATATACCTTTTTTTCTGTCTCTAATGCATCTTTTGATGAAGAAGTGAGAACATAATATACAGAAAATATAAGTATAAATACAGAGATTGCTGCAATGATAATCATAACCAATGTTGATAGAGATAACGAAAAGCCTTTCTTTTTCCTTTTAAAACGGTAATTTGACCTTAACATTGGAAATACCTCCTATCATTTCTAATGCCTTATCTTTCCATGCTATGAGCAACAAAATTATTATTGAGAGAACAATGAACCCAAGCAATATAGCAATGAGTGTATTTATGCTCATTTCTCCTTTTATTTTTTTGACATATCTCATAAAAATAATATTAAGATTTTATGTGCTTATATATTTTATGAATGGTATCAATTTCCTTAGAGATGTAATGATTGCTATTTTTTTGGTTATCCTGCTATTGATAATAACATATAAATTGCTCAATTGGTTATGATGGGGAGAAAATGAAGAAAATAAAGAGATGCGCCTCCGCCATAGAGGGGATGGGAATGTATTTGATTGCAATAGTCTTGGCTATTCTTACCATTATTACTCTCCTCTATGTAGGAGGAGATTTGGTCAGCAGGTTATATAATTTCTTTGATAATTTCTTTAAAAGTTTCTTTCAGAATTTTTTATGAGATAATTGGTTGTATTATTTGCATGGTGGGAAGGACATGATAGATAAATTTTCAAAAATATACAGAATATGTACTAAATTTATAAGTAATAAAAGAATTCCTGTAAACATAATTATATCTTCAGGTGGCTCAAGGGGTTATGCTGCTTTTGCTATTTTTGAAAAGATAATAGAATATTATGGTAATGAAATAGAGATAAAAGAGATGGCAGGAAGTAGTATAGGAGCAGTGCTTGTGGGTATTTTCGGGAAAGCAGAGAGAAGGAAAATTGAAAGTCTTCATGAATATAAAAAATTCTTTTCAAGGATGACAAAAAAACAATTTCTTAAATTGTATGCTCCAGCAGATCCGAGAAGAGGTTTAGTTTCCCATTCTCGTATAAAAAAGTTTTTTTATGAAGAGCTCGGGATTATGGAGAATATAGAAGATCTCGATGTGAAAGTAACTATAGCTGCTACTAGAATACCACAGATGAAAGTGGAATATTTAAGGGAAGGACCTTTAATTGATGCTATAATGTGTTCTATATCAATACCAGGAATCTTTCCCTCTTATATTTATAAGGGAAATCATTATTTAGATGGAGGGATAAGGGATCCCATTCCATGGAGAGCAATAAGGAATGAGAAATATGCAAAGAATATTGTTATAGATTTGTATGGAGGGAGGACACATTCTTATAAAAATAACTATAAAGAGAATATCTATAATAATCTTATGATAAGTTTAGATGCTTTATTAGAGGAAATTTCTGCTTTATCTATAAGAGAAATAAGAGGGAAAGAGAACTGGTTTATTTTTTCACCATTTGCAAACAAAGAGGTTAAAGTATATTCAACATTTGATTTTGTGAAATTTAAAGAGATTTATAAAATTGGATTGGAAGAATGGGAAGCCAAACAAGAGATATTTGAAAAATGGCTCAGAGCATAAATCGTGATAAGAAAATTATTATAACCACTCCAATTTTAGAAAGGAAATCTTCTATAAAAATAAATATACAAAGGTAAAGTGAGTAAATAAATTATTATTTTATGAGATTTTCTCATTTTTTCTTTCCACTCGTCTTTTGGTTCTATTTTGTTTACTTCTTTTAATCTAATTCTGTTTCCTTCTATTTGGTGAGATTTTACATTTAGATTTGATAAATACTTCTCTTGATATTCCTCATTAATCATGCTGCATATCTTTTTTAAATAATGTAGCGGTTCTGATACAAAGTCCTCATATCTCAGTAATATTTTATTTGGAAAATTTCTTATCCAGATTCTTATTTTTATATTGTACCATATCCAAAATATAATAAACCTAAATAACTTATTATATTTTACATAATATCTATAAATTGAACCACAAGGATTTCTAATAAGGTGGATAATGAGCACCTTATCTCTTACCTTATATAGATGAGTTAATGGTTGCAATTCCTTTGATGAGTCAACTATATATTGCTTCTTTGATATTTCTAAGATTTTATCATAATAATCAAAATAATATTTGATTTTACATTCGTGAAATACTTTTTTCCAAATTTCACATTTATTCCATAATTTATTGCAAGAGCATTTGTGTGAAGAAACATCAATCTTATCTCTATTTAATCTCTTGATGAAGGTATATAATTCTCCTATACCTATGATATTTGGATGAACTGAAAGAGCAATATCTAATATCGTGCTTCCACTATGTCCACAAGAGAGAATATAAATATATCTTATATCTCCTTTATTGAGCATATAATCCTCTCCTATTTATTAGATTTTATCTATTATCTTTTTATATTTTTCTTCTAAGAATTTTCTTATTTCATCTGGAACAAGATCAAAATTGCCTTGTCTTACTTTTGTTGCTGATAATTCTTCCATTTCTTTACCAAGTTGTATGACCTCATATCCAACTTCCCTTCCAATATATACTTTGTTTATGTCAGGAATCTTTATTATTTTTACTTTATTTCCCATAACTGCTTTTATCATCATTTCTCTTTCTTTTACAGTAAACGGATTTTTCTCATCCCTTTTTGTGTCTCTTATAGCTATCAAAACTTTTTCACCTTTCTTCAGAGCATGCTCTACCAATGCCTTATGACCATTATGAAAAGGCTGCCATCTACCAATATAAAGAGAATACGTCTCTTTAAATTGATCCAAATAATCCAATATTTTGTTTACGCACTCCTCTACACTTTCTTTTTCTGTGTTCACAACAATCTCTGCATTTTTAGGCTCCTCATAAGGATCATCAATCCCTGTAAAGTTCTTAATTTCTCCTTTTAATGCTTTTTTATACATTCCTTTTACATCCCTTTTTATACATGTATCTAAGGAACATTTTAAGTATACAAGCACAAATCTACCTCCATTACTCTCAATGATTTCCCTTATTTTCTCTCGTGTTTTTTCATATGGACTTACAAAACTTGCTATTACATCAACCCCATTTCTATTAAGTAATGATGCTATATAAGCCACTCTTTCAAGATGTTTTTCTCTATCCTCCATTGAAAACCCTAAATCTTGTGATATTATCTTCCTCATCTCATCTCCATCAAGATGCTCAGCATGTATTTTTTCTTTTAAAGCATTTGCCAATGTTGTTTTACCACTACATGGCAAACCTGTGAGCCATATGGTCGTGCCTTTCATATATCCCACCTAAGTAATAGGTGATATATAAAATAAAACATGTTAAAAATTTAAAACATTAATGGTATTATATTCGCTATATGGATAAAAAGAAATTTAAAATTGCTTATGTTACTTATGCAAATATTCCCTCTAAGCATGCACATTCTATTCACATAATGGAGATGTGTTCCTCTTTGGGCAAGTATGTTGATTTAACTTTGGTTATTCCTTTTTTTGCTTCTCATCATGTATATCCTTCAGATATCTTTGAATATTATGGTGTTAAGAAAACATTTAAAATTAAGAGGATTTATGTGTTGGATTTCCTTTTCTTTACACGATATCTACATAGATTAGCATCTCTCCTTTTCCATTTACATGATTTCCTTTTTTCATTTATTTCATTATTTTATCTTTTGATTGTGAAAGAGAGATATAACCTCATATATACTCGCGACCCACATGTTGCATTCGTTTTTTCTTTTTTTAAGCCTGTTATCTATGAAACACATGCTTTCACAAAATCTTCTTTTTATCATATCTTAGAGAGAAATATGCTGAAGAGAATCTTATATATTGTTTACTTGACTCCTTATTTGAAGTACCTTTACGAGATCTACTACAAATTTAATACTCCTTCATCAGTTATTCATGATGCAGTAAATTTAAAGAAGGTTTCAAATATAAAACCCAAAAAACTACCAAAAGATAAGCCAATAATTGGATATATTGGTAGTGTAGAAACCTTAGGATCAAAAAAAGGTATAGAAATAATATTAGATGCTGCTAAAGAGATTAAAGAGGCTATATTCTATATCATAGGCTTTAAAACAGATGATGAATATAAGAGATATAAGGCATTAGTGGAGCAAAGAAATTTAAAGAATGTGATTCTTCTAAAAAGACTTCCACATAAAGAGGCAATATCTTATCTAAAATCATTTGATATTGCCTTACTCCCTTTACCTCGAACAACATTCAATGCATATTTTACTTCACCTATGAAGCTCTTTGAATATATGGCTGCAAAAAAGTGCATAATTGCAAGTGACCTGCCCTCTATAAGAGCAATTATTTCAGATAATGAATGTCTTTTCTTTAAACCAGGAGACTCAAAGGATTTAGCAAATAAGATAAGATATGCTTTGAAGCATAAAAAAGAGTGCAATAAAAAAGCCCAGAATGCATATAAAAAAGTTATGAAAAACTATACATGGGATAACAGAGCGAGAAAGGTGTTAGAATTTTTAAAATTTTGGGCTAATTAAAATAGTTCATGAAAAACTTTCCAAACTTCCTAATAGTAGGAGCAGCAAAAAGTGGAACTACCTCTCTATACTATTATTTAAAGACACACCCTGAAATCTGCATGTCAAAAGTGAGAGAACCCTGGTTTTTTGCCATTGCTGATA
>Ga0190367_1001744_pt1 | contig 12077 bp, 11 predicted proteins | sample 4872181011_MG_FD_171838 | JGI IMG/M metagenome (GOLD analysis project Ga0190367, IMG submission 171838) | Hydrothermal vent microbial mat bacterial communities from Southern Trench, Guaymas Basin, Mexico - 4872-18-10-11_MG | ecosystem: Environmental > Aquatic > Marine > Hydrothermal vents >... | reverse complement strand
TTACGGTTTCGTTCAACCTTAAGATCTTGGGCTCAATTAAGCTTGGTGCTGAAGCTAAAATTGTTTTCTTACAACTGCAGTAGTCTTTCTTCCTAGGATGTCTACATTCGAGTTTCCTCAATAACTCGTATACATGCTCTTTCACTATAGCTCCAGCACCATAATGGTAACGGTCTTTAACTAGTGGCATAGCCCACGCGTAACCATATGGGCTTAGAGCAGCTGCTGCTTGCCCCTCCACAAGTGTAGGAACTTCTGACACGTATTGCACGCATGAGGCATAAAAGTAGATACCCTTTGGTGGGCCGAGTAGCGCTCTTTCAAAGCCTGTCGCGTCGACTATTAGGTCATACCCTTTTGGAGGAGATGTTACCTTCGTTACCTTAATTAATTTTGACTTTACTAAGTCGCTTAATAGCCTTGGCTTATTTATGGTTATCATGTTATGAAGCTTGTAGACCACGCCTTCGCTATCTGTTAGCGAAACGCGTGAAAGCAGATAATCATATGCGTTCAAGCCTACCTCAGATAACAGGTCCTTAAACTGTCTTTCAGGAACTGCCCAAGCACAGCCCATCCCTCTAATAGGCTTTGCATCGTATATGTCGACATGATGTCTCGTATTTTGCACTAAAAGAGCATATAGAAATGATCCCGCAACGCCCGCTCCTACTATAGCTATCTTCAATTTAAGCCCATTTAGACGTAAGAGTAGGGGATTGTATAAAAAGCTATGTTAACTTTTTGACGTTTTTTGACCCGCAGTATGGGCATGTTATTTCTTTAGAAGCTTCCTTAACGCTGAAGTATCCTCCAAGTCCTTTACGGTTACAATCTTTACAAACGTAGCGTTGTCTAGCCAAAGTGAAAACCCCTCAGTTGTAATTTTCATCATTTTTCAGCACGTGCAATTAACTTCATCGGCTGAGGAGAATAAAGGAGGCTTTTGTATAAAAGCTTGACTTTAATGCTGTGGATATTCTCCAAAGTGCTTAAATTCTAACTCAAAGCGCTCGCAATAGCGGTAGTCTGAATAGCTTGTTAGCTCCTCTTGCATTGTCATCGCTGAACCATTCCAAGCTGTTACCACTAAGTCGCGGCCATCATCGATCGTCGCTATCATTATCGTCACGTTTTCAATAGCATAATTTCTCTTGACTTGTACCCACTGCTGATCCGTTGTTAGCCCTGGATACCTCTTTATGGGACCCCAACTCGATCCACCCCATACACGATATGTTAATGCATCAACGTTGCGATCACCCCATACTAATAATCCTCCTTTACCATCCGGTTCCCAGTCAAAGTCAGCACATCTGTAACCATAGCCCTCTATATACGAATCATGCTCTGCCGGTGGGCTCCAAGAATCACCATCCCACAACATGGTGTTTAAGTCGTATCTGTTATCAATACATGTTAACATTATCTCATTTGAGGCTGGGTTAGGCTTTAATGTAATCCATTGTGGAGTACCACCTATATTTCTCCTAGGTCCAGGCGTAGACCATCCCTCTGTACTACTGTAAGTACATGAATATATCCAGTTACGGTAGGTGTAAGGGTAGTATTGCCCCCAAACGAAGAGCGCTTCTCCAGAAAGAGATTCATAAGCTACGGCTACGCATTCTTTACCATATGCTGAAACACGATATCTTGACAGCTTTTTAACACTCCATGAGCTGCCATCCCATATAGCTGCAAATACCCCGTAGTTGTACCACCATGTACGATAGCGAGCATAACATATTAACGCTACCTCATTAGACTTAGGATTTGAAGCTAGGGATATGAAAAATATTCTCGTGTACCGAGGTCTCGTCTTTCCGGGTATGAGGTCTAAAGGATAATCAGTCGACCATTTTGATCCATCCCAAATCCTGTACCTGAGCTCGTAATCTGTGGTGTAAGACCAACTGGGGTTGTATTTCCAATAAACTAGTATGGCTCTTCCAGACTTTGACTCATAAGCGATATCAAAAGCCCTATACCTGTAACCGATGTAGATGTCGTAGGGTACTGGGTATTGAGCCCAATTCGTACCATTCCAAACGTAGATATCTAACCTTCTGTCACTCGATGCGGTTACGACGATTACCTCATGAGCGCGCGTGCTTATTGGACATGTGGCTACTCTAACACAATATACTGTGCCTCCAGAATTTGGAAGTTTAACTTCTCCAATCCAATGTGATCCATTAAATTCATTAAATCTAGGACACCTATAGTCTATTGAACAGTAATAGGCTATAACAGCGTGATGTACCTTTTTGGGCGGGGGTAATGCAGTTAGCGTAGAGAACGTTGTTGTTACAGCTCCCTGAGGCGTGACAACTTTAAGAATATAATTCTTGGACAGCTCGAGTTCCACGTTGGATAACTCAAGTTCCCTAAGCTCACCAGCCTCTATAACACCCTGATTTTCAGGTATTTCATAAGCTGACAGCAGCTCTCCACGCATATCGTATATGTATAGGCTATCTACACATGTGTCGATTCCGCCTGCATTTAAAACGAAAAGCCTAAGCTTCTCCTCATAGGGAGAGTATGCGGCTTCAACGATTTTAAGGTTTATCATAAGTTTTTGCGAGGTCGTTTCTTCAGGAAGGGGGTATGTCGTAACCCAAGTGTATACCATAAGCGAAGCAGATACCGCTACGAGGGTTAACGTTATTACAGCTATTACGGGGGCTACCGCCTCAGCGTTATTTATACGCCTATTCGATACTAACAGTATGTTCATAACGTTTCTCAGGGTTTTTCAAAGTGTTAACGAGTTATTAACTTACCTATTAAGAAACGGCTGTTTGGCAGGTTCCTTATTTACTCAGGGGATAACCTGAAGCGAAAGTCATATGGCAGGTATACTGCTCGCGAGTCGCCAAAGAGAACATCTGTTATTAAGCCCTCATCAACTGGATACACCCCCGTTTCATTCCACTTAAAGGTCGTCAGCAACTTGGGGTCGTCTTTTTCAAAGCCTTCCATGTTAACCATTAGGGATAAGACCTCTTCATAAGAGCCAGGGTTTCTCTCTAAGTGCATCCATAGCTGCACTTCGTGGAAGGTTTTAACTTCTTCAGGTGATGACCATTTCTTCCCATCCCATATGCTATATAGGAAGCCTGCGGATTTTACATCTCCCCACACTGCTATTCCGCGGTCTCCACGTGGGTTCCAGCTGAAATCTGCACATTTAAAGCAGAGAGTATCAAGTTCGATGCGATCATTTACGAATAGGGGTTCGCTTAGCTCCTTACCATCCCATATCGTATATGCTAATGTTCGATGACCCCCCATTAGCAAGGTCATTATATTATCATTCTCAGGGTTAGGATACGTGGAAACCCAGAACACGAAGTCTGGTGGTCTCACATGGTCGATTTTTATCCAATCTACTCCATCCCAGACCACACCTGTCAAAATGCGCCTTTCGAAGTCCCACCATATGAAAACAGCCCGATTAGACTTCGATTCGTAGGAAACTGAGATGGCTTTGGATATTACATCTATTGCATTTGGAAAAACTTCGCTGACTTTAACGCCCCTATCAATACCTATTGGCGTATCGTATATCCATTCCTTACCATTCCATAAGTATCCATGAGCTATTAAGTCTCTATCAAATTGCATCTCGAAGACCAATGAGATTTCATTTGAAAGCTTATTTGATTCGAGCTGTACATGGTGATAAGCATGTGGGGCTTTCTCAACTTTTAGAATTTCCCCCTCTACCCATTTCTCCCCATTCCATATGCTGTACTTCAACATTATATCTCGAGTATTAGGAGAAAATGGGTAGACTAAAAGTGCGCGTCCAGTGGAATATTCGTAGGCTATGTCCATGGATGCTCTGCCAATCTTATCTTCATATGCAAGATAGAAACTATCGACTTCATATTTACTCCAGCCAATACCATCCCATATTAGGCTCTCAACTCTGTATAGACGTGGATCAATAAATGTTTGATATAATACGACGATTATTGTCTCGTAAGGTCTCGATGCGTTCGGGCTTGTTACTACAGCTATATTACGTATTATGCCTCTGAAGCGCTCACTATGCACATTTAACCACATACTACCATTAAATTCGTCGACGATAACCTGATCTTTTACAACATAAGCTACTATGGAGTGGTAGTGTTTAATTGGAGGCGGTGTTGTTTGAATGAAAGTGGTTGTCGTCGACGAAACCCCTTCTTGTGAAACTATTTTAATAGTATAAGGGTACGCTAGGGATAGCGCGATGTTATTTATCTTTAGAAGCTTTAACTCGCCTGGTTCTAATTCTACGGTGGGTTCTAATGTTATGTACTCTGTTAATTTACCTTTGTAGTTGAAAATGTACACGCTATCTAAGCTTAAGCTGTAGCCGCCTGTATTTATCACATGAATTAGTAGCTGTTCTTTACTAGGGTTATAAGACACATCAGCAATCTTAAAGGTACTTATAAGCTTCTTAGATACCGTTTGTTCAGGTAGCGGATTTGACATAATCCAAGTATATATCATTAGTGATGCAGAGACAGCTACCAAAATTAACATCATGGCGGCGATGACTGGTACTACGGCTTTTGAGCTTAGCATACTAGTCATATCTTTGATCTAATTGCATTTTAAGGTTTTTAATGTACATTTTTGCACATAAAGGTATATATATTTGCTTTTTAGCTTTTTTGTGTGCGTGATTGCATATGCCGATATTCCTTAGCCCCGACGAGATACCCAAGTACTGGTATAATATCTTGCCTGACTTACCTAAACCACTGCCTCCGCCAATAGACCCGTCCACCAAGGAGCCTGTAAAACCTGAGGTTTTGATGCGCATCTTCGCTAAGGAGCTTATTAGACAGGAGATGAATCAGGAGCGTTGGATACCTATACCTGATGAGGTTAGAGACGTCTACTCTATTTGGAGACCTACGCCGCTTTGTAGAGCTTATAGGCTTGAGAGGATGCTGAAGACACCTGCTAGAATTTACTACAAGTTTGAAAGCGTTAGCCCGCCTGGGAGCCATAAGCCTAACACTGCAGTTGCACAAGCTTACTATAACGTAAAGGAAGGCGTGGAGAGGTTAACGACGGAAACTGGGGCTGGTCAATGGGGTTCAGCTCTCGCTTTTGCAGGAGCTATGATGGATATTGACGTGACGATATATATGGTGAAAGTTAGCTACGAACAAAAGCCCTTTAGGAGAACTTTGATGCATCTTTGGGGAGCTGATGTCGTGCCAAGTCCGAGTGCTCGCACTGAGTTCGGTAGAAACGTCTTAGCTAAGGATCCGAGCAATCCAGGCAGTTTAGGTATAGCTATTAGTGAAGCTATAGAAGACGCAGTTACTCACGAAAATACTAAGTATACTTTAGGCAGTGTTTTAAACCACGTTCTCCTACATCAAACAGTTATTGGGTTAGAGGCTAAGAAGCAGTTTGAAATCGTAGACGACTATCCAGACTTAGTTGTGGGGTGTATTGGTGGGGGTAGCAGTTTTTCGGGGCTTTATTGGCCATTTTATTACGATAAGGTATCAGGCAAAGCGCCTAAGGATGTACAGTTTCTGGCTGTTGAACCTACGGCTGCGCCGAGCATAACGAAGGGCGCATACATGTATGATCACGGCGATACGGCTAGATTAACCCCCTTAATTAAGATGCACACTTTAGGTCATGAGTTTGTACCTCCTCCAATACACGCGGGAGGGCTTAGATATCATGGTAAGGCTCCTACGCTGTGTTTATTAGCCAATGAGGGGGTGGTTAAGGTAAGGGCGTATAACCAAGTGGAGGTTTTTGATGCCGCATCAACGTTTATTAAGGCGGAAGGCCACGTCCCAGCGCCTGAGCCTGCGCATGCTATTAAAGCTGTCATAGATGAAGCCCTCCGTTGTAAGCGGACTGGCGAAGCTAAGACAATATTGTTCTTAATGTGTGGACATGGGCACTTTGACATGAAAGCCTATGACGATTACTTAGAGGGTAAGCTGCTTCCATATGAGTATCCTGAAGAAGAGGTTAAGAAAGCTCAGCATAAGATTAAGGAGCTCTACCCATGGATAGATCAGTTGCCTTGGTGAGGAAGTGTGCATGTGGAGGATGTTTTAGGAGCTTTAAAGGCGTTAGGGGTTAGCTATGGCTATGATAGTTACGTTAAATGGCGTAGGACATTAAAGGTGGGGCTTATTGTAAACCCTATAGCGGGAATGGGGGGTGCCGTGGGGCTCAAGGGGACGGATGGCGAGGCTTACAAGAAAGCTCTAATTAGGGGAGCTAAGCCTATTGCTCCTCGAAAAGCTTATTCTTTCTTAAGCTTAGTTAAGCCGATATCCAAGGCTATTGAACTTTTATCTTTTTCTGGGCTTATGGGAGAAGTTGAAGCAAAGCAAGCTGGGTTATATGTCAACGTACTTAAGAACGTTTCAGAGGAAACTACAGCTGAAGATACAAAAGAAGCTGCTTCTCTTATGATTGATGAAGGAGCTGACGTCTTAGTTTTCGTAGGTGGAGATGGCACTGCGAGAGACATTTTTGACGCTGTTAAGGGGAAGAGTATTCCCGTCATCGGGGTCCCCTCTGGTGTTAAGATGTATTCGTCTATCTTCGCAGTCAACGTCTTAGCAGCTGCAGATCTTTTTATTGACTATGTTAGGTTCGACTTGCCTTGTGAAGAAAGGGAAATCGTAGATGTCGACGAAGAAGCATTCCGAAGAGGGGTGCTATCAGTTAAGCACTATGGTTATTTAAGGACGCCTGTCAAAGACGGTGTTTTACAAGCGGTTAAAATGCCATCTAGCTCGTGTGACAAGGAGGAGCAGCTAAAAATTGCTAAATTTGTTGCAAAGAACATGGAGAAGGATGTCGTCTACGTAGTAGGTCCTGGATTGACGACGTACGCGTTAGCTGAAGTGTTAGGTTTTGATAAAACGCTTCTAGGTGTCGATGTGGTTTTAAACGGCAAGACTATAGCTAAAGATGCTGATGAAGGAACGATACTTAGCTTAATTAGAGGTAAAAAAGCGAAAATTATTGTGACCCCTATTGGAGGACAGGGATTTATCTTCGGTAGAGGAAATCAGCAAATAAGCCCAAACGTGATAAAACTGGTTGGCAAAGGTAACATCATAGTTTTAGCTACTAAGAATAAGATAAAGCACATTGATGCCCTTAGAGTTGATACAGGTGATGCCGAAGTGGATGCGATGTTAAGGGGGAGCATTGAGGTTATCGTAGGTTATGGAGAAAAAACATTGATGGACATTGTTTAGAGGAAAACTGAAAACTGCTTTTTATAAGGGATATATGCTTTAACAAATTGGTGGTTTGAGTGGCCAAGGTAGATGTTGGAGAAGATTTCTTTAAACTCTTACACCCTAAGCTAACAACACTCATCATTTCCCAAGCTGAGGATGGAAGGGTAAATGTCATGGCTTGTTCGTGGATCATGCCGGTTAGCGAGGATCCCCCAAAGATAGCGTTATCTATTTGGCGTGAGAGCTATACCTATGAGCTTATTTCTAGGGTAGGAGAATTTACCGTAAACATCCCGTTAGCAACTCACCTAAAGGAAGTTTGGTTAGCGGGATCTAAGAGTGGGCGAGAGTTTGACAAGGTAAGTGCGATTAAAATGACGCTCAAGCCAGCTAAGCTTGTTAAGCCACCTATAATTGAAGAGTGCATCGGGCATTTAGAATGTAAAGTATGCGACAAGGTTAATGCAGGCGAATGCACGGTCTACATCGCAGATGTGCTAGCAGCCTATGCTGATGAACAGCATTTTAAGAAGGTCTGGGATGTCTATAAAGCCAATGTCTTAATGCATTTAGGAGGTAGGGCTTTTACAACTTTAGCAAAGCATGTTTTGAGAGCTTAAACTTAATATGTATAAACTTCCAATTCCTTCACGCTCTTAGCTTTGTGGGGGGTATTGCCTTGTACAAAAACGTCATGATATTCTTAAGCACTGATAAATACCCAAGCCCCTTTGACATGCTGATAATGTACGATGCTGGCGTAGACCACGTAATTTACTATGGTGAGGTGACGCCGGACAAAGCCAAGCAGCTTATACTTGACGCCATGTTCCCAAGAGGGCCTAAAGGAGTAAAGCACACTAAGCTTTTCATAGGCGGAAACGATGTGAAGGCTGTTGAGGAGATAGCTAAGATAGCTGAGAAGACGATGTTTCCTCCCTTTGAAATGAGCATTATAGTAGATCCGCAAGGAGGTTATACAACCGCAGCTGCGCTATTAGCTAAGGTTAAGGCGGCCTTAAAGAAGCATTTCAACCAAGAGCTTAAGGGGGTTAACGCGGTCGTACTAGCAGCTACAGGCGTCGTAGGCAGAAGCGTTTCATTACTGCTAGCGAGGGAAGGAGCTAGTGTAAGTGTATGCAGTAGGAGTTTTGATAAGGCAAGGCAGTTAGCTGATGAGCTCAACTCACTTGTTGGTGGGCAAAACGTTAAGCCGTCTGAACATTACCCACAAGACATCTACGCGACGTGCAGGGACGCGGACGTCGTAATAGCGACAGGGGCGCCGGGAGTGCAGCTTCTGCCTAAATCTGTGTTAGAAAAACTCACAAAGTGTAAGGTAGTAGCTGATGCCAATGCAGTCCCACCGACGGGTATCGAGGGGTTAAATCCGAACGATGACGAAGTTAAGCTCGCCAACAACATAATTGGCATAGGGGCTTTAGCGGCTGGCTTCTTGAAGTTTAAGGTAGAAGTCAAGCTTATCCAAAGAGCGTTAGAAGCATCTAAGGGAGTGTTCGCGTTGGACAGCGCATACTCAGTTGCCAATGAAATTTTAGGTCTCTAACACTTCTTACTTCTTTACTCTATGAAAGCGGTTATCTTAGCGGGAGGCTTCGCTACAAGGCTAGGGAAGCTGGGCTTTGAAGTAGCTAAGCCACTCATTAACATATGCGGCAAGCCTGCCATACAGTGGATCATAGACGAGCTTCGGCAAATAGAGCTTAAGGAAATAATCTTAACTGTGAATCTGAAGTTTGAAAACCAGTTTAGGCAGTGGGTATCTCAACAAGATTTAGCTATTAAGCTTGTTGTTGAGCCTAGTTTGAGAAATGAAGAAAAGCCAGGTGCTACACGAGCACTTCTTAATGTGCTTGATGAAAACGATGATTACCTCATTGTAGCAGGCGATAATATCTTTACAGGAAATTTGGAGGGAATGGTTAAGTTTTATGAGAAAATTAGGAAGCCGGTTATTGCTGTTGTTAAGTTGGAGGATGCTGAACTTATTAGGCAATATTCTGTTGTTGAATTAGACTCGCAGAAAAGAGTTAGATGTTTTATTGAGAAGCCTCAAAACCCCACTTCAAGTTTAGTGGGCGCATGTATTTACGTAATTCCCGGCTGGTGTAAGCGCCTGATTGAGACATATCTAGCTCATGGAGGAGATCCAGATAGCCCAGGTAAGTTCATTGAATGGCTCGTGAATAAAGTTGAGGTCTACGGCTTTGAGCTTGGTGGAAAGTGGATTGATATTGGTAACTTAGAAGCTTTAGCTCTTGCTAAGAAGATGTTTGAAAAAGGCTAGGCTTTAAGGTAAGCTTCCCTTTTCCTATCGTACTCCTCACGGGAACTTATGGGCTTCGCGGGTATTCCTGCTACAACAACTCCATCAGGCACATCCTTAGTTACCACAGCACCAGCAGCAACAACAGCTTTAGAACCTACCTTTACGCCGGCGATTAGAACAGCCCTAGAGCCTATTATGGCATCTGAGCATACAGTTACGCCCGAAATTTTAGGTGATGGCGGGTACTTGTCGTTAGTTACTGTAACATACGGTCCTAGGAATGCGTTATCTCCAATTTTAGTCCCAGGAGGCAAGTATACTCCTGATTGGATGTTTACGTTGTTTCCTATGAAGACATTGCCATCTATGACTGTGTACGTGCCTATTTTAGAACCGCTACCTATTATGCTTCGTTCTCTAATAAGCACCCCATGTCCTGTTTCAACGCCATCTGATATTTTAACTTCTTCGTAGATTATGGTGTTTGAACGTATAATGCAGTTATCTCCGATAATTGAACCTACGCTTAGCTCATCATAGGTAGAGTAGCTTATGTTTGATGAGCTTTTCATCAAGTTTACGAGCTTGCTTCTTACTGGATAACCTACTACTACGTTGCTTCCAATTAGCGAATTTATACCTATCACTGATTCGCCTAGAATTATAGCATCTCCTTCGAGAAAGCCTTTGACATATGACTTAGGTGAAATATACATTTAAACATGACCTCTTAAAGGCTTGTAAAAAAGCTACGGGTTTTTAGAAAAATCAACATTAAGAAAGCTACGATCGCTGCTAACATAGCCATCATAATTGCTAATGAAGCGTTTCCGCCAGCTAAAATGACAGGTATCGGGCCTATGAATATCAGGGCAGCCCCTCCTGTTGTCACGTGAGTTTCTCCTTGCTCGAAAGTAGGCATTGTAGATAGAGTCATGATAGCTATCCCCGCAAAGACCATCGCGAAACCAACGAACATTAAGATCATTGGGGCCTTAAAGTCCGCATTCATGACTTAGCACCACTCTATGAAAGGTGATAACACTAACAACAACATTATTATCATCGTTACGAAAGCTAATATGAGTATTATTTTTAATGCTTTCTTGCTTGTGCCGAAGATTATTGGAAAGGGACCTATCATTACTAAGCCACCAGCTTCTGTTTCCGTAGATCCTGCCTCAGATGAGCGAAGCGCTGCTAACAACATACCTAACATGGTTATTATAATACCCAAGATTACCATTACAAAGCCTAGTGAGAAAAGCTCGGGATTCATGATAGGTTACCTAGAAGAAAACTTGAGAAAACTGAGCTTAAAGCTTAATGCCTGGACTTTCCTTAATCTCCCTCAATACTACAGCGGTTTCTGTACTAGCCACGCCCTCTATTGAGCCTATGGTATCTATGACTTTTGCTAAGCTTTCCTTATCTTCAGCTATTACCTTTAAGATCGCATAATAAGGACCAGTGACATCATATGCTTCCACAACAGCGTCCATCTGCTTAATAACATCAAGGACATGAGGATATTTTCTCGGATCAGCCTTAACTAAAATAAAAGCCGTTAGAGCTTTTCCAAGGAGCTGAGGAGATATTATCGTTCGAAAGCCCTTTATAACGCCCATCTTAATCAAGCGTTTAACTCTCAAGAAGACTGTTGCCTCACTTACTCCAATCTCCTTCGCAATTTTCGAAAATGGTATTCTAGCGTTCTCTTGAAGTTTTGAAAGTATTTTCCTATCTACCTCGTCTATTTTCTTCGACAAGTTAAGGCCTCCAAGTTCGCTCTGTTATTCTGTTTAACAGTAGTTAATTTCTCATGTGAAAAGCTAAAAAGGTTTTTCTTTAAACTTTAATTCCCTTAACGATGTTTATAACGGACGGTTGAGAGTAGTAGAGCAGTAATCGAAGCTAGGATGCAGATAAAGCGTCTAGTAATGCTAATAAAACAGCATAATTAGCTGGCAATAAACATTAAAGATATAGCAAATGTTGGAGTGAAGCCCCTATAGTAGCTGATGACATTATGTAAGCTGGTGATGTTTTAATGCTTGTGCTATACATTTTTGAAAAATTGTATTTCAATGATAAGTCTTTGGTTATGCCGTGCTTAACTCAAGCATTACATTGCCCATTTTAGAATCAAAGGAAACTCTCCTCCTCTAAACGCGTTGGATAAGCCGAGTAGGAAGCCTCCTTTGACGCCCCATGCACATACTGGCAAAATCGGTATTATGAGACTCGGAGTTAGCTCAACGAATCTAGAGTATTATGGATATTGCAGCGAAGTGTCTTAAAAGTGGGCCTATAGCGGACAGTAATGCTGTATAGGCTATTGTCTTTGCGTTTGTACAGTATCTCCTTTAATCAAAAGAGGGCTTTAAGTTTTTGAGGTATAGACACTCGTCTTTGCTTATGGTCATTTCAGTTGAAAAAGATGAGTTTACGCGTTTTAACGATATTCCCCTTATGAGGGCTGCGGGACAACTTTCACGTGCCTCGCCCATGACTAACTGTGCTGCACAAGCTAGCGC
>Ga0190367_1001743_pt1 | contig 12080 bp, 12 predicted proteins | sample 4872181011_MG_FD_171838 | JGI IMG/M metagenome (GOLD analysis project Ga0190367, IMG submission 171838) | Hydrothermal vent microbial mat bacterial communities from Southern Trench, Guaymas Basin, Mexico - 4872-18-10-11_MG | ecosystem: Environmental > Aquatic > Marine > Hydrothermal vents >... | reverse complement strand
CTGTTGGATCACCAGGCATTACTCTGAACAGAAAGAAGCCTATAGTTATTAAGATGAAGAATGTAGCTATAGTTTCAATACCTCTCCTTATAGCATACTCTCTAAGCCCCATGACTCATCTCTCTCTCACTATTATCTTTAGAGATTTAAAGCTTCAACATCTATTTGAGGAGTAAAGAGATTAAAAAAGAGTTTGTTTTAGAGGTGTTTGCAATTATTATTTACCTCCTCCTTAAGAACATTAATGCCAACAATGCTATTATTATAATTACTAAAACTGCAATTCCGCCCATTAACGCAGCTGGTACTTCAGTTACAGTTGTTGTTATAGTTGTTGGACTTGTTGTTGTAACTGTTTCTGTCTTTGTTTCAGTTACGGTCTTTGTTTCTGTAACCGTTACTGTTGTTGTTATTACTGTTGGTGTTGCTGTAGGTGTTGGGGAAGGAGTTGGAGTAGTTGGCGGTGGAGTTGTAGGTGTTGTAAGTATTGGTGTTGGTGGCGGAACTATCTTCGTGTATGGTAGTTCTGGTTTAATTCCTCTAAAGTTTGCATTAATGAGGGTCCAGAAGTTTAATGCTCCACCAGGCATTTCAACTACTCCGCTTAAATCAGCTCTATAGGCTTGCATCCAGTATCTAACGTATAATGGTATTAATGGTAGCTCGTCTGCGAGTATTTCTTGTAGTTTGTGTACTATCTTTATTCTCTCTTCTTCATTTACTTCAGTATCTGCTTTTCTGACAAGCTTCTCAAATTCATCGTTTATGAAGCCCCATGGATTGTTTCCTCCCGGTACATGTTGTTCTTTAACGTAGTAGGAGCTTAGATACCATGGTTCAAACTGTGCATCATTTTCGATGATGTATAGCTGGAACTCGAATTTATTGTATACTAGGTCTATTAGTGTATCGAAGTCTACTGGCCTGTTTGTTAGCTTTATGCCTATTTTCTTAAACCATTCAACCATTAGATCTCCGATTCTAACTCTTACTGGATCATAGCTTGGTGTTAGTATTGTTAGTTCAAGGTCTTTGCCATCAGGTGTTTCTCTAATACCATCGCCGTCGATGTCCTTAAATCCTGCTTCATCTAATAATTTAGCAGCTTTATCTAAGTTAAATTCGTATTTTGGTACTTCCCAGTTAACCCATTTCTTATAACCTGGATGTATGAATGTATAAACTGGTTCAGCGAATCCAAGCATTAGTAGATCTACTATTTTCTTCTTATCAATTGCATGGGCTATGGCTTTTCTAACAAGTTTATTCTTTAGTATTGGATCTTTCATATTAATACCAATAAACCCTATATAAGTGTCAGGTGCTTTTGGCAAAACAATATTGGGGTCTTTTACGGCTTCCTTAATTACTGCATAGGGTACGGTCCATACCATGAAGTGTACTTCTCCTTTCTTAACTGCTAGGTATTGTGCATCTGGTTTAGCATATACTTTATAAATTAGAACGTCTACTCTTGGGAATCCTTTCTTATAGTAGTCTGGGAATTTCTCCATTTCAAGAAGTTCTCCTTCCTTCCATCTAACTAGCATAAATGGTCCTGAACCAATTCTTAAGTGACCATATTTCTTGACAAATTCCTCGACTTTACTGGCAATTTCTGGAGGTTCTTTCTCTTTAATTACCTTAAGCACTTTCTCTACATGTTCTGAGTTTAGAGGATTAAATTTTGTTGGATCTTCAAATACCTCTGGTACATGCTTCCAGATGTGTTCTGGTAATATGATGATTGTCCCAAATCTTCTAGTAATCCATACAAATGTCTTACTTAGCTTTATTATGAATGTGTAATCATCTAAAACTTTAACTTCCTCAATATATTCTACGCTTGGATACCATGCTGGTGGTTTATACTTCTTATAGAATTCTATAGTGAATGCAATATCTTTTGCCGTTAATGGGACGCCGTCATGCCACTTAGCTCCTTTAACTATCTTAAATGCCCATGTTAAACCGTCTTCTGACATTTCATAATATTCACATAGCCATGGTTTTGGCTCTAGATCAGGGCCTATTCTAAATAACCTATCATATGTCACTAGGTTAAGCCACCAATCATACCAAGTCTCTTCTCTCATGGGATTGGGGTTTTTAATGTATTTCAATTGAGCGACAATTAATACTTCTTTTTGACCGGCAACTATTATTGTGGGCGCTAAACCTGATATTATAATCAATGCTACTAGGATTAAAGGAATTAATTGAGATCTCACGAGCCTACCCCTCTATCTTCTAGAAGACGAGCACTGCAGTGATAAAAATATTACTCTTTCTTTATAACTAGGTTTGTATATTAAAGGATAGAATTGAAAGTTTATGGAAGCTTAAATACATAGATTATGTTTCATATATTATGGTATTAGAGTGCTTAAGGTGTTATTACGTTGATTTATGAAGAACCTAGAATTAAAGGGATAGGAGGATACGCTTTATACATAGAGTTCTGTAATGAGGTAAGTCTTGAATGTAATAAGCTCGTACATATACTGTATTATTCACTGGAAAGAGCTAAGGTAAAGGGAGTTAAAGAACTTATACCAGCTTATTCTAGTCTAACTATAATTTATAATCCAAGAATAGTATCTTATAGGGAATTAACTAGGATAGTGAAGAATACTTGGCTTGAAATGCAGGGAGTCGATGTAAGTAGATTAATAAAACCTAGGCTTATTGAGATACCTGTAGCATATGGAGGAGAATTTGGACCGGATATGCCATTTGTAGTAGAATATTCAGGTCTTTCTGAAGAAGAAGTAATAAGGATACATAGTGGTAGAATATATACATGTTATATGCTTGGATTCACCCCAGGATTTGTTTACTTAGGTGATGTTGACCCACGTATAGCTGTTCCTAGACTTGAAACTCCCAGATTAAGGATACTCCCAGGATCAGTCGGCATAGCTGGTAAACAGACGGGGTTTTATGGTGTTGAAAGTCCTGGTGGTTGGAGACTTATTGGTAGAACACCTCTATTGGTATTTAATCCTAATAGAGATCCCCCATCGATTATAAGGCCTGGTGATAGAGTTAAGTTCAAGCCCATAACAGCTGAAGAGTTTTATGAAATTAGGAAATTAGTTGAGAAAGGCGAATATGAAGTTAAAGTAGAGGTGTATAGAGGATGAACATTCCGGCCCTCATTATTGAGAAACCGGGTATATTTACCACGATACAAGATCTTGGAAGATATGGTTATAGACATTATGGCGTACCTGTTGCAGGTGCATTAGATAAATTATCAATGGTTTATGCTAACATACTTGTAGGTAATAGTCCAAGGGATGCCGTGATAGAGGTTATCGGAGGAGGATTTAAGGCTAAGGTATTATCAGATACCATTATTGCTGTAACTGGTGCTAAAGCTAAAATACTAGTAAATGGCAATGAATACGGATCTTGGATTCCAATAAGGGTTTCTAAAGGAGATGTAATTGATATAGGTCTTGTAACTGAAGGGTTTGTAATATATATCGGAATATATGGTGGTATAAGCGTACCAAGTGTTATGGGTAGTAGCTCCACATATACGAGAGCTAAAATAGGTGGTGTTGAGGGAAGAATTCTCAAGCCTGAAGACATAATTTATGTCAATAAACCTCCAAGAGATATAGATGAGGAGTGGATGATAGTTGAAGATCTAATGCCTTCTATAGATATTATTCCGTATATGCCTAAGATTGGTGATGTAGTTGATGTAAGAGTTACTAAAGGACAACATGAAGATTGCTTCGACGATGAATCATATAGAATATTTTATAATTCAACGTATACTGTAACACCGCAATCAGATAGAATGGGTTATAGACTCGATGGCCCCCCAATAAAGATAGCCAAGAAGCTTAAAGGTGGTAGAGTCATAAGTCTTGCAACACCTGTAGGTTCTATACAAATACCTCCTGACGGAAAACCTATAATACTGCTACCCGATTGTCAAACAACTGGTGGATATGCTATAATAGCAATGGTCATACCGCCAGATATCGATAAGGTTGCTCAATGTAGACCTGGCGTAGGGATTAGATTTAAAGAAGTATCAATAGATGAAGCTGAAGAGCTTACAAGAAAATACTATGAACTCTTAGAGAATCCACCCATAGAGGAAATGCCTGAAGAGAAGTACCTATACCTATATGCATGTTAATACATAGCAGTAGAAGGATGTAGTTAAATTGAGGCATATCCTCCCTATACCATCAGCTAGGTCGATGATCTTAGCATCAATATGTATCATACTAGCAATATTAGTTTATTCAATTATATTTAATGTAGATCTATTTATTACAATAGTAAGCTTAAACCCCATATACCTATCTTTGTCAATATTCTTTGCATTAGTTAGCTTTATACTTGAAAGTCTAAGACTGAAGTTCATGACTGAAATGCTTAATACTAAGCTGAATATTCTTGCTGCTATTAAGGCTAGGGCTTTAGGAGCATTAGTAGCATATATAACTCCGTCATCAATGGGCGGCGAACCCGCAAGAGCATTTATAATAAGTATTCATAGCGATGTAGGTTTTTGGCAAGCACTCGGAATAACACTAGTTGAAGCATATGCTGATGCAATAACTGTATGTACAGTAGCTTTAATACTATCCATAAGCTACTTACCTTATTCTATAGTAGTTATATTAATGTGCATATATACCATAGCTATAGTGAACGGACTATTATTTTTAGTGTTAAAGACAAAAACTTTTAGTGGGTTTATCGAGAAGCTTAAGGATAGGTACTTTAAGAGTATTGAAAAAAGATTTAAAATTAACATGAATTTTGTTAATATAATCAATGGTATGAGAGGATTATTTAATAGGAAGTTTAGTATCATAATAGCCTTAACCTTTATAAGACACTTAATAGCAATTTTAGCAATATATTATGCAAGTCTTGCAGTTACTAATGTAAACTTAATTAGATGTATTGAAGCATACTTCTTTTCTTCAGCATTAGGTATAGTACCAACACCTGGAGCTGTAGGTGCATTAGAGTATGGATTGTCTATAACATTACTGCCAAAGCAAGTAGTAGTTATTAGATTAATTAACTATGTACTAATAATGGCATTGGGTATTATGTCAATAGTTCTCGTACTTAGACAGTTAAGTATTAGGATAGGCAGTAAATGAATATATACATTGTATTAGGTAATCCCTGCTAATAACTTGTTAAAGATATAAAAGTACGTACTTAGTGTTTGTGACGTTTTAATTCAATTTCTATAGATGATACTCTTACTCTTCTACCAGAACTTTCTATGGTCACACTACCAGTAACTATCTTACCGTATTTAACTTCAGGCATAAATGTTCTTCTTAGAGTTTCAGCTACATGAACAGCTTTTGAAATAGCTTTTCCTCTCGCTTTAATAAGCACTCTATCATGGTTTAAGATATTAAATTGAAAGAGTAGAGCCATAACGTATCTCATAAAGAATTTTTTGCCAATATACACTACATTGCTAAACTCAATAGACATTTCTTATACCCTCCAACTTTTACGATCTAGGAAGTCTTTAATAATCTTTAACGAAGAATTCAAAGTACATAATGCTTAAATGGGGCTTAACTACGTCCAAAGATCCTAGACATTATTCTCTACTTGATGTTTATACATTGCTGCAACTTGTCCTAATGCTATTCCTCCATCATTTGGTGGCACTCGTTTAGGTAAGTATACCTTAATACCTTCTCTATTTAACGCGCTCTTAATTCCCTTAACTATAATCGTATTTACAGCTGCACCACCAGATACTACTACTATATTCTTTGTCGATTTATTAATGTGTTTTAATGCTATTTCACCTAAAGCTCTGCCTAAAGCATATTGAATGGTATAAGCTATGTCTCTGTACTCGTATTTATCGAGAACTGTGAGTATAGTTTCAATTAAGTGTGTTGTATCGGCAATTATTTTTCCATCAACATGTATTAATGGAATGTTAATTTCATCTATTAGTTTACCGTTTCTCGAAAAAGCTTCGAGTTTTATTGCTGGTTCACCTTCATATGTCCTCTCGTAGCATACACCTAATAGAGCTGATATAGAGTCAAGTATCCTAGCAATACTGGATGTTAATACTCTAGGTCTTTTGGATTCACGTATAATAACTTCTAGTTCTAAGGGCCCTCTCCTTAAGCCTCGTAAAAGTTTTAACTTCTTAGCATATTCTACTATTTCCTCATAATCCATGAATGTAGACATTAATGATATTAACATTCTAGTAGGATATCTTATTGTTAAGTCTCCACCTACTAATGGTTGATATTTTAAGTGACCTACTCTTTCGTAGCCATTATAGCCTATGAGTAGTACTTCACCACCCCAAATCATACCATCATCTCCATAACCTACACTATCAATAGCTATAGCTACAATCCTATCATCAACATTGGATCCCATATCTGCTAAAGCTGATAACGTATGAGCGTAATGATGTTGAACTTCTATAATGTTACTTGAACATTGGCTTGCATATTCTTGTGCAAGCATTTTTGATAGATAATGGGGGTGTTTATCGCAAACTATGAAGCATTCACATGGATTTATGTTGTACGTCCTTAGTAGGAATTTAAGGTATTTATCTAGGTCTTCCAGTACATCAGGATCGTCTACGTCACCTATGAATTGAGTTAAAACTACTTTATCATCGAAAGCAACTGCACCTGTTGTTTGTAGTTCTGCTCCAAAAGCTATTACTGGTTTCTTCAACTTAAATTTAAGCCTAATCCATGTAGGTGCATAACCCCTACCTCTCCTTAATAGAACAGGTTCTCCATCAGTAAATCTTAAAACACTATCATCAACTCTATTCACTATAATTCTATCGTGTACTAGATAATAGTCAACTATATTCTTTAATTTACTATACGCACATTCTTCATCGATGCACATGGGCTTTCCGTGAGCATTACCACTAGTCATTATTAAGAACTTATCGTGTGTTTCCATAAGTAGTAGGTAATGAAGAGCCGTATATGGTAAGAATATTCCCTCACGATCAAGTCCTGGAGAGACGTATTCTGATACCGGCGTATTTTCTTTTTTAGGTAGGAGTATTATCGGTCTTTCAGGTGAAGTCAGTATTCTTGAAGCTTTTTCATCAATATACACTAGTTTTTCAGCAATATCTAAGTTTAAGGCCATTATAGCAAATGGCTTGTAAGGTCTTTTCTTCCTCCTCCTAAGGGTTAATACAATTTCATCATCTGATGCAAGACATGCTATATGATATCCGCCAATACCTTTAACGGCGACTATACACCCTTCATCAATAAGTTTAGCAGCCAACTTTATCGGATCTTTACATTCAATTATATTGCCTTGTTTATCGGTTAACCATACTTTTGGACCACATTTAGGACAGCATATCCCTTGAGCATGATATCTTCTAATGTTATTTAAATCAGTATATTCCATTAAGCAATCGTTACAAAGAGGGAAGTGTTTCATTGAAGTATTTTCTCTATCATATGGTATAGTATACATTATTGAATATCTAGGCCCACACCATGCACAAGCATTAAAGGGGTATCGGTATCTTCTATCTTTAGGATCAAGTACTTCTTTTAAACATTCATTACATATGGCTATGTCTGGCGGTATCATTGAATACTTCTTAACTTCACGTGCACTTGGTAGTATTTTGAAGCTTGTATATCCTTTAACAGGTACTTCATCAATGGTTATTTCTTCAATTTTTGCAGGTGGTGGTAGTTCTTTAAATAATAGCTCCATGAATTTTGATAGCTCTTCATTTTCTCCTTCAATGTGAATTTCTACTTCGGATCCTCCAACATTTCTAACATAACCTTTAACATTACTCTTAATAGCTATTCTATGGATAAACGGTCTAAATCCAACGCCTTGAACAATTCCAATAACGACTATTCTATATGCTTTCACTTTCAACCTCCTTTAGAATTTCCTCCCATAGCTTTATGGTTTCTATAGCTTCTTTTTCATCTATTTTACCTATAATCATACCCGCATGAACAATAACGTAGTCTCCAGGCTTGACATCAGGTGCTATTGTTGCATCAACAGTCATTTTAACTCCTTCAAATTCAACAACAGCTATCTTTAAACCGTTCTCTTCTTCTTTTATCTCTAAAACTTTACCGGGAACGCCGAGGCACATAGTCTAATCGCACCTAACATATTCTTGGTATTGGAAGTGCTTGGGGTTCAAGTATTGTTAATCCACCTATCTCAGTTCGTACTACTACTTTACCCTTAAGAATAGAAGTTTTAGGTTTAATAACTTCACCTATAATACATGCATCAACTTCACCATTCTTTTTTAGAAATTCAACAATTTCATCTGCGACTTCAGGCGCTACACCAAGTACAGCTATACCTTCACAAGCAACATGCAATGGATCAATTCCTAGAGCATCAAGAAATCCCTCAACCTGAGGTCTAACAGGTATACTTGACCTTTCAATTAATATTGTAGTATTGGTTAACTTAGCCCATTCTGATAAGACGGCTGATAGACCTCCACGAGTAGGATCACGAGCTGCATGTATAAGATCACCATACTTTTCAATTAATGGAAGCATAACCTTAGTTAGAGGTTTTGAATCACTAGTCAAGTCTCCGATTTTATCAAGATATCCTAGCTGTGATGCAAGGATAATAGTTCCATGGTCTCCTATGGGCCCTGTAACAATAATTTTATCGCCTATTTTAAGATTGGAGTCTACTATAAGTTTCTTTGCAATTCCTATACCTGTCATACCTATAACTATCTTATCTACTTGACCTTTCGGCATTACTTTAAAGTCTCCACCAATTAATGCTATACCTTCATTAATTAATAGGTTGACCATAGACTCTATTATCGTATTTAATTTATCCATAGGAAATCCTTCCTCTACAATAATAGAATCCATAGCTGCAATAGGCTTAGCTCCCATCATTAACAGGTCATTGATAGTACCTGAGGCAGCTAATGTACCAATGTTGCCTCCTGGAAAGAATATAGGATTAACAGTATAACTATCAACAGAGAAGACAAGATATTCATCACCAATCTTTATAGCAGCACCATCATCGAGAACATTAAGGCCAACCCCGTCCCTAAGAAATCTAAGCTTAAACGGTACTTTAGAAACTATAAGCTCCTCAACAATACTCCATGTTTCTTTACCACCACTACCATGCGCTAGCAGTACTCTTTCATTTTTAAACTTCAAGCCTTACACCTAGCAGAATAGCTACTACAAATATTATAAGCACTAAATTTCATTAAAGCCATTAATTTTTCCTCTAAATGCTTAATTAATAAATCTAACTCTTATTTGCCTTACAATTAAGTAATTACAAGTTTCGAGTTGGAAAAGTCTTCACCAATATTCAGGAGGAGTACTCTTTCTCTTCACTTCTAAAGGATCCCTTTCATGTCTCCATATTCCTTCAGCTATGTTTATAAGTTGAATTCCTAAAGCACCAGCTAGCTTATCTGATATTAGAACTTCTCTTTCGTGATCAGCAACTGTAATATGTACATCCTTAACTTCTACACATACATCTACTAAATGTACATCCACTCCCTTAGGTATAAATAAAAGTCTATAAAATCCTGTAGGAGTTTCATAAACTAAAGTCCTAGCCTCAGGAGGAGTTAAGGGTATATTTAAGTATTCAGCAAGTCTCCTAGGAAGAAGGATTTCAGGTTCTTCAACTTCATAACCTGTATTAACTAAGGCTGAAACATGAACACTTGTTCCTGAAAACTTACTTTTAATTACCAACTTTACTCTTACACCCATGAGTAATCCTCTTAATCCTCTTAAGTTTAGGTAATTCAATACGTTTTAGGCTTCCAAATCTTCTTACCATAAACCTCCACTACCTATCTTCTAGTTTCTTCAAAGCAATCTTTTTAGTTATAAGCTTTTAATAAAGCTTACAAAGCACTTTATTGCTCAATAGATATATCATCAAATACTTGTTGTTAACTAACACTTTTGCTGTATTAAATCTGATAACCTATAAGACAGCCTCTTTAATTACTATAGGAGTAAATATGGAATTTATGAAGAATAGTTTACTAGAAGCTTTAAAATCATTAAGCTTTGATTATGCAAAATCATAATATTGTCTCCTAGATTGTGGTTCTTAAGTATTATTTAATGTCCTAATTATTGTACAATCTGACTAGCCCATGTAATAAACTCTTTTGCTATCCTATTTACGATTACATTAGTAGCTTTATATAGTTTTTCAAGGTCTATTTCAAGGTATCTATGGACTAATATGTTCCCTAAACTAATTAACTTACTAACTTCATTTGCTAATTGCTTTGGCATTTTCCCAGCTTCTGCAAGTTTTCTTGGATATTTACTGTAGCTTTCAATAAACCCTAATGAATATACAGATATTAAATGTCTACATATGTCTAACATTGCTTCTATAATTCTATGAACAGCTCTCTCTAATGCTAATATGTCTTTATATGTTAGTTCGCCTGGCTTCTTTACTAATATTTCTGTTCTTAAAAAGTTAGCATTCCCTCTGATTTCCTCTATCCTTGAAGTTAGTATAAATCTATCAGGTTTAGGCTCTGGATCCAGGTTTATCCACATACTAACTTCGGTAACTATATCTAGATAGTACCTAATTCTCTTCTTCAGATCTTTAATGAAATTCTCATCACCTTTAATGATTATTCCATGACTTAGTATTTTCCATAATAATACCGGATTTGCTTTTTCTAAGTCGACGATATCAATTACTTCTTCATTTACATTAAGAGCTCTTGCAATCTCAGTTACTATTCTCCCAAATTCAATAAAGTTACCCTTTTCTTTGAATTTAATTGCTATATCGATATCATGGTATGTAGCTCCATGATTAACTAATGAGCCAAAGAGAATTACGACCTCAATATCGTTGAATTTCTCGAATATTCCTTTAAGAGTAGTTAGGACTTTATCCAAGACTAACATGGTCTTCTGTCTCATTACTATCACCATATATTTTGCTCAACTTACTTATAGGTAAATATAGATATTAATCATTATCTTAATTAAATTTAATTAAGATGTGCTAATTTCATAGTATTTTATACCCTAGAGAATAGAGAGAAATTAGGGGCCTTGAACTTGACTATTAAATGGGCATCCATGAGACGTTTATTATTAGCTACTATAATATTAATTGCTGTAGTTATTGGTATAGTATTAATCAACGTACTACCTGAAGCTCCGAGCTCTCTTCTTGAAAGTAAAGCCCTCTATTTAATAATTCTCCAATGGAGAAGTCAGACAATATTAACGATTACCATTCCTAAGAACTACCTAAAATATAGTTATACCATTAAATCCATAGAATTAAGATATAGCGATTTAAGGGTCGAAATTCCATTAAACATCACCATGCCATTGCCAAGTAATAAATATATCAGGCTGGACATATTTTTACCTAACCCAGAATATTCCCAGGGATCTTCGTATATTTTAACCTCTACTACAATATATGAGCCCCTGTACCCTTATTGTATAGAATCTATGAAATACTTCATTACTAGAATAGATTCTTCTTCATATAATAATGTATTTAATTTACTAGAGAGGTTAATTAATGAAATCTATGTCTGCCGCTCGTTTGTCGAGAATAGAACTATACATGTACATAGAAATATAACTACCTTAAGGCTTAATGATGGTTATATGCCGGAATTCATGTCTATCGAAATACCTTTGAGTAGAGCATATAGTTGGGTTTCAGAACATATGTTTACTCAAGTAATAATTGCATATTCCATTGATGGTGAAGTACAATATAATGTAAGTACTATGAATGCCGTAGGCGTTGGATTTAAGGACAAAAAATTCGTATCATGGATTAAGGAAATGGCGCTTTATAAGACTTCGTCAAAGGCTGTGCATGAACTAATAGAGAAGAGCTTATGCATTTTACCGCTTAACAATTATAAGGCCCTCCTATACTTTGGAAATGTATTTGATAAACTAGTGTTCCAATGGATTATTACAGGGAAAATATTTATGAATAGAACTATACATGTATATATCGTAAAGTTCCCTCCCCAATAG
>Ga0190367_1001742_pt1 | contig 12103 bp, 10 predicted proteins | sample 4872181011_MG_FD_171838 | JGI IMG/M metagenome (GOLD analysis project Ga0190367, IMG submission 171838) | Hydrothermal vent microbial mat bacterial communities from Southern Trench, Guaymas Basin, Mexico - 4872-18-10-11_MG | ecosystem: Environmental > Aquatic > Marine > Hydrothermal vents >... | reverse complement strand
CGATAACTTGGGTTGTTTGAAGAGTTCTATTACTTCCTTCGCTATATTTATGAGCTTACCACACCTACCCAGAATTTTCCCGACATTCCTAGGGAGGCCCTTCGCCTTACCTAAGCTCTTAATGCCACACCTCTCCCCTATTTCAAGCCCTGTCTCTAAGTCATCTAGTGCCTCCTCGCTCTTACTAATGGACTCTTCTAGGGCTGAGAGGTTCTGCCTCATGGTTTCTAGCAGTTTCTGTTTTTCTTCCTCGGATAATAGTTCGAGTATTTTGAGCGCTGCTATTGTCTTTCTAACGCGTTTATTAGTTTCGGAGATGACCTTTTTCGCGTCTTCCAGCTCAATTACGATTTCGTCGCTTAAACGCTTTTTAAAGTCGTTCTCATGTGTAAGTTGATAACCAGTTACCTTTAACTTCCTGACAAGCCCCTCTAAATTCCTCCATTCACGCCAGAATTCCCTCTCTATCTTCCTGCAGTCATCGACACATCTGGCCTCCTCCAGCGCCTGCAGTAATTTTTCGAGCTTACCCCTGAAGCTGGGGAATACATTGTCCCGCACGTGTGTGCAGTCATCTTTTAGGATCCTGGCCTTCTTAGACTCCTTCCTCACATCAGCCTCTAACTCGTCGCAGTCTTCCTCGAGGTTCTCCAGGTCGTCTATCGCGTCGTCGAGGGGTTCGAGGAGCGGGGCGACCCTTTCTCGGTACTTCGGCGGACAGGGTGGTTCCTTGGCTTTTTCAGCGTCAGATATAGCATTATCTATTCTCTGTCTAACCACGTTTATTTCTCCAATAACTCTTTCATACTCGTCCAGCCTGTACTGCGCCAAGTTTAGGGTCTTGATAACATCGTTCCGCAGGTCGTTTAGGCTCTTCTCCGCGGGTAGCGGGGCCCCGTCCTCGTAGAGGACCCGTCCGATCATCCTTTTCAGTCTGTCCTTGCACCTCCTCAGCTCTAGAAGGCACCTCTTGTAAATCTTGTCTAGCCCGTCAGCCAGGGATTTTAACAGCTGGGCTAGCGCTTCTAGGACTCTAAGTCTCTTCCTAGCTAGGTTTAACGCCTTAATGGAAGCTTTTATCTCGGCCTCCGTGTGGTCTATTTCGTCTTCGAGGACGGCTTTCTCCCTTCTTAGCCTCCAGTAATCCCTGGTGAGATGAGACATGTTATCCCTGAAAACGTCGTATCTCTTCATGAAGCCCTGGACGCCAGCTTTGGAGAGGTCTACCTTAACGCCGCAGATAACGATGTACTCGGCTGGGTTATCCGAGATCATGTCGTGGAATATAGTTCTAACCTCCCTAGCTATGTCATCCAGCTTCTTAGTGCACTCCTCTCTCTTCCTCCTAAGGTCATCTAAGGTTTCTTTGAGATTCTTCAGCTCCTCCTCGCGGCGCTCAATGTCCTTCTTCAGTCTGTCGGCTAATCCCTCTAGGTAGGCGGCTCTGTCTAGGTAGCCCGTGTAGAGCTTATAGATATAATCACAGTTGAAGCACGCTGTGTACTTACTTAGCAACGCTAAGAGCTTGTTACCCGTATTATTAAGCCCCTCCAGCTGACTCGCTATTTTAAACTCTAAGTCTCTTACTCGTCCTTCAAGGGTTTTTACTTCCCCCTCCAGGTCAGCTCTAGTCTTCTCTATTTTCTTCAACTCGCTTTCTATCATTTTTATCTTCTTGTCGAAGCGCTCCTCAACTCGCAGTCTACCCTTGGCAATTGTAGCAACGGCCTCAAAGTCTCCCCTCATCTTAGCCATCTCCATAGTCTCGTCGAAGCTCTTGAGAATCCTGTCCCTAGTCTCGATGGTTCTCTGGAGGAGGTCTCTAAGCTTACCCTCAGCTATTTTAACCCTCTCCAGAGACAATACCTTACTCCCTAGCTCCTCCTCTAATCTGTCAAGTTCCTCTAGACATCTATCGAGAGAGCCAAGGTTATTCCCAATCAACTCCAGTATCTTCGTGAGGCTCCTCTTAACTCTAGGCGGGCATGGCGCCATTTTAAGTACGTAGTAAGCCGCCCCTACACCTCCGAGCGTAATAGCCCCGGAGATCGCGATTTCCCCCCACGTCACGTTGCCCCCTAGAGTAACCTCGGTATCACTCTCCACGTCGAACTCCTTTCTAGAGTTTATCGCAATCCCCCTGGTCTCAGCCTTGTAATGCCCGGCTGGGACATCCTCGAAGATAGCTGCGCCGTCGCTACCCGTCCTCCTAGTAATAGTCTTCCCGGTAGGTAGAGTTAGTACTACCGTTACGCCAGCGAGGGGTCTCCCTAGGAAGTCCTTCACCCTAACGGTTACATCGTAAATAGAGAAGGGGATGTACTCCATGATGGGGCTGGAAACCGGTATAGTCGTACCTTTAGATACGTCTACCCCCATGTAGATAGCCTCAACCACTTTATAAGTGCCAGGCTTCGCCCAGATAACACACGTAGCTTCTTTAGGTGTGCATGGTATGCCCCCCTCGGGTCCAGCTATACTCACACGGCTTGGAGTTACGGGGACGTTGTCGTCATCGACGAAGGTTAACGCTACCTTATAGTAGACCTCCCACGAGGCGTTAACAGTCTTCGGGGAATCCACGGTGATAGAGACTTCGGGAGACGTACTATTAATGTCGCCTTCCCACCCTACGAAAATGGCTTTCGTGCCATTAGTAAATACGCACTCCCTCTCTACGCTGATTATAGCGTTAGACATAGCCGGGTACCAGCCTTCCCCCCTCGGGTAGTCGTACTTAGAAATCACCTCGACGTAGTACTCTACCCTCCATCTAGCCACTACGACTATAGGTCCTTCAAGCGGTCCTACGGTTTGGATTCGCTGAGCGGGATTAAACACGTTATTACCCCATGTGCCTTCCCAGCGTAGAAAGACGTAGCGGGTCTTATTCTCCATAACCAGGCTTTCGGGGGCCACGCCGATGCTGACCATGGAGCCTTGGGCGTACCACCCTGAGCCTTGGGTCGTACCTACTCTAGAGATAACAGTTACCCTGTACATTACCTCGTAGTTAGCTTCTAGATCCACCCCTTCAGAAGTTACTTCGACCGACCTGTTAGACGCCGTGACACCGTCAGACCAAGACACGAAATCCATCCTAGTATCAGTATCAATCGGCACGCTGACTGGAACGCTTATTACGTGATACCCGATGTCTAGAGAGACCTCGACGACGCCGTTCTCGGGGGTGTAGTTAATCCCGTCTATAGTTACCACGCTAACCTCGTCGGGAACTCTTATAGTCACGGGAGCCTCCGTGACTGGAGGGGGCTGCGGGGGGACGTAGATCTCGGCTAAGCCCTCGTCCGGCGCGAAATCACCTATACCTGAAATCTCGTCCATGCTGCACTCCGTCACTAACCTCCACTTCTGTACGCCTAGCTCCTCCCCCAGCTCGGAGATAGGTATGTAGATTCCAATAGACTTCGAGTCTAGCCTGGTAGCGTAAGCCTCCGTTCCAACGTCCCTCCAGTCAACCCCAGTCCACTTGGATTTACCCGCAGTTATTCCCTCAGGTGTAATCCTAACCCAGTACATCACGTCGCCGCCATGTAGCGGGTATGCGTCCGAGTTATCCTCGCCTAGCCCGTTAGTATCCACCACCAAGTAGAGGAAAATTGTTCCCACGTCAGATAGGCTCTCGCTGAAAGTTATCCTAAACACGTACATGTTATCTTCCGGCCCATGCTCCACGCTTACAACATCTACAAAACCTAGATAAACCTCCGCGGGGTCACCCGTCCATATATTTAATAGATCTTCAACAGGGTCTTCGAGGACTTGGGGAGAGCATTTAACGTTACTAGCAGTGGTCACTACGAGAAGGAGTAATAGTAGGAACCAAGCCTTTTTCTTCAAACTCCTCTCCTCACCTAAGAACTTTATGAGAGGGACTATAATTATTTTCGCTTATAATGAAAATACATTAAGAAATTTTAGATTTACTCATTACATGGTGAATCACTATAATGTATATTACTCCTCGACGTTGCTCGGCCTGAGACTTTTATCTATGCATTTTAGTCGTAATACGCGGTTTACGCATAAGGAAGTTGAAGTAATAATATATTTATTAGTAGAAAGGTTAGGAGAAATCGGTAAGAATAATTTTAGCTAATAAGTACGCCACCGGTTGTCTGGATCTTCCATAGCTTAGAGTACAAACCACCAAGCGATAATAGGTCTTCATGACCACCCTCCTCAACTATCTGGCCTTTATCCATCACGTATATTTTATCAGCTATTTTCACGGCCATCAGCCTATGCGCGATGACTATTAACGTGATGTTCTCTCTCTCCACCACCTCCCTAATCCCCTCATATATCTTAAGCTCGGTCTCCACGTCTACGCTACTCGTGGCCTCGTCTAGTACGAGAACCCTAGGCTTCGATAGAATCGCCCTAAGGAGCGAAATAATCTGTCTCTGCCCCCTAGACAGGTTCTTGCCCTCCTCCAGCACTACCCCCTCCAAGCCCCCCGGTATAGCTCTTAATATCTCTAATACCCCGAGTTCTCTTGCCAGTCTCTCGACTTCTTCCTCATTTATCTCTGGCCTGGTTATCCTGAGGTTATCCATGACAGTACCTGAGAATATCATTGGTTCCTGCGGCGCGTAGGCCACAACTCTCCTCAGAAAGCCTAGATCGTAATCCTTCACGTCTCTCCCGTCGAGCGTGATCGAGCCCTTCCAAGGCTCGTAGAACCTCATTAACAGCTTAGCGAGAGTGCTCTTGCCACTACCCGTAGGCCCTACTATCGCCGTGATTTTGCCGGGCTCCGCCCTCAGAGATACGTCAAGTACGACGGGCTGGTTCTCCTTGTATCCGAAGCGTACGGAGTTATACTCCACTACGCCTAGGACTTCTCCTCTGTAGCCCCTCCCCCTGTCCTCCTTCTCTATCCCCAGCAGGGTAGTTACTCTTTCGGCCGCCGCTAAGGCCGACTGTACCGAGTTGAAGAAGACAGCGAGGGTTTCGAGTGGTCTGAAGAACATCCTCAGGTACCCGTAGAAGGCGACTATCACGCCTATAGTTATGGCGCCAGCCTCCACGAGTAATCCGCCTATATACAGTATTATGGCTATCCCTACAGCGCCTATAACCGTCATTACTGGCCCTACGGACGCTATGACCTTAGTCCCCTCCACGCTGGTCTCGGCGTACTCGGCGCTAATTCTCCTAAACTCGGCTTCATCACGCCTCCTCCTAGAGTAGAAGCTCCTGACCACCACGGCCCCCGAGACTTCCTGTTCGACTTTACTCGTAACCCTGGCTATGGCCTTCCTAGCCTTTCTGAAAACCCTCCTAGCTCTGGTGGCGAAGCGGTAATTCAGGACGAATATAACAGGGATTAGGGGTAGTAGTGTTAAGGTGAGGAGTGGGCTTAGGCTTGCCATCACTACGAAGGCCCCTACGAGCGTGACTAAGTCGGCTGCCGTGTCTATCAGCCCGCTGGTGAAAGTCCCTCCTATAGTGTCCACGTCGTTCATCACTCTTGAGAGCAGCCAGCCAACCTCCTCCTTCCTCAGCCTGGCCAGCTTAGCTCTCAGTAACGCGTTGACCAGCTTCTCCCTTAAGTCCCTGACGAAGCTCTGCCCCAGGAGGGAGATGTAGTAGACCCTGGCGTACCCCACAGCCCAGTAACCACAGATAGCAGCCAGGAATGCCAGGGTATAAGTGAGGAGGGAGGACGTGTCTTTTAGGAGAGCGGCGTCCACGAGCCATCCCATAACTAGGGGTATCGCCAGGCTCAGAGCCAGCCTAAGACCGGTTACCACTAGGAGGAGCGCCATGAGTCTCTTGTAAGGGCTTAAGAGGGGGGCCAGCCTCCTCAGAATCTCCGAAGTCGGTAGCGTGGTTTTCTCCTCCTCGTACTCCCCCAGCCGGGCGAACCTCCAACCCACGCCCGCCACCCCCTACCCGACTAAGCGTTCCTCCACTACTCGTCCATCCTCGATCACTACTATCCTATCGGCTAGCGCCATAGTTGAAGGGCGCTGTGTAATCACTATGAGTGTCTTACCCTTGAAAAAGCGTGTTAATGCATCCCATATCGCCTTCTCGGTCTCCGCGTCTACCTCCGACGTGGTATCGTCGAGAAGTATTATCCTTGGGTTCGCCAGCAATGCTCTCGCGAGAGCCATTCTCTGTCTCTGACCTCCACTGAGAGTGACTCCTCTCTCCCCCACGGGGGTGTCATAGCCCTCGGGGAGGCTTGATACGAAGTCATGTATCCTGGCTAGCTTAGCCGCCTTAACCACCTCCTCTGGGGAGGCGTCCGGCTTAGCATAAGCGATGTTATTCCTAATAGTGTCAGGGAAGAGGTATATGTCCTGGTGGACTACCACGACCTGTCTCCTAAGGGAGTCGAGAGTAACTTTCCTTATGTCAACGCCATCTATCAGTATCCTACCCCTCTGAGGGTCAAAGAACCTCAGTAGCAGGAGGGCCAGCGTGCTCTTACCACTTCCTGGTGGACCGGTTATAGCCACGAACTCGCCCGGTTTAACTTTCAGGTTTAAGCCGCGCAGCACCCAGGTCTTCCCGTCGTAGCTGAACCACACGTCCTCGAACACGACCTCTCCCCGCTCAATATTTAGAGGCTTCGCATCAGGGGCTTCTTTAACTTTGACCTCAGCGTCGAGTATCTCGAACACCCTTGAAGCGGCGACCCTAGCTGTCTCAGCCACCACTACGAAGAGGCCCAGGGAGGATATAGGCCACGATATCATGGAGACGTACATCGCTAAGGCTATTAGGTCCCCTACGCTCACGGTTTCCTCCACTATTCCGAGACCGCCGAGCCAGTAGACTACTAGTAAGGCGAGGTTTGTTAGAGCTGTGAGTGTAGGCCAGACTATGGCGCGCAGCCTCCCTACCTCCACCATCCTATCCCTGTAAGAGGAGTTGTGCCGGGCGAATCTCCCCTCAGCGAATCTCTCAGCCCCCAGGGCTTTGAGCGTCTCTATCCCTACGAGGGCCTCCCTAAGAGTTGAGGACATCCTCCCGTACTCCTCCCTGGCCTCCCTGAACCTAGCCCTTATTTTCTTCACGAAGACCCTCAAGACTACGACTAGGGGCAACAGTATGGATAGCGAGAACGCGGCTAGGAGGGGGTTTATGGAGACCATGGCGGCGAGGGCTAGGATTAAGATGAAAACGTTCGAGGAGAGGGCGGACAGGCCGAACATGAAGACCCTTTTAATCTCCTCCACGTCCCCCGTAACCCTGGCCACCAATCTCCCAGCCCCTTCCTCGTAGAGGTAGGTTAGGGGCAGCTCCCGTAGCTTCCTGTACACGTCAACCCTCAAATCCAGGGAGACCATCTCCGCTAACCTACGCGCGTTAACCCTCTGTACGAACGAGAAGGCGCCCCTGACGCAAGCCAAGACGACTATGGCGACTACTGGTAGGAGAAGGCCTTGGAGGTTGCGGCTTACTACGGCGTCTACGGCTTCCTTAGCTACGAGAGGTGTGAGGGAGTTCGCAAGGGAGGACAACAGGGAGGCAGCTACGGCCAGCACTAGGTACTTCTTACCCCTCCAAACATAGGGGCGGAGCCTCGACAGAGACAATCCCGTGGACACCCCTCCCTCAGAAATAATAAAAAGTGGTGGCCGGAGTTTCCTAGCCCTTCAGCGCTTCAAGGAGCTTCTTAATACAGTTTTTAACTCTGTCAGGCTCCTCACACCTCAACACTGTTAGGCCGGGCTTATCGCTGAAGTTCAAGAGTAGCTTCTCGATGGCCGTAGGCTTACCCTGTATGAGTACGTGCGCTTTCAAGTCCCCCTTAGACACCGTGAGGGTAAACGTGTACCCCCGCTGCTCCACCGAGACTTTATAGCCCTCCTTCTCGAGGGCCATAACTATCTCATCGACATCCTCCGCTATGGACACCCGTGCCACCTAAATAACTCATAAACCCTAACTATTTTAACACTCCCCTCCCCCAAACTTGACTAGAAACATAAAGCCCCGCTAAGCTTCTAGCAAATAGGAAAAAGGTATGGTGAGATGCCCGGTTTATTAAGGTTTATTTCCGCAGGTGTAATATCTCGCAAGGTTATTAAGGTGTGGGGAAAAAGTAACAACAAAGTTGATAATATGCCAGAGGGATAACATGTCCGATGCGGGTGTTTAAGCATTGCCCTGGGGCTAGGACTTTCATCTCCCCACAGATAATTATAAGGACCTGCCCCTACTGCGGGGAGGAGGTCGAGTTCTTCGAGTACGAGACGGAGCAGGAATGCCCCAACTGCGGCAGGATAGTCCACAGGGAGGCCAGCGAGACTTGTATCGTCTGGTGCGCGTACGCCGAGAAATGTATAGATGACCTCGAGAAGAGGAGGATAATAACTAGCGAGAGAGCCGCAGAACTCAGAGAGATAAGGAGGAAGGCTAGGGGGAAGATGAAGAAGTAGGCTAAAGCTCCACCCTTAAATCAGGGTTGTAAAGGGTTACAAAGGAAGGGCGGGGGTCGTAGTACATCGCCAGCGCTCTAACCAGAACCCCTTTCTTAACAGCCTCTTTGAGCAGGGCTGGTATCTCGGGGTCTCCTTTTTCATAGGGTTTGAAGGCTGAAACCCCCGGTAGGGCGGCTATGAACACTACTCCGCCCAGCCCACCCCTAGAGACGTGCTCGGTTATCTCCTTTATATGCCTCCTACCCCGAGCCGTCGGGCAATCGGGGTACATAGCGTAGCCCCCCTCACCCCTCAGAACCGCGCTCTTAACCTCCAAGTAGAACTCGCCTCGGGGGCACTCTAAGAGGTAGTCTATCAGAGAAGAGCCCAGCCTGGCGTTCCTCCTAACCACTCTGCACCCCTCCAGCCAGGGTATGACCCCCATCTCCAAGGCCTTCTCGAAGGCGTTCATCTGTATCTGGGTGTCTATAATCGCCCCTAGACCCGAGTCGTGAACCGCGAACAACCTGTACTCGGTCTTCCTGCCGGGAGGTGTCTTCAAGCAGTACGCCCCCCTACCCCTAACCAAGTACTCCTCCAGCCTACCCGTGTTGTTGATGCACGCCTTGGAGGGGCGCCCGCCCACGAGTACCTCCACCACGAACCTATTAACCCTCCTAACTACCTCGCACCTGACTACCCCCTCTAACCTCATCAACTCGACAGCCATACTCCCCTCTCTATACGGCTTCTATCCCGAACAGTATGGACGCTAGCCTACCGATGACGAACGTCGCGGCGGCCGAGCCAAGCCCGAACAACACCATCTCGACGACCTTCCTCTTAACTGGTAGGTTGGCGGATAAAGCTATTATGGAGCCCGTGACCGCTAGGGCTAGGCCCGCGAAGACCAGGGATAGTACGAGTGCCACGGATATGGTCAGCCCGGCGAAGTAGGGTACCAGTGGCAGCGCAGCCCCAACCATGTAGAAGAAACCCGTGTACAAGCCAGCCTTACTCGGGTCCTCAAGGCTTTCCTCCCTCAACCCGTACTCCTCCTCGGCCACGATCCTGGAGAGTAGCTTCTCGTTCTTAACCGATTCCTCGGCCAAAGCCTCGGAAACCTCCCTGCTAAACCCCTTCCTCGTCATGTAGCCGACAACCCTGTCCCTGAACACCCGCGCCGCGTACCTAGCCGCGACCCCCACGTGTCTAAGCAGCCCCTCGTGTACCTGTCTCTGAGCCTTAACGCTGGCATAAGCCCCTATACCCATCGATAAAGCGCCAGCCGCGCCGACTATCAACCCTCCGAGAGCCACGTGGAAAGGGTCTCCGTACACCCCCACCAGGCCGGTGGTCACGGACAACACCTCTACGAGGCCGTCGTTCATCCCCAGCACGGCGTCCTTAACGTGCTGTAGGAACTCCTCGAACCTAGACTCTTCCCTGCTGAACTCCTCCTCGTGAACTAGTTCGTCCTCCAACAGCTTGGCGAGGCCCCGCCTCTCCTCCTCGCTCAGCCCGGGGTGGTCTATGAACTTAGAGTAGACCTCGGCCGCCCCCCTCTCATCTATCTCAAGTATCCTGAGGGTTAGGCCGAGGCCCAGTAACCTGAAGAGAGCGGTGTACAAAGCCACTTTCAACCTGTTAATCCTGACGGTGGAAGGGTCGTAGCCCCTCCTCTCCAAGAAGCCCCTCCAGTACTCCACGTGGCCCTCCTCCATTTCAGCTATCCTCAGTAGCTTGGCCCTGGTAGCCTCAGACCTGTAGAAACCAGCCAGTCTCCTGTATATCTTGACCGCGAACATCTCGTCGGCTAGGCTCTCCACGGCCACCCTGAGGACGTCGTCCCCCTGCAAGAGACCACCTAGGTTGTGTAGGGCTAGCCCGCCTATAACTGTATCACACATGGAATGTACATTTAGTTACATATCTCTACCCAAATGTGGAGTTTTAACAGTAATAGTAATATATCGCTGAAAGAAGGGATAGACACGATGATAAATGTGGGAGAGGCGAGCCCAGATTAAGGATCGCCTCCTGAACGAGCATAGAAAGATAGAGCTCCTCCTCCTCCCCTACATGGAACTCGTACTCGGGGAATACGAGAAAGAACCCGAAAGGTATTCTGGAGATGTAGGGGAATTCATAGCAAACGTAGAGGAGCACTGGTACCTCCATGCAAAGTGGGAGGAGAAAGAAGTCCTCCCAGTCATATCTGGCCACCCAATAATCGACGAACTCCTAGCTGAACACAGAAAGATAAAAGAACTGATAGAAAAGGCGAAGCGTGTAAAAAGCATGGAGGAGAAAGTAGCAGTCCTCAGAGAACTCGTCCTAGCCATAAAAAACCACATAAAAAAGGAGAACGACGTAATCCCCGGGCTACTCTACTAACCCCTAACTTTCCCCTAATCAATCCCCAACAAGTCATAGACGCGTAAATTCCCGCGGCGTAGACCCCTCTTTAAGACTTTTTATGCTTTATAATTTGTGTAACAACAGTTAAAAAAGTTGACGGTTGTTACACAAATTATCGCGTGAGACCTGCGATTAAATACTTGCTCTCCAGATACGGCGGGGAGGCCGTGTCTAAGGAGGACTTAACGGTGCTCTGTAAGAGGTTCGACGTAGACCTAGACTACTTCGTAAACTACGCGATAAAGTACGGATACCTGGTCAGAGTGCTTAGGGGATTATACTATGTGAAAAGCGTAGAGGAATTTAAGCTTGGGAAAGCGCCAGACATTCTCAAGATACTGGCGCTCGGCATGAAGAGACTAGGCGTTAAATGGTACTTTGGACTGTACACTGCGCTGAGGCTGGGTGGCGTAACGCATGAATATTACGACACAGTCTTCGTGCTTAACGAACATGTATACAGGGCTAAGCCGATAAAGGTAGCTGGCGAGAAGGTTAAGTTTATCAAGATTAAAACAGACCTACTAACGTTCGGCCTCATAGAGAGAGACGGGCTAACCTATTCAGACCTGGAGAAAACAGTCCTAGACTTCATATACCTCTCAAGGTACGGCTCCATCCCGAGGGAGAGAGGGCTATCAGTGCTCAAGGAGTACACCGACGCGTTAAAAAGGGATAAACTGGCTAGATACTCAGCACACTACCCTAAAACCGTTAGGAAGGTACTAAGAGATGAGGGACTACTCTGAGTTCGTCCAGTTCATAATAAAGAAGACAGGGCTTAACAAGCCTTTGCTCATCGAGAGAGACATACTACTACACTCCTTACTCTACAGGCTAACTAGAGACACTCGCTTTAGGGAGAACTATCTCTTCAAGGGAGTACCGTGGGTTTAGAGTTTTAGCCTACGATTTAAGAGAGATGCTTTGCGAAAAGGTTAGAGCCATACTAACCAGGAGAGTACAGAAGCTAAGAGACTTCTATGATTTATACGTGCTTGAAAAGGCTGGACTGAGTATAGAGGATTTCAGCGAAGAGATAATGCTTAAGTTTAAACCCGTAATGAGATACAAAAAGTACAGGGAGGCTTTTGAGAGGAATAGGGAGAGCTTTACGGTATCTCCGGAACTCATAACGAATACCTACGAACTCTCACTATTCGTAGAGCAGCCGAATAAGGAAGAATTCGTGGAATTCTTAACACGGATAGAAAAGAAATTGAAAGAAATAATAGAGGAATATCCCTCGTAGGCTAATATGCCTGCCTATCTATTAC
>Ga0190367_1001741_pt1 | contig 12104 bp, 8 predicted proteins | sample 4872181011_MG_FD_171838 | JGI IMG/M metagenome (GOLD analysis project Ga0190367, IMG submission 171838) | Hydrothermal vent microbial mat bacterial communities from Southern Trench, Guaymas Basin, Mexico - 4872-18-10-11_MG | ecosystem: Environmental > Aquatic > Marine > Hydrothermal vents >... | reverse complement strand
TTAGCAGTGTCTTCTGGAGATCCTTTGATCGGGACGTTGATCGTAACATGTGTAGCAACTTTTCTACCACTTCTAATCAAGCTCTTCGACAATTACTATTACCTCCTTCATGTATAGCTTAGAAGCTTTCTCGTTCAACCTCTTCGGAATCGTTATGACGAACCTGTCTCCACTTTTCACAACCCTTGACCTGAACACCAACCTCGTCATGACCGAAATATTTAAGTGATGTCACATTATTTAAATTTATCGGTGATGAAATGACGGCGGTGAAGTTGATGAACATAGCGAGGTGGATGCCGTTATCGAACCCGCCCAGATGTTCCCCAAGGCTCCGATAATGACGATGTGCCCGTGCTAAGGGTGAGTTATCGGGGCTGAAAGGAGCTCCCGAGCGCTCACCTGGGATGAGCCTGAATGAAGTTATGTTAAATGTGGGTGACCATGATGACATATCGAAACTAATTAAAAATGTTCCGACATGACTTATTCGATGATCGATGAAAGGCTTATTATAAAAAAGTTCGCCATATATGGTAGGAACATTCAGCCTTCAGCCGTCGAAGCCTTGATCAGTAGGATTAGGCCAAATGATTTGGATTCGGCTATAGAGCACATATGCAAGACTGTTAACAGTTTTATAATAACGAAGGATGATATAATAAACGCTCTGAATTCTTTTAAACCCGAAAGAGAAGTTATAAGACCCGTGAAAAAGGAAGAGGATAGGGTATGCGATATAAGGGTTAGAGACATAACGGGAAATTCTTCCTGCGAGGGTGTTATCGAAGACTTTATAGCATATTTCAATTCGAGATTTGAGAAGCTCAGCTCGATACTTATGAGGAGGATGAGACCCGTTAAGATCTCCTCTGTTTCTAACTTTCAGAACGAAAGGGTGGAAGTAATCGGTATGGTTAGGAGTGTAAGAGAAGTGGATGATTGCGTAATAGTGGAGCTTGAGGATAAAAGCGGAACAGTAAACGTTGTTGTCGGGAACAAGTTGAAAAAAGATGTTCTTGAGCTTCTTGGAGATGAGGTGATAGGTGTTTACGGGACTGTTAAGGGTAGGAACATAATAGCAGATAGGATAGTACTTCCTGACATACCTTCAAAGGAAAAGGTAAAGAAGGATTTCGGAATAGTATTTACTTCTGACACGCACTTTGGAAGCAAGGAATTTTTGAAAAAGGAATGGGATTTGTTTATAAAATGGTTGAGCGGGGAGATAGGAAGCGGAAAAATAGCGGAAATAGCTAGCAAGATAAAATACGTGATAATAGCCGGAGACATAGTCGACGGTATCGGTGTCTACCCTGAACAGGAAAGGGATCTCGAGATAAAGAACATATACGAGCAGTACGAGTTCTCGGCGGAACAGATAGACAGGATACCAAAGGATATAAAGGTGATAATATCCGTTGGAAATCACGATGCCATAAGGCAGGCTGAACCCCAGCCTGCACTGCCAAAGGAGTATAGAGATCTCTTCCCAAATAACGTAATTCATGTCGGAAACCCTGCATTTCTTGAACTCGATGACGTAAGGGTACTTATATATCACGGGAGGAGTCTGGACGATCTAATTACGAAGATACCGAGATTAAGCTATGAAAGACCTCAGGAGGCGATGATAGAGCTTTTAAAGAGAAGACATCTTTGTCCTCTTTACGGTGAAAAAACACCTATAGCACCCGAAAAGGAGGATCTGCTTGTTATAGACGAAGTTCCCGATGTTCTGCACTGCGGACACATACACACTTATGGTGTAGGATTTTACAGAGGTGTTCTGCTTGTGAATTCGAGTACATGGCAGGCTCAGACGGAGTTTCAGAAGAGGATAAATTTAAATCCTATGCCTGGGAACGTCGCAGTTTATTACAACGGTGAAGTAGGAAGGTTGAAGTTCTATCAGTCTATAGGGAAGTAAACGACCTCTATACCTGCCTTTTTGAGGAGTTCCAAACCCCTCTTATCTGCGTAGTCCTTTCCGTAAACAACCCTCTTTATACCCGCATTTATTATCATCTTGGCGCATGTTATGCATGGACAGTGTGTTGTGTAAAGGGTTGCACCCTCGATGCTTATACCGAATTTTGCAGCCTGAATTATCGCGTTCTGTTCAGCATGCAGTCCCCTGCAGTTGTGAACTGTAAAGGATTCTGTCGTGAAGGAGTTATCCCTTTCAACTTCCAGATTGTAGACCTTACCGTTATAGAACTCCGTTTTCACGTATGAAACCATCGTATACAGCCTTCCCTCTTTTATGTACCCCTTTCTCGAATTCTGATTTCCTTTTATCCTGAGTGTGTATGTCACGGATTCATCTGAAGATTTGATATCAAGTGTCGGCAATATGTTCATCCTTAAACAGACCTGATACATCTGAAGGGCAAGAGTTTTTGAGGTGGTGAAGCCAGTTGCATCAAACCCTTCTCCGTAACAATCGCATTTAAGCCATCCCATTAGCATATGTCTCTGCAACTTCGGTTTTACCCTCATGAGTTCAATCGGAATCCTCTTTGCATATGCATTCCCGCCGAACATGTTTTCAAAGACAGTTGCCAGCGTACGGGATTTGAATACTATCAGCGTCGATTCAACCCTTTTATACGTGAGGGGATTTACATCGAAGAATTCCCCCATAGCGCCTACAATCCTCTCTTCGACATCCAATTCAAATCCTTTAAGGCTGAATGAGATTAGATTTCCTGACGTGCATCCATTGGCCAGGTAAATTCCGAAGAGCCACATAAGATCGCTGTTAACTTCTACCTCGGATGGAAATTCATCGATTGAACAAATCCCATCTTCTTCAAAAAGTCTCTTAGGCGATCCTATGCTTGCGAATTTCCATCCGCGAGCACTGTAAACTTCCTCCATGCAATTGCTATTTTCAAAGGAATTCATGGATCCGGAAAATTCTATGTAAACTTCAGATGGTTTGTTGACGTATTTTGACAAATCCAAATTCTTTAAGTCTTCAATCCCCGTTTCAAATCCGAGTACAACAAAATCTCCCTTTTCCAGAAGAATTGCCGGTATCCATTCCTCACAGTCTTCACAGTAAAAATTGCGTCCGGCAATGTTCTGGCGGTAATCGTCGCAAATCTCATCTCCGTCAAAGCATCTCGTGGTTTTTACGGCAAGAACCTCGTGTTCTGGTGTGAGTTTTATCGGTAAAAGACCTGCAGGCTTAACGATACAAATCATTCCCCTGTAACTTCTACAGACGACCCTGGAGACTTTACGATAAAGATTTTTATGAGTTAAAACGTAATCACCCTCTTTGATTTTGGAGATCTCGACAAAACCCCTATTCGTTAACACTTCAACATCAGGTGCTAAGCAGAGTTCCTGTCTCTCACCGCTTGGAACTCCAAGTTTTTCCCTTAAACATCCTATATCCAGACAGTGCTCAAGACCGGAGGGCGCTCCATTATAGCCCGTTGTAAGTATTCTCTTATCCTTTACGATTATCGCTCCAACCTTCTGTCTTAAGCAGGTAGATCTCTTTGAAACGACTTTTGCCAGTTCCATGAAGTACTCATCCCAACTCGGCCTCGACACATAAAACGTTTCATCATGCTATTATAACCTTACCGTCCCAAAATCACGGTCTCAAAGTTTTAAATTGGGCAGAAGAATTGAACATGCCTGATTAGATTTGCCCCGAACTTTAATATGAGATAATCGCAAAATTCATCTGCGGATTTTTAGAGATGTTACGGACAATTTGAGCTGCTAAAGTCAAAATATACCGAATTCCATGCGACTTTGAATTTTTTAACAGTCTGAAACGCAGTTGATGAAATTACCGTAAACCTTATTAAACTCTAAGGGATATGAGTTCTGGAGGGCTCGTGGTCTAGCGGTTATGACGTCGCCCTGACGAGGCGAAGGTCCCCGGTTCGAATCCGGGCGAGCCCATTTATTTATTAAGCTTATGAGGATTATTGAAGAGAGGTTCAGAGGTGAGAAAGGGGAGATAAAACTTGTTCCAGAGAGCTTAGATGACCTCTGGCACTTAAAGTACATAATAGAACCTGGAGATATCGTTTTCTCGCTGACAAAGAGGGTGAGAGAGAGCGACGATAAGATAAGAAGTGATAAGGAAAGGATAACTGTAAGACTTGGGGTAGAGGTAGAGAGAGTGGAATTTCACAGGTTTTCGAACAGGCTAAGGATAACAGGAAGGATTGTTGCCGGAATAGAGGATTCGGGTTATCATACGATAAACATAACGGTCGGCAAGGAGCTGAGCATAATGAAGAAGTGGAAGGATGAGCAGCTCAAAAGGATAAGAATGGCCACAGAAAGGAGACCGGAGATACTGATAGTCACGATTGAGGAAGGAGAGGCAATAGCTGGATTTGTGAGGGAGTGGGGGATAGAAGAGGTCTTTGATGTGAAAAGGACTTATTCAAAGGATTCAAGCTTGAGGACTGAATTTTTTCACGATGTTCTGAAAAAAATAGATGAGCTCGAATTCAAATACCTAGTTGTGGCTGGACCAGGGTTTACAAAGGATGACTTCATAAAATTCATAAGGGAGAAGAGGGGAATCAATGCGATAAAGTGCGATACGTCCTCGATAGGTACTAGGGGATTTGTAGAAGTTTTGAAGAGAGGGGTCCTAGAAAGAATTGCAGGAGAGGTTAGGCTGTGCGAAGAGGCAAGGTACATAGAGGAGTTGCTGAAGAGGATTTCAAAAAACGAAAAGGTTGCTTATGGACTTGATGAGGTAAAGAAGGCATACGAATTCGGTGCGATTGAAACGCTAATGATTGTAGATGAGTTTCTGATTAAACAGAGAGAGAAATGGGATATAGACAGATTTTTGAGGGAAATTGAGGATATGAATGCAAAGATAATTATAATGAGTTCGGATTTCGAACCGGGAAGAATTTTGATGAGTCTTGGTGGTATAGCAGCCCTTCTAAGGTTTTCAATAGATTTTTAAACATTTTTGGTGATGTCAAACCATGAGGATACTCGTCATAGCCGACATACACAATGCAGAACTGAAATTACCCGATGCAGATCTGACAATAATAGCCGGAGACTTTACGAACAACGGGCCTGTAGATTTCGTTGAAAGGTTTCTGGAAGAAGTCAGGGGAGATGTTCTTGCAATTCCTGGAAACATGGATCCAAAAGGCGTTCTGGATATACTTGAGAGGAGAGGTGTATCCATTCACAGGAAGGTAGTTGAATTGGACGAATTCAGCGTGTTCGGATTTGGAGGGAGCAGCAAGACACCGTTTGACACTCCCTTTGAATTCGACGATGAGGAGATAGAGGAGATGATATCTGGATTCAGGGCAGATATAGCAGTGTTTCACGACACACCCTACGAGTTTTTCGATTGGATCAACGGTAAATCCGTCGGAAGTATGGCAATAAGGAAATGGATAGAGAACGTTAAGCCGAAAATAGCGTTCTGCGCCCATATACATGAACATAAGGGTTTTGCAAGGTTGAACGATAGCCTGATAATCAAGGTTCCGCCTGCATATAAAAGGGAATGTTTGCTCATCGATTTCAGGGATTTCAGGAACTTCATCGTTAGATTCATAAGGATATGATCGGAGTTTTACTTAAATCTAGCAAGAATTCAGATTTAATGAGAAAGAAGATATTAGTCGCAGCTATATTATTAATCGCTATATTTCTAAGATTTTACCAGCTCGATCTGAAACCACTCCATCACGATGAGAGTGTTCATACGTATTTCGTTGATAGGGTCCTCTCATGGAATTACGTTTACGATCCGGCATATCACGGCCCTTTTCTTTTTTACCTCACATCTCTCGTTTTTTTAACAATTGGCAAGAGCGATTTCAGCGTTAGGATTATACCGGCTATATTTGGAGTTCTTCTCGTATTCTCGCCGATACTTCTTAGGGATTTCATGGGATACAGGGAATCCATTACGTCCTCAATACTCCTGTCGATCTCCCCCCTATTCCTCTACTACTCCAGATTCTTCAGAAACGATATAATAGTGTGCTTTCTCCTCATTTTATCTATCATATACGTATTCAAGTATCTGAGGTACGGGATGAGACGGTATCTGATAATATCCTTTGCATCTCTTGCATTTTTTGCATGCTCAAAGGAGAACTTCTATCCGATAGTTTTCCTGCTATCTCTATTTTTCCTGTTTGATATAAAGAAGTTCAGATTAAAAGACCTCGCAATATCGGCATTAGTATTCCTCATGATATACACAGCCCTATACTCTAGATTCTTCACAGATATTGCGAGCTTCCTCGAAAGACCTCCATTTTATCTTGCCATAACCCACTGGATTCACATGCATGAGATAGAAAGGATAGGTGGTCCTTTCTACTACTACATACCCATAATGGTTACGTACGATATTCCCATATTGATATTCGGATTTATAACGATCTTTAAATGGATTCTGAGGGAAAGAAAGCTGGAGGATTTCAAGGCTTTTCTTATATACTGGTTCATAATAAGCTTTCTATTCTACTCATATGTACAGGAGAAGGTTCCGTGGCTAACGGTTCACATACTTCTTCCCCTCTACATAATGGCAGGATACTCCATTCCAAGGATAGGAGAGTACAGAAAGGCTTTGAGGATTTCAGCTTTGATAATACTGATACTAACGATACCTTACTTCGTATACTCCTCAGCTCTTCTAAACTTCGTGCATCCTGCAGATCCTAGAGAGCCAGCGGTTTACGTTCAGACGTCTCCAGATGTTAAAAGAATTGCGGAGGAGATAAGGAATAGAAATCCTTCGGAAATAGCCATACTCGTTACGGCGGACGAGTACTGGCCCCTTCCATGGTATTTGGGGGATCTCAACATAAAATACTACGGTGGAAGGATTGTCAGGACAAACGCTGATGTTATAATAGCGAACGAAACGCAGGCGATATTTCTTGATTCATTCCTCAAGGGTTACGAAAAGGAAGAATTCAGGCTCAGATGCTGGGTTGTTCACAGATGGGAGAATGCAGGGATTCACGATCTGATAAGATTTATCGTTTACAGGGAGGGTCTGGGGGATATGGGATGTCTCAGACTTGTCGCGTATTTTAAAGCTTAAATTTAGTCGAGTGAATTTTTGAACATGGATGTCATCGATTTTTTAAACAAAAATGCGGATGAATGGGAGATATACTACGAAAGGGATTCTTCAAAATCCGTGAAGATTGAAGGTGGGAGGATAAAACTTCTCGAAAGCTGCGTTGATTCGAGATACGCATTAAGGGTTATAGTCGATGGAAGGGTGGGATTCGCGACTTCTTCTCATTTAAACTTGGACGTTTGCAGGTATGCGATCAGGATCGCTAAAAACTCTGAGGAGAGGCTTAAATACTTTCCGTCAGGGGATTATGGAAGTGTCGAGGGTATATACGATGCCAGAATAGAAAACGCGACATCTGAATTCCTGTTAAAATCGGCAGAGGATATGATAAACTCAGCGAAAGACGTTAAGGAAGTGAATCCTTCAAACGGGTACATAAGCCTTTCGTGCTCGAGAACAAGGATTTTAAACTCTCAGGGGGTGGATCTGGAGTACAAGGAAACGTCATGCTCTGCATTTCTTGAGACTGTATACAGGAATTCGAGTGGATTTGAGATTTGCGAGAGTAGAACGATCGATGTGGATTTCGGGGGTATAGGTAGAAGAGCTGCCGAGCTTGCAGTTGAATCAGTTGACACCAAGGGGATTGAAAGTGGGATATACGATGTTGTTCTATCACCTATAGCCGTCCATCAGATTCTAAGCCATACGCTTTATCCATCCGTTTGCGCCGAAAACGTTTTAAAGAGGAGAAGTCAGCTTGTTGAGATCGGAAGGAAGTATATCGGTGAAGTGACGATTATAGATGACGGAACGATTCCGTATGCTCTTTGCAGTGTACCATTTGACGATGAAGGTATTAGAACTAGGAAAACGGTAATATTCAGAGAAGGCGTCCTAAACTCTTACATAACAGATTTCAGAAATTCTTTTGAAATCGGTATTGAGCCGACAGGAAATGGTATTAGGGGTAACGACATGTATCCGAGAACATCTCCTACAAACGTCATACTTGAGTTTAAGGATAGTGATAAGGATATACTTGAGAACTGCCTGTACGTGCATGCATTCATAGGTGCCCACACTTCAAATCCGGTTAGCGGTGATTTCAGTCTTGAATGCATGAACGCATTTCTATTTAAAAAAGGTGAAAAGATACCTGTTAAGGCTATGATATATGGAAACGTTTACGAGCTACTGAGAAACGTCGAGGTATTCGGCAGAGATGTTAGACAGATAGAAAACACGATTTCTCCATCGATAAGGTTTAAAGGTATAAGGGTTATTCAGGCGTGATATAGCTTCAGCTCCTTGCAGTCAGATTCAACAGACTTTTCCATTATAGAGAAGTAGCTAACAAAACCTTGCAATTCAAGGCGGAGATGAGCGAGGAGGATTTTGTAGGTATTTTTAAATATTGAATTACTAGTTTAAAGAGATAAGGAAAATAGCCAATCGGATAATGAGTACGATTATCTTCAGTGGACAAACCCCGTATGAAGCCTTAGCAGTAAAGGCAGGTGGAACGGGAGAGCACTTAAGTGCGGGGTAGCTCACTGTAAAGGTTCACATGCACATATCATATCCTAAACGTGGAGCTCTGTTAGCACAAATCAACGTATCACAGCATCCCAGATCATGCACTTGAACTTCAAGCAGATCAATCGATTTCCTAGGGAGATCTCATAGGAAACCGATAGATAAAAAATGTTTTTAAAACGATACGTATTTATGAATTCTATGCATAGATTTAGAGATATAGAAAAGAAATGGCAGGAGAAATGGGAAAAGGCAGGAGTATTTCATGCTGATCCAAATGAAAAGCCTAAGTTCTTCCTAACAATTCCTTATCCTTATTTAAACGGGAATCTTCATGTAGGTCATACGAGGACTTTCACGATAGGGGATGCAATTGCGAGATACAAGAGAATGCTCGGATACAACGTCCTCTTTCCAATGGGCTTCCACGTTACCGGTACTCCGATAATAGGACTGGCAGAGCTAATTTCCAAGAGGGATGAGAGAACTATTCACGTTTACACGAAGTATCACGATGTTCCCAGGGATATCCTTCTTACCCTTACGACACCTGAGAAGATTGTTGATTACTTTTCAAAGGAGGCAACTTATGCTCTGAAGAGCATAGGATATTCGATAGACTGGAGGAGGGTTTTCACAACTACCGACAGGGAATATCAGAGGTTCATAGAATGGCAGTTTTACAAGCTTAAGAAAAAGGGACTTGTCGTAAAGGGTTCGCATCCTGTCAGATACTGTCCGAACGATCAGAATCCAGTCGAGGATCATGATTTGCTCATGGGTGAGGAGGCAACAATTGTAGATTACGTCGTTATAAAGTTTTACATGGACGATGACGAGTTCGGAAAGATAGTGTTCCCCTGCTCAACCCTGAGACCTGAAACGGTTTTCGGTGTAACAAACATATGGGTAAAGCCAACTAATTACGTCCTTGCAAGAGTAGATGGGGAGGTTTGGTTCATAAGCGGAGAGGCTTTCGATAAGCTCACTTATCAGGAGAGAGATGTGGAAATTATAAGAGATGTTAACGCTAGGGATTTCATAGGTAAATTCGTAATAAATCCCGTTACGACTGCCATGCTAATAAAGGAGTTCAGGGATGAGTTGAGGGAGTTGAAGGAGTTCGAAATAGTTGAGGCTATAGAAAGCAACAGTACTTCAAAAATCGAGGAGGTCGTGATTGAAAGGATAAAGAACGATAAATTCATGGATGTAATTAAGATGTTATCTGAAATCGTTGAAAGAAGAGGTGATATCAGAAAGATATCGCTTATAAGACAGATGATTGTTCCAATACTCCCGGCGGACTTTGTTGATACGGACAATGCAACAGGAGTTGTTATGAGCGTTCCTGCGCATGCACCTTACGATTACGTTGCAGTTGAAGATTTGAAGAGAAACGGTGAATTGCTTAACGAATACGGAATTTCGGATGCTGTTAGCTCAATAGAGCCGATAGTTCTTATAAGAATAGAGGATGAAAGCTATCATATTCCGGCAAAGGAGATAGTTGAGGAGTTTAAAATAACTGATCAGACCGATGAGAACCTCGAGAAGGCCACGAGGATAATATACAAGAAGGAATACCATAAGGGTGTTCTGCTCGAAAATACCGGGAAGTATTCTGGAATGAGGGTGTCTGAAGTAAAGGATATAATTCAGAGCGAGCTGATAGATAGAGGTATTGGTGACGTATTCTACGAATTCAGCGAGAAACCTGTCGTATGCAGATGCGGTACAAAATGCGTTGTTAAAATAGTAAGAGATCAGTGGTTCCTGAAGTATTCGGATCAGGAATGGAAGGAAGAGGTTCTAAAATGGCTGGACGAAATGAAAATAATACCTGATTATTATAAAGAAGAATTTAAAAATAAGATAGAATGGCTTAAGGATAAGGCCTGTGCTAGGAGAAAGGGACTTGGTACGAGGATTCCATGGGACAGGGAATGGCTTATAGAGAGCCTGTCAGATTCAACAATTTACATGGCTTACTACATACTATCGAAGTTCATAAACGAGGGAAAGCTTAAGGCGGAGAACATGACCGATGAATTCCTTGATTACGTCCTGCTTGGTAAAGGAGATTTAAACGAGGTTTCAAGGTCTTCTGGACTTAGTCCAGATGTCATAAGGGAGATAAGGGATGAATTCCTCTACTGGTATCCTGTCGATTTGAGGAGTAGCGGGAAGGATCTCGTTGCTAACCATCTCCTGTTCTTCCTCTTCCATCACATAGCGATATTTCCAAAGGAGTTCTGGCCGAGGGCAATAGCCGTTAACGGCTATGTAAGTCTTGAAGGGAAGAAGATGAGCAAGAGCAAGGGACCACTCCTAACAATGAAGAGGGCGGTTGAAGAAAACGGGGCTGATGTGACAAGGCTTTACATACTTTACGCATCGGAATACGACAGCGATGCAGACTGGAGAAGGAAGGAAGTGGAGGCACTTGCAAGGCACCTTGAGAGATTTTACAGCCTCGTCAAAGAGCATTACACAAAGGAGATTAAAGATCTTGACCATCTGGACATATGGCTGATAAGCAGATTTCAGAGGGCTGTGAAGGAGACAAGAGATGCCATGGAGAAGCTTCAGACAAGAAGAGCTGTAAATTCAGCCTTCTTCGAAGTCATGAACGATGTAAGATGGTATCTAAAGAGGGGAGGGGATAATTTAGCCGTAATACTGGACGATTGGATAAAGCTTCTGGCACCTTTCATACCGCATATATGCGAGGAGCTATGGCACATAAAGCATGACAGTTTTGTAAGTCTTGAGAGTTATCCGGAGTTTGACGAATCAAAGATAGACGAGAGGGCTGAGGCAATCGAGGAGTACATAAGAAAGTTTATAGAGGATGTGAAGGAGGTCATGAAGTTTGCAAGGGGTAACGAGATCTACGTAGCATTTGCCGAGGACTGGAAGGTTGAGGCTCTCAAAGTTGCCCTGAGATCTGAAAACATGAAATCTGCGATGTCAGTGCTTATGAAGGATGAAAGGTTCAGAAAGATATCCAAGGAGGTTGCATCATTTCTGAAGAGGGTTTTCAGGGATAAGGATGTGTTTAAAGCAATAGAGGGGATAGATGAGAGGAGGGTTATAGAGGATAGCAGAGAGTTCATAGAGGGTGAGCTGAACGCGAGGATAATCCTTGATGAATCCAGAGTTCCTGAGGAGAAGAAGAGGCTTGCAATGCCTGGAAAACCTGCAATTTACATTCCCTGATAGTATTTCACCGAACGCAATCGATTTTTTTACGAATTTCGTTTTGTCAGGTCTGGCATTTCTCATTTGAAGTTTCAAAAGATGCGGAAATCTATATTATCTTTCGGATCGCTACGTCGACTGTATGAGGGGACAATTTATAATAATTTTCTATCTTTGAGATTTTAGGGTTCGACTTAGTTTTTGATTTGCGTAATATTTAAATACGAAAGGAACATTTGACTCTAAATACGAAAGCCCTTGAAGGGCGAGATGTGGGTTTATTCAATCAGGA
>Ga0190367_1001740_pt1 | contig 12115 bp, 8 predicted proteins | sample 4872181011_MG_FD_171838 | JGI IMG/M metagenome (GOLD analysis project Ga0190367, IMG submission 171838) | Hydrothermal vent microbial mat bacterial communities from Southern Trench, Guaymas Basin, Mexico - 4872-18-10-11_MG | ecosystem: Environmental > Aquatic > Marine > Hydrothermal vents >... | reverse complement strand
GGTACAGCTTTTCGGTGCTGACCACGGCGACGGGCTCGTCGCTTGGGAGCTTCGGGTGCGTCTCCTTCGGGTACACCCTCTTTATGACGTATCTGGACTTTGCGCCGATGAGGGCGAGGATGTCGTAGAGCTCTTCGGGCGCCCGCATGAACACACGGCGGTGCTCCACGATGTCCCAGATTTCGAAGACGAAGCCGTCGTGGAGCGTCGGGTCGATGATCAGCCCGGCAGTGTTGAACGGGTCGGCGAACATCCTGAAAATGGGGAGGTTGAACGCCCCCGGCTCCGTCTTGTCCATCATGAACGCGATCAGCGGCTCCGCCTCGCGCTCCGTGAACTCCATCTCGGCGACGCCCGGACCCATGCCCCGGACGTTCCCGCTGAAGGCGTCCTTGAGCAGGTCCTGACCGGCGCCGTAGAGCTTCAGCTCCTTCGCAACCTTCGTCGCCTCCACGAAGGTGTCCCATGCGAGCTTGTGGATCTCCTCGTCGTCCACGCCACGCCTGTGGCTCATCAGAAGCTGAAGGTCGTCGCCGGCGCCCATGACGTGGAAGTCCACGAGAAGCCCCGACTCCCTAGCTCGCCTCAAGCACTCCTCGGCTCTTTCGATGAGCTTGGGGTGGACGGAAGCATGCCCGGGATAGCCGCCTACATCCGCCTTTATCAGGCTTATCGTTATCTTCGCCATGTAACAAAGAGCTTCCCCGACCTAAATATTTGTTTCGTCACCGCCGCCACCGGACGTGACGCACGACGGTACGCTCCGCCTACGGGAGGATGAGGGCAGTCGAGCAGCTGCGGCTAGGAATTAAATGGCAAAAGGCAATGGGCAAAATGAGAGGCGTTTTGGAGGGCTGGCTTGATGGACTGGATGGATTGCATGTTAGTAGTCGGAACTTGGGTGATGGCTGGAGGCACATTGGTGATGGCATATTTCATCTGCAAACAGCACAAGCAAACGCAGCAGCAATTTGAGCACATGCGGAAGCAGGGCGAGAAGCCGGTGATTTTGGATCTGATAAGGTACGTCATATCGCCCTTCCTTCACGATATTCGTGATGTGATCAAAGAGCCCAGAGACGTTTGGTCGAGCTTCAAGCCTCTGGGGGAGCCTTCGGGGGTGGGACGACAGCGACCGAGCAGAGCTGGCTTTCGACCAGTTCAAAGAGAAGTTTCCGGATGTTTGGAGAAAAGTGGAAGAATACGACAACCTCGGCAAACGCTACGCAGAAGCCCTTAAGCATCTCGAAGAAGACATGGTTAAAACGCTACTTAGCGAACACAGGACAAAACTGGAGGAATATGCTCGGCGGAGGGGGTGGTCGGACATAAAGGAATTAGCTCGGAACATCACGGAGCATAGCTATGAGCTACTTCGCGATCGCCGTGATTACAACTACAGCTTTTACAAAGAAAATCCCGACGTCGCCGACTTCCTTCGGGAGAAATTTCGGGCTGAAATGGATAAAGTGGAGCGGCGCCGTAAGCAGCTCGAAGGTGCGGGACGCAAACTGAAAAAGGAACTTGAGAGGCTGCGGGAGAAGCTTCTGAGTGATTATGACATACGGGTGGAGGACTGCAGCCCTCGACTGGGACGACCTGCTGTTAGGTTTATGTAAACTGATGGTAATTCAACTAACACACATTTGAAATTCTCCCAGAAGTTCGAAACTGCATGCAGCGAGCTTGACCGGCACGGAACGCCGCAGGGAGGATTGAGCTGCTGCCGCCCGCGCCGAGCCCAATGCTTCAGGTGACCTGTTGAGACAAAAACATTTTCCAGTCTTCGATAACGTATCTATACTCGACCACAGGAATCTTCTTCACAACCTTCCCAAAAACCTCGACTGGGTTTTGAATCGTCGTTATCTTGGGGTCGTCCAGAGCGTCCTCAACAACGTACAACCAGTAGTAGTCGCCCATCCTCGAAGCTACGATCCACTCGTTACTCGTCAGCTCTATAACGCCCGTGGTCTTAAAGGACTTAACCTCAATAACCCTGTCAAAGGATTCTATGTCATATCCTCTGAACTCATGCGAAACATCTCTTATCTTCGCTCTTTCTTCATCGGTTCTAGCTCTCTTGCGTTCATATTCCATTACTGCTTTCATCCCAGCAAGCTCTACTGCTCTTCTCGCATCATAACCTCCTTCAGGTATGACATAAGCAGCCCCAACAAGCTCATAGCACGGCTGTAACTTGTAAATTTTGTCGATCTCTCTTAGCTTGTCTTTTAACTCGTCCTTCAACCTCTTAATCCTCGTTTGAGTCCCTTTTATTAGCCTACTGTAGTGCGGCGCTTCCGACAGCCTCTGCTCGTATTCCTTTATTCTCTCGCTAAGCTTAGCTATCTCGCTAGAGTAGTATGACACAATGCTCTGCTTTGTTTTCTCCTTTATCTCCTCAAACTTCTTGGAAGTTTCTTCGGCAACCTCCGACGCCAGTTTAGAAACGCTTTCCTCCGCCCTGCTCATGGCGTCATTTACGATCGATGGGGGCGGCAACTCCCCTTTTTCGACAGGATCAAGATCCCAGACAATTTTCGGATCAACTAATTTACCCTCCTCAGTTATACCAACGAATTTCCCAAACCGCTCCTGTCCCATTCCATCGAGGATCGAGATCTTGTAGAAGAATAGTAATCCCTTAAAGGATGGATGCTTGAATACGGATACACCATCTTTCATCGATGCACGAAGCATAGCCATAACTACTTTGTTGCCTAACGCCAAGTAAGGATAAGTCGTCTTCAGTGCGGTTCTTCTCGAAAAGGTTCCAGTGATTACACCCTTACCCAATTCCTGTGCAAGCTCCCTCGGCAAAACCACCTTATATATCTCATCACTTAACTTCTCAACCCTACCCCCTCTGTGATTGACGAAAACTTCTACAAATCTCTTGACCTCCCTCTCATCCACAGCTTCTCTTCCTACCTTCCTGATGTCCTCAAGCTTTGTTCTATCAAGCCTGTAACCGGCTACTAAGCGGTCGATCTTCTCAAGTATACTCCTTCTCCTTTCAACAACATCCTCGATTTTCCTAACTTTAGACTCCCAGAACTCCTTAGGAACTCTCAAGAGCTCTTCAAATAGCTCGTTCAAATCCCTTTCCGTTATCAGAGTTCCTATAACGTCGTAGACCCTGTCGCTCATAGCTTCCTTGATGTTCTCGATCTTCTGCAGGAGTTTCGATAGTATGTATCCGTCGAGAGTGTCCCTGATTACAAAGTTGTAATAGTACACCTTCTTTTCCTGCCCGATTCTATGAACTCTGCCCATTCTCTGCTCTAACCTCGTGGGGTTCCAAGGAAGATCGTAGTTTATCTCGATGTTGCAGAACTGCATGTCTATTCCCTCTCCGGCAGCATCAGTACACACCATCACATCAGCTCCGTCCAAACCCCTGAACTGTTCGAGAGCTTGTTTTCTCTCTTCGAGACTCATCGTGCCGTCTATGCCCGTAACCCTGTATCTTCCAGAAAGCCTTCCGATAAGGTAATCTTTCGTGTCTCTATACTCCGTAAAAACGACAATTTTAGCATTCCTGTCTGCTGATTTAATCCGATCTATCATTTCGAGGAGTTCCCCGAACTTTGAATCCTCGTCGCCCAATTCTTCAATCTTCCTGACAATCTCAGCGACCTCTCTGACCTCCTGCGGATGTATCATCCTGTTGAGGATCTCTTGCTCCCTTCTCTCCTTCTCAGCCTCATCAAATTCCTCCTCAGCCTCTCTCAGCTTTTTTATGAGCTCTTCAACGTCGATAGATTCGTCGCAACTCAACCTTTTCATCCTGTTTTCAAGCGAAACCTTTAGAGCGTGTAACGATGAAGAGGCTCTCTTCCTGAGGATTACCCCCAGAAACCTCGCAGAGTTTATCTCTTTCCTGCTCCCGCTCAACCTCGCCTGTTCGAGCTTTTTTGCTATGAACGCATCAAGTACTTCGTGAATTCTCCTTTCCTCCTCGGAAATCGGGATGTCAATGGTCCTACTTTTCCTTGGTGGGAAAACTTCTTTGCCGTCGAGATCGATAACATCGTCTTTCAGATTCCGAATGACAAGGTGTCTCGTGGATTCAACGTCCGTGACGTAAGGATCGAGTAACCTCATTCTTGCGATGTAGTCCTCATCGTCCCCTCTGTGAGGAGTGGCAGTCAAAAGATACAGGAATCTAGCCCCTTTTGAGAGAACCTCCCCAAGCTTATACCTGTCGGTCCCCTTAGAGAGCTTGTGAGCTTCGTCTACGACAACGAGGTCGATCTCGGCATTTTCTAATAGGCGAAGGAAGTGATCTTGCTTCAAAGTATCCATGGACGCAACGAAGCAGAACTCTTCCCTCTCAAAGGGATTTCCGTAAACCTTAAGATAAGTCGAATCGAGGAATTCAGCGTTCATCTCAAATCTTTCACGAAGCTCGTCTATCCACTTATCAACTAAAGCTTTCGGAACCACAAAAAGTAACCTCTTCACGAGACCTCTCGCTAAAAGCTCACTTGCGACGAGCGCCGCAACTATCGTCTTGCCCAAACCCACTTCATCCGCAAGCAGGATGCGGGGTCTGTCGAGCATCAGCGTAACTTCGTCTATCTGATGAGGGAAGATCTCAATCTTCGTTGAGGATGCGAGGACGTAAGGATTAAACTTGTATTCCGTGTGCAATCTGTACGCATCCATAGACAAGATGAAGTCGAGAGGGTCGTCGAGATCGCCCCTGATGAGCCTATCGACGATTTCTACCTCTTCTAACTCGCTCAAAGGATGCCAGAATTCTTCCCCGTCAGAGAATATCTTAGCAAATCCATCTCTAACTTCAAGCACTACACCAACCCTATTTCCATCCCTCACCTTAACCTTCTTGAAGAGCATCTAATCACCTTTCGCTAAAATCTCCTCTATCGCCTTTTCTACCCTATCCACAAACGTTTCAGCCTCGCTTATTAACTCCTCAGCCTCCTCCCTCGAAGCTCTGTAATAAACGTCGTAATCGGCTCTTTCCCTCAACTGCATTCCTTTGGCTAAAATCTTCCCGTAAACCTCCTCAATAAACCCTTCACTCACAAACTTAAGCCCGAATTCCGAAACTACGCCCCTATGAGTCTTGGGATAAATCTTCTTAAGGCTCAAAAGTGCTTTAGATGCGTAAAACATGGAATAGTAGGCTTGGCTAATCGAAGCGTTGTATTTCTCATTTTCAAGCAGGATCTTAGCCGATTCAAGGGATTCGTGAGCCTTTTCGAGGTACTTCTCATGCTCTGCCATACAGTGCGATCCCTTCCTTCAGAACATTTTCGATAAAACCCGTCTTCTCAGCTTTTAACATCTCGAAGTAATCCCTGCTCATAACGATCGGTGAAATGTATACCTCATGCTCCAAAAGGATAGGATAAGTGATGTCTATGATCTCATCGAGCTTGACGTCACCGATTATCAACACATCGATGTCGCTTTTCTCTCTCCACTCGCCCCTCGCATAAGAGCCGAACACTATCACCGATTCAATCCTACCCCTAAACTTTTCCTTCAGTTTCCGAACGAATTCATCAATCACTTCCTGCCTCATGGCATCACCAATCACATGAAGTCCTCAAGAGTAACCCTCACGAACTTACCCCTCAGAACGTCTTGCATGCCTTTAAGGATCTCCATCTCTTCCTTCTCCTTATTGCTGAGCTTTACGCCCTTGTTCTGCTTTATCGCATAGCTCTTTGGGAGTAGATCAACTATCCTTTCCACATCGAACGGCTTGAAGTTGTCGTATCTTTGCAAGATCGTTTTAACCGCCGAAACTCCCGACTCGAAGGCTACCTTTTCGAGGAATAGCAACTGCTGGTAGAGGTTGTCCTTGCTAACTTCCTCCGGCTTCGACGGCAATCTCGCCTCCTTGAAGCCGAGCAGGGTTATTCCATCCTTCCCCCTCTTCAGATAGTTCCTCAGAGCCTCTATCTTTACCCCGTAAGCTTTGGAGAGCTTTAACGCTTCATCCGACGGAAGCTTTCCACCGTAGAATATCTTGGCGACGAGAAGGAACGACGTTTCCGGTCCCAAAGCCTTCGGCGATTTGCCGGTGATCTTCCTGACGAGCTCCCTCAGTATGAGGTCTCTCGCATCCTTAATCAAGCCTTCAAAGTCGGGCTTGAAGTTCGGATCGTAGCTCTTTATCTTCGTGTATTGCGTCAAAACTTCGAGAACCTTTCCATACGTCATTATCAGCAAATCCGTTATCGGAATTTCGAGAAGTTCCTCTTCACTCCTTATCCTGTCGAGAATCTTCTTTATCTCCGATTCGACTTGTGGGATTAAGCTTTCGTAATACGCTTCCTTCTCTTCAGTTATCTTCCTGCACGGAACGATGATGGAGCTCATGACGAAGTTTTACCCCTCGCAAGGACGTTCGCTATGCTTTCCGTGTGGACTACGTAGCTTGAGGTTATTCTAAATTTGGCTTCTCTCAGAATTTCGAGGAGCATGTTCCAAGCCTCTGGACTTGAGTGAGCGAAGACCACCACGAGCAAGCCATCGTCTTTCAGGGCGTTGTAAATGTTCTTGAACGCTTTCTTCATCCCGTTGATGTAGAACGCTTTTGCGAGGCTTTCGTTTCCTCCAAACCTTCCCTTGCTCAAAACGAGGTCTTCGTCTATCGGCGTCGGCTGTGGAAGTTCTGGGTAGTAATCTTTCAAGGCTCTATAAAGCCAGACGTAGAAGAACTCGCTGATTTCACCGTAAGCAACATCATCGAGATATGGCGGATCGGTGATGACTAAATCAACTTTTGAAAAGCTGTTGGGATTTAAAGCAGATCCGAGCTTTAATTCTGGATCGTTTTGAATTCTACATCTTGCAACGAATTCAATTCCTTTTACGATGTTGTTTAGGATGTTTGGAAGTGTACCATTTGCTTCTATAAATGGGTTTAACTCGGCAAAGTTGTAAACTATTCTTGGGCTTCTGAATGTGAGTGCATGAACTGTATGATACTTGCTCACGTGCCATACAACGCCTATACAATTGTTATCAACATGATTACAAAGCATCAAAGCCAAATAAGTCGCAATAACCTTAGCATATTCCCGATCTTCGATTTCCTCCACAATCTCACGGATGTTCTTCAGCAGAGTTATCATCACGAGGAGCTGTCTCTCCGTGAAAACCTCATACCACTTTCTTAATCCGTAATTCGTAAGCCTGAACAGCTCCGACTCTTTCAAATCCTCAGTAGGAATCAAACCCTCCTCCAAAAATCTCTCCCAGTTCTCCTTCAAATATCTAACAGCCTCCTCAAAGTTCCTATAATCTTCTTCGCTCGGAAGCTCGAAGTCCTTTCCCCTTCTGTTTTTGACGACGACAGCAATCAACTCTTTATCTCTTCTCTCCGCAATATCTCTCGTCATGTGCTCGTAGCTTATCGTGTTCCTACAGTTTATGCAGATAGCATTGCCTCCTTTCTGCGTGTAGCTGTTCCCCTCCTCTTCAGACAAAACGCCGATCTCAACCTCGAAATTCTTATCCTCCGTAACTCTAAACCTATACCCTATTTTCCTGTTCTTGTCGAGCCACATTTGGTTGGTCAACGGCACTCTCTGCCCGCAGTAGGGACACCTTATGCACCAGCACCAGATGTAGTTTAAAGCAGTTCTACCTTCCCTCTCGTAAAACCTGCCGAGTTCCTTCTTCGTTCTCTCTATCAACTCCTTACCGTATTTTTTAACATCTTCAGCCAAATTCGGGTATTTTTTGGGATACTCAAGAATCGCCTTCATCAAGACGTAAGCCACGGGGTTGTAGTCCATCGCAACAGCCTTAAGCCCGAGTCCCGCAACCTCGAACATCAGATTTCCCTGTCCAGCGAAGGGATCCATCACCAAAACGCTCGAAGGATCGAAATCCAACAGCTTCCTGTAACCCTCACCGTCTGGATAGCTCTTGTAAGCTCTCTCGCTCGAATTCAGCCCGATTAATCTCCTGACCTCAGTTACTACCTCTCCTATCTTTTCAGCGGTTATCCCGCTAGGAGCTGGAATTGTGGAGAGCAGAGCCAAAGCCCTGCCGACTACCAGAGGTTTCCGAGTCCACCAATACAGCAGTTTGTTTATCGGAGGAACTGCAAGCTTCTCTTTTCTCGCCTCCTCGCTAATATCCTCAAAAAGCCTCAACAAGCCGAAATCCTCAACCTCTATCAGCCTCTCATTCATACATAGCCCTCCAAGCCCTATCCGCCCTCTCACGATCGCCTAAAAACTTGCTCGCCCAAAAGTGGAGTTCGAGCTTGCTCAACCCTTTGACGACGTTTGCGAACTTCCTCGCCTCCCACTCGTCCTTGGACAATCTCAAAGCGTTCAGCCCGACGAAAGCCCTCGCCACCTCGTCGTTCCAGCCGTCAGACTCGAAGCCGAAGTATTTGCACGCCAAATTAGCCTTCCACCCGTGAACCTTAGCTAAGTAAATCCGCTTGGTTTTCCCGCCCTCCTCGAATTCCACGCAGAGAGAAACGGTCTTGCCGCTCTTGCTTCTTAAAAGTAGATGCCTGTGCCTCCTCATGAAGCCCACCTGAGACCGTAGTCCTTCAATTCTTCCGATATATCCTCTTCAGAGCTTATCTCAAGCTTTCCAGAAACCTTGATCTGACCGTAAGTCGATCTGATCGATTCCATCAACCTCTTAATCCTGTTCACATCACTTAGATCGCTCTTGATCGAGATCGTATCCCCGTCCGCTTCGATCGCTACGGACATGTCGCACTTAACGCTTCCTGAAACCTTCAGGATCGGAATCACGTTCAACGTGGACGCTAACTCATCATAACCGTCTATCGGGATCTTGTACGTTTGCTTTAGAACAACGGACTTTCCGATGGGCTTTGGCGGCTCTACCGGCTGTTTTGGAGGCTCGACGTGAACGAGGTCTTTCCTTATGATGTAACCATCCCAGGATGCTTTCACCTCCTCCCCAATCTTCGCCTTGAACTTCCCGTCCACCTCTTCGAGTTCGTCTGCGTAGCCGAAGAGTCCCTTCTTAACCCCGCTATTGACAGCTTCAATCACGGCACTGCCGCTTAAGATGTAGGGCAGCCTTCTGTCCCGCCTGATAGTCTTGTAGATCTCTTCGACCTTGACGCATCCCTTTTCGAATTCTTTAGAGATGGCGTCAACCTGCTCGATCACCTGATCGAGCACCGCCTCTGGAGAAATTGATTCGAGGAGCTGCCTCTTGCCCCTTAGGTAATTTACCACGACGTCGGCGAGGTTTCTTGCTTTGCGAGCGCTCTCGTCGGCGATGGGTATATCTTCTATTCTCACGGCTCCGCTCCCGGCGAGCGTGTACCCAACGTTCAGGAATGCGTCGAAACAGCAAGCTGTCAGCTCGCCCTTGGCGCTCTCCAACCTCCCCCTCAGCTCCTTGACCCTCGCCCTGTCGGGCTTTATCCTCTCGTCCTTCTGCGCCTTTTCGATCGCGCAAACTTCTCTCGCAGAGTTTTTCGCCTCCTCAAGCAAATCTTTGTCCGGGCAAACGAAGATTATTGAATTCTTGTACGCTCTCGGCTTGCCGCTCGGCGTGGTGCTGAGAATACTTTCAATATCTTCCTCCGTCAAAGGCTCGGGCGAAACGAATATTCTCAGGTCCTCTTCGTCTTCAAGCTCGTCTCGATCCCATACGACCTTTACTTTATCCTTAGCTTTGAAAAGGGACTTGAGCGTGGAGGTTATTTTGTTCTCGACCTCCTCGTCGGTAACTTCCTTCTTGTAGTCGTAGATGACCTTGTTTATGCCCGGCTCCTTCCAGAAGTAGTAAGCCCCGTTCCGCTTGTACAAATACCAGAACTCCCTTTCCATCTCCAACAGAATTTCATCGACCGTGTTGGGATCCTCCCCCGGTCCGCAGATCGCAAACTTGATCTCATAGGGCTTCACCCCCGGTATCTTCGCAGCCTCAATAAGAGAGCACAGGTAAATCGTCCTCGCAACCCTCTCCGCAAACCTCACGTTCCTATGCTCGTCCAATCTCCTCGCCTTCTCTATCACATCCGTGTTCACCACGCTGATGTATTCGCTCCTGCCGAGCTGGGAGGTCAGAGCGTCCCTAACCGTCGGATCGTCCAGCGGCACATCCCCCGTCGTGACGAGCTTGCAGTCGATCTTGTTCCTGTATATGTAGTGCAAAACCAGAGAGAGCAGCCATAACGCACCCCTCGTCCTGTTGAACTTGTCTATCGTCGCAACCCTCTCATGCAAAACGTCTATCAAAAACGGATGGAAGGGATAAACCGCCTCCATCACGTCCCTCGTGTACCTCGGATCGCTTATCAAACCCTTCTCATCGTAATATTTGTGGAAAGCCTCAACGACCCTCCTAACCTCATTCGCCCTACTGAACGACTTTATCAGCCTTTTCTGGATGACCTTATATATTTCCACATCTCTGACCGGAATCAGAAACTGAGCCTGCCTCGATACGGAGCTCGTGAAGTGCTCGTGGACGGCTTCGATCGCATCGAGAACCTTGCTCTCTTCTCTCCCCTTTAGCCTCTTCTTAACAGCCTCCACATACTTCTCGTACATTGATTGCTTGCCGGTAAGCGTTAGGACGAGCAGTGTGTTGTTTGCGGTCGAGACCGCACTGCTTAAAACCGTCAAAAAGTTGAGCGTCAGCTCCATTAGATTCGTATCCCCCACTTTTTCAGCCGAGGCTGTGACGAGGTGGATTGGCAGCTCGTCTACTAGGATCAAAGTGGGTTTTGTGAAGAGGTTTCTTATCTCGTCGATGTTTTGGGGTGGTGTTTTTCTCAAATCGGATCTTTCCAGAGCCTCGTACTTTCCGAGGGCGTGCGCAAGCTCGCCCCAGAGGGTCCCCTTCTCCATCCTCCTACAGTCGATCGCCGCCACATCGACCTCCGGCACTTCGAGAATGCCGTATTCCTCGTCTATGCCATACTGCCGAATGTACCGAGTTCCTAAATCCCTGTTCCTGAACACGTGATACAACAACAGGAGCGAGTGGGTCTTCCCGCCACCGAACTCCGTGTCGAGAACATAAACCGCTGAGCCCTCGTTTCTAGCCAACCTTCTCAGGGCTCCTACGAGGAGAGCTTTCATGTCGGATGTCAAATACGTGTTCCTGAAGAACTTCTCCGGGTCTAAGTAGGCTTCATCCGCCTCACCGCTGAGAACGTCGTATAACTCCACGGCGAACTTCTTCCTGTCAAGTTTCCCGTACTTTATCTCATCACTAAACTCGCAAACCTCCCAAACGCTCCTGAGGCTGATCACTCTTCCACCTCACCTACGCTTACGATCAGATTGTAATCCTCCTCAGGAATCTCTCTCATAGCCTTACCCATGAGGTGTCCGCTCCACTTCTTCTTGTTCGTGATGAACTTCAACTTTGGAATGAGGGGCTTGAACTCCACCGGCTCCCTAAAAATCTTTACGGGCTTGATCCTGACACGCCAAGGAAATACCTCATCGCTCCTCAGTCCTTTAGAGCTGAAAATCCTCGTGGAATCCTTGAAAGCGTCGGAAGCGGATTCATAAACGGCGACGATCCTCGACGGCTTGATCTCATCCCCCACCTTCTCCTGCTTGAGATAGACCAGAAGCTTATCCCCCGGCTTCACCCTGGCTATCGCATTCTTATGCCTCTCAGGAACACCCCACACGTTCCGCTCCTTTATCACCTTCCAATTCTCCTCGTTAGCTATGCAGAGCCAATAAGCCATCATCCCACACCCTTCCAGCAATCGCCGAGGTCATGTTCGCTCAAGTTCCCTCGGCTGCTCCCCTAACCCGTTACCCTCGTTCGTCCGACCCAATACTTTTATCTTTCTGTTGCTTGCAAACCCCTCGGTCACGTCGGGCTACTCACCATTCCCCGCCCGTAGAAAGCCCACGTATCGCTCCAACATCCACGTCACCGGAATAAACTCACCGTCGAATGCGATCGATTCAGCTCGCTCCTCAACGAGGGGCGAGGCGGGGAAGTTGTGAGCCGCCGCACTTCTCCCTAGGAACGGCGGTGGCGGCTGCGGCTCAGGCTCCGATCCGCACGCAACTCTCGGCGCTGCGAGCGAAAGCGTTTTTAACGGGGTTACCAACTCATCTTTGCATGGCGGTGTGGCACGGGA
>Ga0190367_1001739_pt1 | contig 12115 bp, 14 predicted proteins | sample 4872181011_MG_FD_171838 | JGI IMG/M metagenome (GOLD analysis project Ga0190367, IMG submission 171838) | Hydrothermal vent microbial mat bacterial communities from Southern Trench, Guaymas Basin, Mexico - 4872-18-10-11_MG | ecosystem: Environmental > Aquatic > Marine > Hydrothermal vents >... | reverse complement strand
TTTTGACCTCCTCTCCGCACTGAAGTGCGAGGAATCCAGGGGAAGTTTGAGTATATCCTCATCGGATATACGCGGAGTGGGCAACACACCATTCACCCGTCTTCCGCAAGGAACGGAACAGGGCTATATTTTCCCCTTGTTTTACCTTCCCACCCGACATTAAACATAACATAGCGAGTCTTTATAAGACTAATGCTCCACTACCTCCCCTAATTCATCCCCGCTCTAACGCTTTCTTAGCGACTTTTTGTAAAGTCCAGAACAGTAATTTTGTATAAGGTACATTGCTGCTTTCATATCCCTGAGCGATTTCACATAAATGCTGGTACCCTTTTTTGCAGAAAAGACAATCTAATGCATATTATAAAATCGTTGCTTGCAAAACCTACCTTTCAAGGCGAGGATACGCAAGGAGGGCAGTGAGGGGAGTTGTTGGTGGTAGCTTTAAATATTCTAACATCAACTTGAAGAAGGTAGACCCCTAATCCGTAAGGATAGGGGGTAGTGGTGGCGTGACCCAGCCGAGGAGGATAAGGATCGTTCCATTAAGAAACGACCAACCTGAAGATCCGCCCTTTAGGGTGGAGTGGGTCACACATTGACCTGATGCCATTTATTTATTAAACAGCCTTCTTTTCATGTCATTATAAATCCTTATGGCTTCGGACCATTCCTTGTCACTTAGTAACGGATCCTTAGTTTTGTTTAATAAGAATGCCTCAGTTCTCTCCAAACAAGTCCCACAGCTCAAGCAAGGCCTATCCATTCCTTCATAGCAGCTCCATGTTAATTCGTACGGGATATTTAATTTCAAACCGATTTTAACTATTTCTGCCTTGGTCATATCTATAAAAGGTGCTTTTATCTCGACAGGATTCCATAGATTCCCAAGATAAGCCGCCATGTCCAATGCTTTAACGAATTCCTTCCTGCAGTCAGGATATATGCTGTAATCGCTTTTATGCGCTGCGTAGAAAACCTCCTTAGCCCCTATCTTTACAGCGTATCCGACTGCAATCGAGAGGAGAATCATATTCCTGTTCGGAACAACAGTAATCTTCTGAGTTTCTTCGGTGTAAAATGCCTTGGGAACTTCCTCTGTACCCGTTATAGCTCCTGCAGATATCAATTCATGGATGGACGATATGTCAACTACTCTGTGATGAACGCGCAATCCTTTTCTCTTTGCATATTCGACTATTTTCTTAGAATACTCTATTTCCTTTTTATGTCTCTGACCGTAATAAAATGTCAGAGCGTGAACTTCGTAATAACTGTTTAGGAGGTGGAAGAGGAGTGTTGATGAATCTATACCTCCGCTCAGAAGCATGACGCATTTCTTCATTCGCTCACAATTCTCCCTAAACATTTTTATTCCCTCCTTCTTATTTTCTCCCAGAGGGTTGCTCTGACCCAGCCCGATGACAAAAACCGAAGCATATGAAGCTGTCGTGAGACGGATCTGATGGTGGTTCCCCTATAGGGAACCCTCGCCCTTTAGAGCGGGGAGGAGGTCAGCTCTTACATATCAACTCTGAATCAGTATTATAATTTATTACCATCTGAAGCCATCAGAACGAGAAGAAGTGTCAGGGAGTTCGAACGCAGGAGGGTTGAAAGGGAAAAAATAGAGAAGATTCTGGAAGCCGGAAGATGGGCTCCTTCAGCAAAGAACAGGCAGCCGTGGAAATTTATTGTTGTTGAGAACAGGGATACGATTAAAAGAATAGCTAGCTGTACGATTTACAGCTTTATTGCGGATGCATCGCTTTTAATAGCTGTATTTCTGGATAAATCCGAAATGGTTGACAGAACAAAGGACGTGCAGGCTATAGGTGCATGCATACAAAACATGCTACTTGCAGCACATTCTCTTGGTCTTGGTAGCTGCTGGATTGGAGAAATATTGAGGAGAAAAGAAGAGGTTAGTAGAATACTAAACGCACCGGATTATCTAGAACTAATGGCCGTTATAGCTGTCGGTTATCCTGTTAGGAAGAAGAGGACTTCAACAAGAAGGAGTCTGAGTGAAATAGCCTATGAAGAAAGATTTGGCAATCCCTGGAGATCTCATATTTTTGCGTAAACTCATATTTCAAATACCTTTGCAAAGTTTATCAGCTCGTTTGCATTCCTAACATCTCTTTCAAGGTCAATCATCAGGTATGATCCCTTACTCATCCTGTATGCATTCGGACAGCTTCCGACCGTCAACACCATTCCGTTTTGCTCTACCTTAAGAACCTTATAGGGTTCGTGAGATCTAATTATTACCCTAACTCCCAACTCGTCAAGAACGTTTCTCGTTGCAAGCCAGCCGAATGTGTAGATGTTTTCTCCCCTCATGTTCAAACCGTTTTCCCTGCTCTCTATAGGGTCGTTCCAAAGCATCTCCCACAATATATCATCGCTCGGATTTTCTATTTCACTTCTCTTCACATCCGTTCCCTCATACCTGCCCCTTACGGGTACTCCACCGTGCACGAACCAGTACTTTCCCTCAACGATAGCCGAGTATGGCAAATTCGGCCACACCTTCCTCATTATCTCCCTGCACACCTCCATACCCTTATCAACACCGAACACGGCCTGAAGCTTTACATCCAGATCAAATGGATGAACTGCTGGCGTTAGATCTACTCCTATGGTGTGATCGTGATTTCCCTTTAGCAGCAAGAAGTTTTCACCGTACTGCAATGCCATTGACAGTATCGTTGTGTAAACCAGATGAGGCTCGTTTCCCCTGTCCGCATAATCTCCCAAATGTATTATCTTATCGTTTTTATCCAGTCTGAGCTTATCCTTTTCAGAACTGTATATGAGCTTTAAGGATCTGAAATCAGCGTGTATATCTCCTATTACAAGTATCTTCCCTTTGGGATCTATCTCCACAAATTTCTCCGACGAGTAAACGTACTCATCCTTGAATCTGTCACAAAGCTCAAGAAGACATTCGGCCATCCCCTTGAGCTCCATAACTGCATTAATTTCTTCTAAAGTTTAAAAGTATTTTTAATCGTATTTATATTTTAAATACATATAACTTGAATAGATTTATATATTTTTTAATTAATAATTAATATGCAGATAAAATTGCGCCGTCTCTGAAGGTAATATATAGCATTACATGACAATTTTATTGATGTTCCTAAGATTTAGAAGGGACGTGTTGAAGTCTCTTAAGAGGTACGGTGTTGATGAGAGGTATATAAAGGAGAGCGATCACGCGGATTTGGCATGTACGTATGCATTTAAGATTGCAAAAGAGCAGGGAAGGAGACCTGATGAAGTCGCCATGGAGATCGTAGAAGGAATAGAACCGAGAGATTACATAGGAAAGGTAGAAGTCGTGAACGGTTATATAAATTTCTTTGTAAGCGAGGAGTTCCTGGAAGACACTGTAAATTTGATACTCGATGCAGATGAAAACTATGGATCTCTCAAGCTTGGGGGATCTGTTTTAATAGAGCACACATCTGCAAATCCCGATGGACCGCTTCACATAGGTCATATAAGGAATTCGATAATAGGTGACACTCTTGCGAGGATTTTCAGAAAGGCAGGCATAAAAGTTAAGACTCAGTACTACGTTAACGACATGGGGAGACAGATAGCACTAGCGGTTCTCGGGCGCATGAGGTTCGGATTGGATGAAAATAAGAAATCTGATCATGCTGTTGTTGAGGCGTATATAAAGGCCAACAGATTGCTTGAGGAAAATCCCGAACTCGAAAAGGAGGTTGACGAGCTCATGATCAGATATGAGAGGGGAGAAAGGGAAATCGTCGAGGTTTTCGAAGAAGTCGTAAGAAGAGCTCTTGACGGTATAAGGGAGACATTGGATAAGCTAAATGTCAAGCACGACGAATTCATTTGGGAATCTGAGTTCGTAAGGAATGGATATGTAGACAGGATTTTCAGGATCCTCGAAGAAATGAATATTCTAAGAAAAGACTCTTTCTGGTACGTTAAGTTGGAAGGATATGAAAAGCCTGTAATCTTAAGGAGGGAAAACGGAACAACATTGTACGTTACGAGAGATCTGGCTTATCATCTCTGGAAGAACGAAAGATACGAGAGATTCATAAATGTATTCGGATCGGATCACAAGCTCATAGGAAGACAGCTTCAGGATCTACTATCGTTTATAGGCTTAAAACCGCCTGAAATAGTTTTCTTCGAGTTCGTATCTTTACCGGAGGGATCTATGAGTACCAGAAAGGGGAAGTTCATATCGGCGGATGAATTAATAGAAAGGGTTTACGATGAGGCCAGGAAAATAGTTGAAAAAAGGGATTTAAGTGAAAAGGAAAAAGATGAAATAGCAAGGGCTGTTGCAATAGGTGCATTGAGATTCGATTTCGTAAAGGTCGCACCGGAGAAACCAATTGTATTTGATTGGAAGAAAGCATTGGATTTTGAAAGACAGACAGCGAGTTATGTTCAGTATGCTCATGCAAGATGCTGTTCAATTCTCAGAAAAGCTGTGAAAACTGGAATGCCCGATTTAGATTTTAGATCTGAACTCTGTACAAAAACTGAAAGGGATCTAATAGTTCTTCTTTCGAAGTTTTCTTACTACATACAGAAGGTTATCAGTGAATTAAAACCAAATATATTCGTGGATTATATTCTAAACGTAGCTAACAAGTTTAATGAATTTTACAGAGAGCACAGAGTATTAGATGCTGAAGCCGAAATTAGAATGCATAGGCTGGCTATAGTTGATGCAGTAAGAATTGTTTTGAGAAATGGATTGGATTTGCTTGGAATTGAGGCATTGGAAAAAATGTAATTAGTGTCTAGTTAAAACAAGTGCTATCCATGCTATTATATAAAGTGCAAGTACACATCCAAATGCTATATCAGCGCCCATGTATGTAATTTGATTGTGAAAATATATCTCTTTCTATTTTTAAGTTATGTCATGAATATATATTTGACAAAGTCAATCCGAGCTTGCCCTTCAGGGCGGAGTAACATTTAAACAACACTTTATTGTATTCAGTAAGAGTGTAGTGGGGTGGGTTAATTGAGTGAAACATGGAATAAACTAAAATCTACGAGGCATGTAAAATACATGTGCAACTATCATTTTGTCTGGATTCCGAAGTACAGAAGAGATGTTTTAGTTAATGAAGTATGAATACACTAAAGAAGTCTTAGAAGAAATAGCAAAAGAGCTAGGATGCGAAATAATAGCTTTGTATATAAAGCCAGATCATATTCATTTGTTTGTATCATGCCCACCCCGCTACGCTCCCTCTTACTTGGCAAACTATTTCAAAGGAAAGAGTGCAAGGAAAATATTGCAGAGGTTTCCAGAGCTGAAAACCAAAGCAAACAGAGGTAAATTGTGGACAAGAAGATATTTTGTTGCTACCGCTGGAAATGTTAGTTCTGAGACGATAAAGAGGTATATAGAGGAGGCGAAGAGTCGTGCTGATTAGAACGTGCAGGGTTAGGTTGATCGTGGATAACGAAACGGAGAAGAAACTATTTGAGTTAGGAGATATCTTTGCTAAGTGTTGGAACGAAGTTAACTATCTTAGAAGACAGCAGTTCTTCAACGAAGTCGGTGTAGATTTCAAAACAACCATTCATCTCAAAGGGAAGCAAGGAAGGTTAGAAATTCATTACGATGCGGTAACGAAAAGATGGTACGCTTACATTCCATTCAAAGTCGAAAAGAAGATTGTAAGAAATGATTGGAGAAAAGTACCTTTAGCTCCTTCAGGAAACAAAGAAGTTGGCATCGATTTAGGAATAAACAATCTGTTTGCTGTGTTCGTTGAAGATGGAACCACGTTTCCGATCAGTGGGAGACCTTTGAAGGCAGAAGCTTTCTACTGGAGGAAAAAGATTGCTGAAGCTCAATCTAAAGGGATATGGACAGAGTTAGGAAGTACTACACCATTTAGAGGAGCAGATGGGAGCATTATGTTAGATCAAATCTAAGATATTTGTTCGAGAAGTTGTACAAGCTTGGAGTTTCGAGAATTAAGGTTGGTTATCCTAAATACATTGCAAGAGAACCTAATAAAAGTGCAAAAGTCAATTTCGAGATTACGAACCTATGGAGCTACAGAAAATTACATCAGTGGATTAAAGATCTTTGTGAGGAATATGGTATGGAATACATTCCTATTGAAGAGGAATATACATCAAAGATTTGTCCACTCTGTGGAGAAATACATAGCAACGGTAGAAGTTTGCCCAATTAAAAAGAAAGCTATGAATGCAGATTTAGTTGGAGCGTTTAATATCCTCCATAACGCCGAGTCCCCGCAAGGGGATAGGCGTAACGGGAGTAAGACCGCTCCCCTTAGCTCACTCCCCGCCCTCACTGGGATCCTCGCCCTCTAGGGCGGAAGGAGGTCAGATTAGATGATACCTAAAAGAAAAATGAGTTTTTAAAATATGTAACATCAGATTTTCTTATGCTTTTATTCGCCTATGGAACACTTGTAAATCCAAAAAAGGCTGAAAGGATATTTAGGAGGAGACCAAAATTTAAGGTGGCATTTTTACCAAATTATGAACTCGTTTTTAACGTTAAATCTCCTCAAGGATTGGGTAATCCAAATATAAGGTTTGGTGGAAGAGGTGTATGGGGTGTTGTCTATGAAGTTTGCGAGGATGATTTGAAAAGATTAGATATGGTAAGTCCAAGATATGAGAGGGTTGAGATAGAAGTAATAGTTGATAAAAAAAGAGTTAAAGCCTGGACTTATATAGGAAAGAAGATAGATCATGGAATCCTACCTGATAAATCCTGTATAGAGAAAATTATAGAGGGGGCGGAAATTTACGGATTTCCAAAAGAATATGTGAACTGGCTGAGGAATATAAAGAAATCCCTTGAAAGATAATTATGTACTTTTAATATAAATTAAATAAATTTAGATCAATAATTAGACAGACTTTAGTCTGTTACCGATTTATATAACTCCAACAAATCTTCTTTAAATTTGGATGGATTATTAAGATATGCTGGATGGTCAGCATTATTATAAATTATGAGTTTAGCATTTAGGAGTTTTGATAACTTCTTCATATTGTCTAAAGATACTATTTTATCATTTTCTCCATATATTATATATGTAGTTACTTTAAAATTTTTATAGCTCTCCATTAAATCCTCTTCAAAACATCTCACTGGTGCTATCAGCAGTAATCCCTTAACGTTATTTTTTAAGCTATATTTGAGTGCAATATATCCTCCAAGACTTGCACCCACTATTATAGGTTCAAAATCCCCGATTATTTTTTTAACCAAGTTGACATTTGAATTTGGGTCTTTCGTCTTCGGATTACACTTACTTTTTAGACCATAAGGCATATCAATAGCTATAAATGGTATTCCTCTTTTTTCAAGAAAATCTAAAACATTGATTTCACGCCAGACTTCACTCGTAAAGACATAACCGTGCAAGAAGACTACTGGCGTATTTGAAACATTGTTACTGCGGATTATTCTGCACGTAAATTCATCAATTTTAACGGTTTCCTCAATCATGTTAATTATTACTACTATTGTGTTAACTTATAATTATTGCACAAATCGATGATTACTATTTTAATCCTTCAATTGCATGATATTCTCAATCACTCTAAGCGATTTTATAAAAACGTTGCTTGCAAAACCTCACTCTTCAGAGCGGGGATACGTGAGGGGGGATGTTGGAGATAGTTTTAAATAAATGTGAAAGGTATATAATGACCTTGTAACCGTTAAGGCTGGAAAGCATGTAAGGGCTGGTGTAAAGGTAGCCGAGGAGTCTGTTAGGATACCTTAGCGGCTGCGTGAATCAGTCGAGGAGGATAAGGGTCGCAGGGGCGACCAAACCCCTCTCGAAGCTCCGCCCTCTAGGGCGGTAGGTCACAAATAAAAGGCAGATTTTTCTTTAATATACCTCTAATCCAAGATATATCTATAATCCTAGGATTTAATCCAATTTCCTTAAAGATTTCATTAATACCGTTTGATTTTGCTCCACTGTAAAACGGAAAATTTTTATTTATTTCTTCTCTTTGATAATGAAAGCGTTTTGAATAGATCTCTTTTTATAAATTGCTATTAATAACTCTTCAAAAATCTTCTCAATTTAGTCCTAATTGATTCATCTACTCATTTTCTATCTATTACTATAACCTTACGCTTCGCAACCCTTTCAAATTTGAAATCGCTCTTTTTGAATTTGGTAACGTCTAAATCAGATATCTGTATACGGCCACATCAAATGTATAGTAGCCCTTCATCCTTATTTAACGCAACGAGAACCCGTCTTAACAGTTACAAATAGAATTGCATTTAAAGAGTCTCTAATCATTTTAAAACACCTCTTGTAGCTCCAGCTAACTCTTTTATCTCCACTACTATCGGTTTACCCCAAAGTTCCTTCAAAATGTCGGAATACTTACTCTGCACTTCCTCTGGTATATAGATAACGTATCCCTTCTTCCCGTAGCTTGTCAGCCTCCCCACGAATACTATGCCCCTCATTACCTATTATAGGATGGAAAAATTTATAAACTTTTCCATTCTATTTATCTCAAGGAATGTTGTGTCGTATGTAGGGCAAGAAGTTAGTTAATATTAATTTTTTAATGTTAAGAATTGTAGTAAGGGTTTCTTGCAAGCAGACTATAAGATAAACCAGTATTTTCAGCACCAGAGAAACAAAACGAGTGTAATCACAAAAATTAAGATGATATTCCTTAGAGCCATAGACATCACCATAATTTTGCTCCCAATTTCAGCTCCAAATATGCCGATATAATAAGGTACTAAGTATCTAACCGATGCGATACTTGTAATTAGTTCAGCAAAAAGTAGACTTAGAATGATCTCTTTTTGGCTCAACAAGCCTCTGCTCATCAAATCAGCCGCAACAGTGCATGATGAAACATAGCCACCAAAGTGCGCTACAATTATCGCCAATCCAGTAGATTCGATTGGAAGATAGCTTGAGAACATCTTTAGATTTTCAATAAGTGAGTCAAAAAATCCAAGAGTAACTAAGCAGTTCACAATTAAAATCGTTATCGTCATTGTAATTGAAATCCTTTTTATCGTACTTATAGCATTTTTTATACTCTTCTCGAAAGCCTTTTTAAGTGTGGGTCTTATCATATGTCCCATCATAGGTAAATTATTTTGTTCACCATCGCGCCTCTCATTCAATAGTATCCTTCCAATGAGCATTACGATCAATGTCTTCAACAAACCAACAAGAGATAGGAGAAGAAAGTAAATTAATCCTGTGAAACCGAGTAGAGGTATTAAAACTGGAAGCATATACCTCCAGTGCATGATTATAGCTGGAAAAGAATTTATAATTGAAGATATATAAAGTTCTCTCTTTTCGATCAATTTGTTTTTGTAGTATTCAACAAGCATTGAATTTGCAGCAGTAGGAGATATAAATGCTGTAACAAAGCTAACTCCACACTCCTTTCTCAATCTCGCAAATGATACAATTGGTTTTGCGACGATAGACACTTTGTCTACATAGCCAATGTTTATAATGAATTCTGCAAATACAACTCCAAAAGCAGAGATCGGGACAATTCTTATCAGGAATTTTAACGTTTGAATGATGATCTCTTCGATCATATTAAAGGCACTACGTACATCATCCCATCAAGCTCAATAACCTTAACTCTAATACCATAGACTTTTTCTATATTAGTCGGTGTTAAGACGTTATAAGGATCTCCAACAGCGAATATTTTCCCGCTTCTCATCATAACGATTCTATCTGCATATCTCGAAGCTAAATTTAAGTCGTGTATAGCTACGATCGCTGTAATTCCTTTCTCTTTAATGATCTTTTTTATTATTTCCATGACTTCAAGCTGGTGTTTGATATCCAAGTTTGCCGTAGGCTCATCTAGTAATAGAACTTCTGGCTCCTGAGCAAGTGCTCTTGCAATCAGAACCTTTTGCTGTTGCCCTCCACTTAACTCGTTGAAATCCCTCATGGCAATGTTCTCAATGTTTAGAAGCTTGAGAACAGCAAAGACTTTTTCTAAATCTTTCTTACTGCACCTCCAACATAGATAAGGTCTTCTACCCATCAAAACTACTTCTAAAACCGTAGCTGGAAAAAGCTGCTTAACGATTTGAGGAACATAGCCTACAGTCTTAGCAATCTCAATCTGACTGAAATCTTTGAGATCTTTTCCGTTGATTAGTATAACACCCTTCTGAGGTTTCAAAATCTTGTCTATACACTTCAGTAGCGTAGACTTTCCAGATCCATTAGGGCCTACAACTGCAACGATCTCAGACTCATAAATATCTATTGTCACATCCTTAAGAGCTTGAATGCTGTCATAGCTAAACTCTAAACCCTTAATCCTTATCTTCATGCTACCAATACTCCTTTTTCCTCTTTATAAGCAGATAGAGAAACATAGGTCCTCCTAAGCAATTCGTAACTACTCCAACTGGAAGTATTACTGGTGCTAAGATTGTTCTAGCAATTGTATCACATGTAAGCAGCAAAGCTCCTCCAAAAAGAGCTGAGGCTGGGAGTAAATATCTGTAGTCACCACCTATTATTATTCTGCATATGTGTGGTGCTACCAAGCATATGAAACCTATTGTGCCAGTAAAACTTATGATCGATGCTGTTAGAAATGCAGAGATGAGCATAATGAGTATTCTCTCTCTTTCTGGATTTACTCCCAAGCTCTTTGCAACTTCATCCCCAGATATCATCATTACATTAACATCCCAAGTCTTCCACATTAAAAGGGCAAAGCAGATCAAGAGAGACAAGAATACCGTCGGAATTATTTCCCATGAAGATTTTCCTAGATCTCCAACCATCCAGAAGTATGCTGATTTTACAGCCTCCGGTTCAGCAAAATACATTAATATTGTCGTTACTGCACTAAAAATATACATCATTGCAATTCCAGCCAATATCATCGTTTCTGGTGTAGCACCTTTAAATCTAGCTAAGGCTAATATTACAAACGTTGGTATTAAAGAGAAAAGGAATGCATTTCCAACTATTATATATTTGCCGATAAAGATACCCTTTGAGAGTATGATTGCTATTGCAGCTCCAAGTCCAGCGGCAGAAGAAATTCCTAAGGTGTATGGAGTTGCGAGTGGATTCCTCAAAATTCCCTGAGTCATCGCACCACTCGAAGCTAATCCCGCTCCAGCGATTATTGCAAGAAGTATCCTAGGCACTCTTAAGTTCCATACGATTGACTCCTTAGTGCTCTCAGGATTACTGACTAAACATTTCAAGATTATCGAATAAACTTCTGAAACAGATATCGAATATGAACCGAGAGTTGCGGAAATTCCAGAAACAACGATTATTAGGACTAAAGTAAAAATTACGAAAAGAAGTTTTCTACCTATGTATCTTTCATACTCTCTCTTAACTTGCAAGAGTGTCGTGTCCATCATTCTTACCACTTAGGGTATACGAAGCTTCCCTGTTTACTTACATTGAACTTTATGTGTAAAAAGTTGTCGATATACTCTTGAAATACCTCCTTTGGATCGATGTCACTGTACATTTCTGGGTAGAGCCATTTAGCAACAGTCACAAGAGCGACTGGGAAGGATGGAGCCGTTGCAAGATCAGCAGATATCACGTAAACTCTACCGTTCTTTACAGCTGGCACATTTTCAAATCCTGGTTTGTAGACAATCTCTTCATAATCGGCTTTCATTCCACTAATGTCATCTATTTCGTATCCTCCCGCATAACTCCACCTCAATATTACCTCTGGAGCCCAGACTATTACCTGTTCAGGATCAACATCGAAGTAACCTTTTCTACCCTTAAGAACATTTTCTCCTCCAGCCGCAACTGATAGATCGTAAGTCCCTGTCCCCTCACCGAAAGCCCTTAAGGGTTTACCACATGTGTAAACCTTGACTTTCTTTTCGGGAATTCTAGACTTCACGAGATTTTCATACTTCTCAAACCATTCGATGTATTTGCTTGCATTCTCCTCTTTATCGAGTAGATAACCTAACTTTTCAATTTCTTCCTTCATCGTGCTACCCTTGTAAAAATCAAGCCTTATAACCTTTGTATCCACACCGATAAGCTCTAATTTCTCTTCAAGTTTGCTT
>Ga0190367_1001738_pt1 | contig 12118 bp, 16 predicted proteins | sample 4872181011_MG_FD_171838 | JGI IMG/M metagenome (GOLD analysis project Ga0190367, IMG submission 171838) | Hydrothermal vent microbial mat bacterial communities from Southern Trench, Guaymas Basin, Mexico - 4872-18-10-11_MG | ecosystem: Environmental > Aquatic > Marine > Hydrothermal vents >... | reverse complement strand
AGAAAGAGCTATATATAATTGGCAACTGCCGAATTGGGAAGTTGGTGAAGGATATGCAGATGGTTACTTAATTTTTAAATCAATTATAAAATATTTGAAAAAGAAATAATTTAATATTTTAATAGTTTATGCCCCCGTGGTGTAGATGGCCAAGCATACGGGCCTTTCGAGCCCGTGACCCGGGTTCAAATCCCGGCGGGGGCATGTTTTCTGAATTTTGGAAATTTTCTTGATTTTTTCGTCAGAAAAAGAATTGATATTTGATCTTATTTCTTTATTTTTCTCTTCTAAGTTTCTTTTAGTCTTGGAAGACTTCAATTGGTTATATAACCAGTTATATAACTCACTTTCATCTTTATCTTCATTTACTAAAATTAAGAATTTATTTTCACTTATTTCGTAAATTTTAGCCTCTTTACCAATCAAATCTCTATATTCCTTTGGCAATCTAATTAGTGGATATTCTATGTTTTTCTTAGGTTTCATTCTTAAGATGGAGGATTTGCCAATGAATTTCATTTTCCAACGGTCTCCAACAATTTCCTAAATTTAGGACAGCTAAATCTTTCAGAAATTTTTAAATTACAAGTGTTATTGTCTAGTGGGCAAGGATTAATGAGTATATTACCTATAGTTTTAACTTTAACTAAACTAGACTTAAAATTAGAATCTACTAAAGCTTTTAAGTCAAATTCAAAGAGAAAAATGATACATCCGATTTTTACCCATTTTCTAGTTTTTAAAGGCTTACCAGCTTTTTCAAGAAGATAACTGTCAGACAAATCTATGAGGAATGTTCTATACTTATCATCCCTCTTTGCTAAATATTCTATAAACTCTTTTTCTTCTCCTTTTACATCACCAATTAAATAAGGAGAAGGAAGTGTAAGATATCTTCCAAAAAATAGTGAAATTCTCCTTACTAAATACCAACCCATGATGCCCCCAAAATTTTTTATAAAATCGTACCAAACAATTCCTCCTTTATCATTTTTTAGTGTATCAACTAGTTCCTCAATAGTTGGTAATGGAATTGAGAAAGTTTTATTACTAAAGCTTAAAAACTGTAGATAGATTTTAAGATAGTATGACAAGACACCTTTGGAGATACTACCTAATTTCTTAGAAATTTCATCTTTAGTTATACCATTAGCTTCCAGCATTTCTAGGAAAAGCTCCTTAGCTTTTTCCAAATCAATAATACCCTCATTCAGAGCTTTTAACAAAAGTTCTAGATCTCTCGAAGCTAAATCCTTAAGATATTTGGATTTACCAATAACCTCCTTAGCCCTATCGTCTTTTCTAATAATTTCTAGTAGTTTGTTGAGCAAATCTTCGTGAACTTTCAATCTCCAACCTTTAACTTTTTTATCATAATCACAATATTTATCGAAGAACTCTTCGTATTTCTTTCCTCTTCTCCCTCTTATCCAACCTGATAATTCTGATTCGGTAATTCCAGCCTCCAAACATAATTCTCTCTGCTTTTTAGGTTTGGGGTAGAATTTAACTAAGGCTAAGACTAACTTGTCAAAGTTTGAGAGTTCTGAATTCTTAAATAAGTTCTTTATCTTTTTGTCCATAAATGTTTATTATTGTCTTCAAGTATAAAAGCTTTACAATTTGACATTTTTTACTTAATTGTTAAGTTCTTAACATCACTTAAATGCTGGCAAATTTCTTAGTTTTACAAAATAATTTGTTAAGGTCTTTCTTCTTGAAAATAAAGTGTTGAAAACTTTCCAATCGACGTTTAGAGTTATAATAAGACTTTTTAAGTAAAAAAATGACAGCATTAACATGACACGAAGGAGATTAAAGTTTGAGATTAGCACGTATGTAAGATTGCCAAAGAACAGTTACAAGACTGCGGAGAAGTTAGCAAGAGAAAAAGGATTGCCAGTGAGTCAATTCCTGAGGATGTTAGTTCTAGAAAAGCTAAAAGAGATAAAAGGAGGGAGAAAAAATGAAAGAAATCAAAACAGATGATGTTGTAATCGAAATCGAAGAATTACCGAGATCCCTTAAATTTGAAGCAGATAAGACGTATGAAGTTGAAATTGATTTGCAGAGATTTCCAGTGATCAAGAAATTTAGAAGAAGGAATGGTAAAGAATATGTAGCATGCATCTACAACATTAGAGTGCTAAAAGAAGGAGGAAAATCAATTAATTCTGAGTGGATCCAAAGAAGAGTTGGTATAGGAGATTACAGAGAAGAGAACAATCTAATTGGAATTAAACCAAGGATGTTCTCGGAATTCTGGCAATTAGCTAGAATCTACCACGACTTCGGTGCTGGAATCCACAAATGTATTGTAAGAACAAGGAAAGGAAATAAAGGTCAAATTCTAGTGAAAATAACTCATAGCAATGATTGTGAGTGCCTGAAAGATAAGGAAGGGTTTCAACAATCACCTGAAAATTTACAAATTTCTCATCCTGAGGAGCTTGCAGAGAAGATAAAAGAAATGAAGAAAGAGAAAATTGCTACGCCAAAAGAAATAGCAGAAGAATTCAACGTGGATGAAGAAATGGCAGGAAAAGCTCTAGAATTTCTAGTTGACGAAGGATTTGCCGTAAAGATCAAGGAAAACAAGTATTACATCTCAAAAGAATGATCCCTACCTTTTATTTTTATTTTTTGAGGTGATAGAAAATGGCAGTTGGATTAAAACCTCTCGAGGACATCGTAGAACTTACAATCATTTCAGCATGGATAAAACCTAGGCCAGTAAGCTTAGGAATATTTGCTCCTCCTGAATATGGTAAAACAGAAGTTTTAATGCAATTTAGAGGCTGTGAAGGAGTAAAAATTATTTCAGATGTAACCCCATTTGGGCTTAATAAATTTGTGATTAATGAAATTGCAACAAGGAGAGTTAGGTGTATAATTTTCCCAGATTTCTCCCGTATTTTTTGCAGAAGCTATAGGATAGCTGAGGACGTCCTTTCAATCTTAAATGTAATCATTGAGGAAGGTGTGTCAAGTATTTACACCTACAACATTCATTTCGATGCAAGTTTAATAGATAACACTGAAAGAATAAGATGCGGATGTATATTAGTATGTCCAGAGGAAATTATAAGAGTAAGAGAAAGTAGATTGAAGAAATACGGATTTTGGAGCAGAATTTTGCCATTTTACTTTGAATATACTGAAGAGGATATGCTGAGGGCTCATGAAGCTATTAAAGAGGAAAAACCTTTCTTTTCACCAAAGGATATAAAGGTTCCTAAGGAGGAAGTGGAGATTAAGCTTCCAAAGGAGGAAGCGGATAAATTGGATCCCACAGTTTTTTCATTTAAAGATTTAGTAGGATCCCCTACTGGATTTAGGCTAAGATGGAATTTACAACAATTAGCAAAAGCTAGTGCTTGGATTAACAACAGAGAAACTGTTGAAGAGGAGGATATAAGGAAGGTTATTTCATTTGCTCCGTTCTTCTTCAATCCTATTAGAGGGGATGAGTGCATGTATAGAATCCTTAGATTACTTCCCGCCAGATCAGAAGAAATAGTTAAAGAATTGGATGGACAATATTCAAGACCTACGATTTACCGTAGGCTCGAGAGACTAAAGAAAAATGAAATTATTGTTGAAACAGAGAGAGGATGGGATTTAAGAATGAAATAACATGTCTCAAATTGGTATAACTTCATGTTTATAACCTCTTGAGATATACTTTTGTATCAAAAAGGTGTGACATTATGTACACTACTCCTTGAGATATACACTTAGGATAAAAAGTAACAAATCTACTTGTTAATTTAGATCTTTCTTGGATTAATTTCAATTCTTCCTTTTCTGAGGAAAACCTTTACAAGCATATAAAATTGTTTGATTACCCAAGCTGACTTGTGCTGGAGTCAAAGTTATCTTCAAATTTTCGGGATTTTCTTTAAAATAAAAAATTAAGCAAGCTACTGCTAGAAATATTAGAAGTATTTGGAAGCTTTTGATATTAGTAAAACTTAACATTGTTAAATAAAGTAACAGTCATGGAAATAACATTCTTTTACGCCTATACTCATAAGATAACTTAGACATCATTTCTCCTGCAACTTGTCCTAAGAGCTTTGCTTTTATAGCTCTTTTATCTGTTCTTTTATCTTGCTCAATACATTTCATAATAAATTCAAAATTATTTTCGACCATTTGTATAACTTCACGAACAAGTGGCTTTAGACACATTAGCTCTTGGTGTTCCTTTAATCCTTCATAAATTTCTTTTAGCTTTTTTCTAGCTTCCCTCCTCTTACTTCTTCTACTCTTACCAGAAGGAATCCTAGAGTAAATATCATATGTAGCTTTTTCAAGAAGATCTGGAGGATAAGCTATAAGATTAAATATATTTCGCTCATCAAACTCAAATTCTTTTGGATTTTTCACACCTTCAGCTTTGTAGCTAATCATAAGATCTTGAATTCTGTCTAAGTAGTGATGCAGGATAAGTTGCTTTAAACCAGCTTCAGCTAATTTATCAGCATCATACCTTGACGAATCATGACCAAGTTTAAAATCTATGATTTCATCAATTTTAGGTTCGTAAAACCCCAATAATTTCTCATAATTTCTCACAAATTATTTTATGTATTTCCATGCTGGCATAATAGTTGATGCACTTTCTTATGTTGTATATCTTTAATCTGCAGAAATATCTCCCAATCTATAAGTTAACGCAAAATTTTAATGCTCTAGGAAGTTATAACATACAAAAATGGTTGAAGAAGCTGAAAAATTCAAACTCCCTGCAGGACTTACACCCTTAAAAGGAGAAAAAATAGTTTTTTATGGTAGATTATCTTTTTTAGCTTCCTTTTTTGGAAGTATTGTTTGGGTTCTTCTTGGCTTCGTCCTTATATTTCTTGGTGTTATTGGAAAATTCCCATTGCTATATTTTGTTGGTTTATTTTTCATTTTAGGCATACCTCTACTGAAAATTTATGCTAGTGAATATATGATTTCTAATAGGCGAGTATATGTAAAATTTGGATTAATTAGCAGAAGAATTACAGAAGCTAGATTGGAATGGGTCACAGATGTTCATATTGATCAAGGGATTTTTGGAAGAATCTTTAATTACGGAAATATTATTTTTGCAACTCCAAGTGGTCCTTTAACAAGTGTAGTTATGGAAGGTGTCTCTGATCCTCTTCGTGTTAGAACTATAGTATTAGATTGGATCAAGAAAGCGAAAGAGAGCGAGAAGATAAAGAAGAAATTAGAAGATTTAGAAAAGGAGTATGAGCTAGGAAGAGTTGATGAGAAGAAGTATAAGGAGCTTAAGGAGAAATATGAGAAGGAATTATCTGCACTTGAATCAGATTAGAGGGGAAAGTTTCCTTGTTTTACTTTTGCTTGGATTAATGATATTTTTTAGCGGATGCGTAACAATTTCGATGAGTGTTGAAAGCAAAGTGAACAAGGATGGTTTCTTGGAATATTACAAAGTTGTTATGAATATGAGCGAGTACGACTATAAAGAACTTCAAAAATGGGTTGCTGAGAAGGGATACCCCTCATTAAAGGAATACCTTCTATCTCTCATGCCAGTTCCTGCAGAATATAGAGATCACATTGAATACATAGAAACAAGGCAAGGCGAGTATATTACCATAACGATGATTGCTAAAAATGTTCCTCCTGATGGTAAGAAAATAATTATAGAGAAGAAGGGAAGAGAGCTTATTTATAAGGATACTATTTTCACAGATAAGGATTTGCTGGAAATAGCCGAGAAACCAATTCGATACTACTTAGAGATGCCTGGAAGGATTATTGATAGCAACTCTTACATGGTAGATGAAAATAAAGCTAAATGGTCTATTAATGAACCTTCTCAGGTTTACGCAAGGTGCAAACTTCCTTCAATAATATTTCAAATTTATGCAAGCGTGAAAAACATTATACCTTCCTTCTATAAACTGCTAACTATATTTGCCTTTGTTCTTCCAATAATTTTAATCGTAATATTGGCTAAAAAGCTTAAGTAGGCCAAAAATTTTAACTTCAAAATATTTTTAGCTTTAATAACCCTTTAGTTGTCTTCAGTTATTACGCAAAGTAATATCTCATCTTTCTTCCAACTTCATTTCAAATTTCCTTTCAAAAAACTTACAAACTGCACATTCAAGGGGATTCGGGTTTTTATGAAATATCAAGCACATATTGCCATCAAAATATGAGCAATGACTTCTGCATGAACTTCCAAATCTTTTGGTGCTTTCTATGATTCTTTCAAGCCTTTCAACTCTTTCCTTCAATTCCTCAAACTCATCCTTTCTAAATTCTCTCTTCAGAACTCTTGCTATATCTCTTGTACTTACTCTCAATAATTTAGCGATTTGCTTATAGGTATAGCCTTGTTTCCTCAATTCAACGATGTACTTTGATTTTAGATCCAGAGGTAACGCCCTTATTTGCTCTATGTTCTCAAGCATTATTTTTGATGAAATTTATTGAAAGTATTTAAGGGTTACTTCCATTGATTTTCAAATTAAAAATCTCGGCAAGAAAAATAAAATAAGCACATAAATTAGCATGAAGCAATACAAATCGATATAAATCAACATAAATTGCTACGTGCAAAGTTTTTACAAAAATTTTTTAAGTCTATGAAGAGGAAGTATCCTTAATTAGCCGAGAAAATTTCAGCTATTAAAGCAACATTTATGTTAGTATGATGAAAGTTTTGGCGCTATGTAAAAGAATTCTCAAACTACTTAGCCGTGATGTTGAGCTTGATATAAAAGCAAGTAGAAAAGTGATCAGATTTGATAACTTGAATTTGCTTAGGAAATGTGAGGAGTATGCAAGCAAGCATGAAATTCCTGTTCAGCCTTACTGGTTTATTGAAGGAGATGTAACGATCAAAGGTAGAGGAATAGAGCTAGATTTGCCAGTTTTAAGTGAAAAGGATCTAAAGAAATTGAGAAGATTTAATTTAAGATTTACAGAAATTCACAATCATGAAGTAGGATTTAGGTGTGTGCATTTACATTTCATTACAAACACAAAAAGTTTGAGGAAAGTAAAGGCATCGTTAAAAAGATTTGTTAAAATTAGATGGAGCTAAGCTTTTCCTGCTGTTCCTTCTACTAAATAGCTTTTTATTATTTTCTCGAATTTTATGACACCCTCACCACTTGGATAAAAATTATCCACTATTTTAAACCCTTCCTTTTCTAATTTATCTTTTGCCCAATCGGGTACGGGTTTCAAAGAAGCCACTATAAAAAGTTCTGGATTGAAAAGATGTTTATAGGGCAGGAGTTGTTCTCCAATAACCTTACTCTTATTCCACCATTTCTCAAAAGGTAAATTCTTACACTCAATTAAAATATCAAATTTTGGAGCATCAATTAAGCGCTTATACTTACCCTTAGAAATTATTATATCTGGTCTTTTCCAAGCCACTCTACCTTCGAAAAGAGGTGTAAGAGGACCTTTGTAATCTGGAGGTGCCTCTTCAATCTTTTGAGGTTCATACCAACAGGTCCAATAATTTCCTTGGGCATCAACAAAAACACTTGCTGGATAACATCTCTTTTGACTAAATCCTTGTTCAAATATTAATTTATTTTCTTCGATTTTTGTTACTCCTAAAATTTCGTGGAATATTATAATTGCCCATAATTGATGCAACAATTTAGTTGCTTGCTTAAGGCTTCTAATTCTTTTCTCCTCAGGCCAGTTGCAAAGACTACTTGCAAGACCCCACTTAATATCCCTAAGATAATCGCTTACTCTTGGAGATGCAAATATGTAATTTATACCTAACTTTGCTTTAAAGTCGTTAATTTCCGAGATTATAGGTAAATAGTACTTCAGAACTTCCTCAATAAGCATTATAACCTTGTTATTTTCTATCTCAAATTCGAGTCTCTTTAATTCTGCTATATCTACATTTTGTGCTTTACAACTTCCTTTAAGCAGCTCCTCAGAGTTATATTTAGATATTCCAAAGCTTCCGCTGTTAGTAAAATCAAATTCGTAAACTTCTTTTCCTTTTACACCTTCTATAGGAACCTCATACTCTACTTTCAAAGACTTTTCGTCACGAATTTTTACTTCTCTTAGGGCATATTTGCTTATGTGTCGTAGGAGATTCCCTTCTCTTATATAATGAAATCTCTTCCTTCTCGTTCCCGATTTAGGTTTATCATCTGTTACTGTTATAACTGTCATCTTAACTCAGCCTTCGAGTTCAGCAATGTTATAAATGTATCTAAGGATAAAGCTGTTGGTGTTATTTTTATCACCCAATAGGGAGGTTCGCTCTTTCTTTTTCCAGCACGACGCCTTCTAGGCCAATAATCAATAATTACTAAATACTTTTTGATTAGCTGAGACAAAATTTCGTTAAAATCTCTTCCATAACGTTTTTTGTATTCTTCTTTTATTTCATCTTCCCTATAAGCTTCGAATACTTTAGGATAGCTGTCTTCACTCATCCATTCCAAAAATTCTTTAAACCATCCTTCCCAAACCAATTCCATGAGATTTTCTTTAATAAGCTCTATCCTTTTTGCTGTAAACTCTTCTAGTATAGAAGTAGCATAAGTCGGTACTTTATATTCCAAATGGCTGTAGGCCCTTGATTCATAGTAATCCTTATATAATATTCCTATTTTTACAAGCTCATTCAAGATATCTCCTTCAAAATCAGGGTGCAGGATTTTAAACGTCCTTTCAAATCCGTCTGGAACAATACGGGAACCATACTGTGAAAGCAACCATACTGCATCCTCTATGTATTTATTCGTATTAGAAAGCCTTTTACGCAATTTTTCCTCAAATAGATCATAGACATCATTTATGGAAAATGCAGAAGATATTATCTCGCTAACTTCGATGTTGCCAATTTCATCATATGGTTTCTTTATCCCTAAACTACTTAAATCACTTAATGCTTCTTGTGCTACATCAACAGCTTCCTCTCCGTACATTATTTTTATGTTCTCCAGAATATAATACTGCTTTAGAAAATTAGCAAATAGGTCCAGTGTTCTAAGTTTGATTTCATTTTTTTGCTTTATGTACTCTTTGATCAAGTCATCAATCATCGTAGGTTGCTTAAGCTCTGCCAGTTTTCTTTTTATACTATCCCTTATAACATCAGCCCAATTTATTTCCTTATATCTGCTCATTTCTTTCTTTAGCCATTCAGGCACACGCACCGTTATTGTGGTCATAAGTTATTTATGACATATACCACTATTTAAACTTTGTGTTTCATGTAGCACATGAAAAACATTCTGATTTTAAAATACCTAAAATAGTGGCAAATCGCTTTACCTCAACTTTTAAGCATAGCAAACTTCCTAAACATAATTAAAAAATGATAAATAAAGTTGCAATAACTTTCATAGTTGATAAAGAGGCAAAAATTGAAGATGTAACAAAAATTGTTAACAAAATTTCTGAGATCTTAGGAAAAGATGCAAATATTTATTACAATGTTGAAACTGAGGATTTAGAGCAAATATCTCAATCTTTACATGCTCCTATACGTGATAAAATAAAGGCAATAAGCTGGTTTACTGGATTAACTGAAAAAGCTATAACTGCAATGGCTCTTGAAATTATGGAAGAAAATGATTGCATAACATTTAATGAAGCTTTAGATGCAGCATTCGTTAATTATTATAACAAATTAATGAAGGAATGGGAGAAATGTTGCAAAGATGCTGTTAAGTCAATAATTTATGATAATTTTGATAAGTTTAAAGAATTTTTTGATTTAGAGTTGCAGAAGAAGTATTTAAAGCTTGCTGAGGAGAAATATAAGGAGAAAGTTAAGAAGATCTTAGAATAATGAACAATGGCAGATTTATCATCAGAAATTACTCCTATCTTAAGAAAAAATGAGGAATTTCTGAGAAATCAAGTAGAAGTTGTTTACAGAGAAGCAATAGATTTTGTTAATGATGCTATAGATTATTACATAGAATTTTTCAAACAATTTAGAGAAATTGCCATAAGTGCTACGCTTCACTATATTTTCTTCATTCTAATGCCAATAAGTTATTCAATTTTCACAAATTTACTTTTAGGGAATATTCCTGCCTGCTTTAGAGAATTAAGGTTCTTAGTAGAATCTTTAGCAAAGTGTTACCTTGCAGATTTAAAATTTAGCAATATTCCAATTTTCGATGAAAGAATTAAAGAAGTTGAAAAAGGTAAAAAAGAACACGAGATAGTCGAAGAATTTGAGGAAGCTATTGGTATAAAAGATAAAAGATGCTTGAAATTATGGGGTAAGCTGTCAAAAGATGTTCATATTAAAGGTTATGTTGAAAGATTTGTTGAAAGAATTGAAAAATTCGAAGATATTCCTTCATATTCAATTATTTTGCCAATGGAATATTCCTATGATGATATAGAGGATATAGAGGAAGTTGGTAAAAGAATAAAAGAATTAAGAGAAATTCTGAGAATCACTATTGAAAAATTTAGAAATTTAAATAAAGAATAGTGTGCAAATTTGAGTTACATAACCTAACTCAACAATTTTTGCACATCCTAAAGTTAAAAAGTTAACTTAATTATGTCTCAATTGCTGGTAACCTCATATATTTCTCCACTAAGATAATCAAATATTAGTATATTGCTCAAGAAGAATATAACAAAGGAATTGTAAGATGTTTCAGAAATTTTAAAAGAAATTGATAGTTCATTAAGATGACTATGTGTAAATAATGTTAATTAAATAATTCAACAAACTTTGCACATTTTTCATATTTGGCTTAGAACTTATTTTTATTACGAATCTTGGATTTTTCCTAATTTTTCTAGCATCCTCTTCTTTACAGTAATAAATTTCTCAAAATCCTCAGCGGATTTTAGAGACCTAGGAATTTCTATCTCTCTACCATACTCAACACATGCCTTAAACTCTTCGCATATTTTATCAAAATATCTCCCAAAAAGATTATCTACAAGTTTTTGAACCTCATCTACAGTTGAGGGTTTCTGAAGCTTGTTGTAGATACTTCCAAAAATCCAAAGAATATGATACGTGAAGGCAGGGTCAATAGGTCTAGTTTTTCTGTTTCTAAGTTTTTCTCTGATTTTCACAAGTAATAGATATGGAACTACGTATTCAATAATTAGTTCTTCTATTCTACCTTCTTTTTTTGCTTTTTCAATTTTTTCAAAATCAAAAATCCTGTCGTAATATTCGTTTTCAGAGAATATTTTATCAACTCTTCCGTAAGCTATGTATGGTTTATCTAAATAGAATGCCACATAAGCTTGTGCAAGATCTTTCATATTAAGGATAGTACTTTTTCTTCTCAAGCCTATCCCTCTTTTGTAAACATAGGTAAAACCAAATCTATTGAATATTTCCTCCAGTTCTTTGTGAACTTTATCAAGAGATCTAAGATCTCTAACATTTGTGGGGTTCTGAGAATTCGCTGCTCTAGCAATGTTTTTAGCAATTTCCCAGTTTTGAGTCTTTACAATTTTTGCCAGGACGTACACGTTGGAGAACTCAAAATTTCTTTCTCTTGCTTTTAATAATACATTAACAGTTTGAGCACCGTTAACTATTGCAAAACGTTCAAGAATTAGCTTCTTCTCTTCAATAATTTTAAAGTTCTTGCAAACTGCAACAATTCCATTATTATACGCAACAAAAAAGTTTCTCTCGTTTACGTTTTCTAGAGTTTTCAGAATATTCCAATTTACACTTCCTTTTCTTAAACCAAGAAATCTTCTTACATTACTTTCAAATAAATCATCTCCATATTTTTCACATAACTTCGCCAATTCTTCCCCTCTCAATAATGCCACTATTACCTCTATGTTTCCTGTATCATCTTTAGCTCGTAAAAAGCCTTTACTCGCATCAAAAATTGCCTCAGGAATTCCCCCAATCCCGAACAAAATTTCTTCTATCTTGTAATAATCAAAAATTTCAAACTTACAATCTATCTCTATATTCTTTTTTCTAAAGAAAATTTTAAGATTTTTAGTTTTTTTCTTGAGCCTGTCAACCTATGCTAATTCTCAAAAGTCAAAAAGTTAATAAGGGGGCGAAGCCCCCTAAGATTTTTGGCAAAACTGGTAAAGGAGGCGATAACGATGCAAGCACTTGAATTATTATTTG
>Ga0190367_1001737_pt1 | contig 12127 bp, 16 predicted proteins | sample 4872181011_MG_FD_171838 | JGI IMG/M metagenome (GOLD analysis project Ga0190367, IMG submission 171838) | Hydrothermal vent microbial mat bacterial communities from Southern Trench, Guaymas Basin, Mexico - 4872-18-10-11_MG | ecosystem: Environmental > Aquatic > Marine > Hydrothermal vents >... | reverse complement strand
GCAAAACCCATGATAATTGCAGCCAATAAAATCGACATTTCAACAGCAATGGAAAACATTGAGCGCATGAAAAGCGAATTCAGAAATTACATAATAGTTCCATGCTGCGCAGAAGCCGAACTTGCATTGCGTAGAGCTGCTGAGAAAGGCTTAATAAGATACTTACCTGGAGACAGCGATTTTGAATTATTAAAACCAGAACATTTAACCGAGAAGCAGAAAAAAGCACTAAAAATAATAAGAGAAAACATTCTTCAAGTATGGGGCTCAACAGGAGTACAAAAGGCAATAAATGCGGCGTTTCTAGAAGCTCTAAAGCTAATAGTAGTATATCCCGTTGAAGATGCTACAAGAATGACAGACCATAATGGAAATATATTACCTGACGCATTGCTCGTAGAGCAAGGAACTACTGCAAGAGAACTAGCATACCTAATACATACTGAACTTGGCGAAACATTCATACATGCAATCAACGCCAAAACCAGACAGAGAATAGGTGAAAACTACGTGCTTAAAATGAACGATATAATAAAAATTGTTGCAGCTAAAGCTAGAAAATAGAACTATAAATGCTTTTATTTATAAAGCGGATCATGCTTGAAATACCATCCAGGCTCCTTCTTAGAACCAAAACTTCTCAATCCCTTCTCCTTTAATTGCCTCCTCAATTTATTAGCATATTCTCTTGAAATTTCACCCCTCTTCTCCAAGAAGTCAATTATTTCGAGAGCCTGCTCCTCAGTATCGCACCTACGAATAAAATCTATGACATCAGGTACATACCCCCAAAATCGAGGTTCATCAGCATTTAATCTCGAAATTCTCTCACCCACTCGAATATCAGATCTAACGCCAGTAATGGGAATTGATACCGTTAATCCTCCCTTAATTTCCCTTGCCAATGCGGGAAAGTATTTCTTAAGTATCTCCCATCTTATCCCCATGAGCCCACCATGACATTAAACCTAGCTAACGTATATTTAAATTATTAGGTTACTCGACCAATTGCCTTTAAGCACTTCAAGCACTCCCTCTCCAATAAAGCCCTGCTAACACCTGAAAATACATTATCCCATGGAAGCCTCTCCTCCAAGCTCCTTGACCTAGATACTATTCTTTCAATCGAAAAGCCAAGAATCCTCTCCACTCTCCTCCATGAAGCCAACGTACCACCATATTTCGCTGCGTAAATTATAGCTTTAGCCGACTCAGTGCCAGAGGTTGAGAGAAATGCTTGAACCACGAATTCTCGAAGTCTTCCAACTCTTAACTCTATTCGAGGATCCTTGGCCAACAACGACTTCAAAAACTTAATCTTCTTTCTTAATAAATTTGCATCCTCAAATTCGAGCCACTGAAAGGGAGTATTAGCTTTAGGAATAAAGGGATTAACTGACAATCTAACACTCTTGGGAGCTGAAAAGCCTTGATCAGCCACCTTCCTAGCCAATTCAGCGATCGATTTAATATCCTCCAAAGTCTCACCCGGTAAGCCGATCATGAAGTATAGCTTCACATGCTTAATTCCATGAATTCTAGCTATCTTTGCAGCCTCAATTACATCTCTAGTTGACATGGTCCCCTTCCCAATTAACCTTCTAAGATAGTCATTACCAGTTTCAGGGGCTAAAGCTATTGTCCTCTGACCTCCTCTCACAATGGCTTTAATTAAGCGCTCAGTAGTTGACGAAGCTCTAATTGAAGGAATAGATAATTTGCATCCTAAATCAACTAAGTATTCACATAAATCCTCTATTCGACTATGATCAAAGGCCGCTGAACCAATTATCACGACCTTATTTACTCCAGTATACTTCAATCCAGCTTCAATTATTTCCTCGAGAACGCTTATTGAGCGCTCTCTCATTGGCAAGTAATTATATCCCTCCAAGCAAAATCTACAACCCCAACGGCAACCCCTTGTAACTTCCAACATAAAGGATTTACCAAATATAGGTGAAAACGGACTATTCTCTGGTACTTGAGGAATTATCTGATGCAAAGCATGAGGGGCGTCATTAAGAGAACTAACCCAAACCCGCTTAACTCTCCCACCATACCTATGAACATAAACCCCTCTTATTTGGGAAAGCTCTTCCAGTATACGCTCCCTTTCACCACCGCTACTTAAAACGCTAATTAAATCTTCAAATATAGGTTCAATTTCGCCAATCAATATGGCATCTGCTATTGGCGCTACTGGCATTGGATTAGCAGTTACTGCTGCACCACCAGCTATTATTATTGGATGCTTGTCGCTTCTATCGCTGGAGAGGGGAGGTATCTTGGAAGATAAAAGCATTTTAACGAAATTCACGTAATCATTTTCGTATTGAAGAGAGAAACCAAGCACATCGAAATCAGATAATTTCCTCTGTGATTCTAAAGATGAATGCGGGGAAATATCCATGAAAGCGCGCTCACAAAGAACGTTGGGTAATGAATTTAACATTTCATATATGAGATGCACTGCTAGACATGACATTCCAACCCTATACCTGCTTGGATAGCAAAGTGCAAATCGTAAAGCTACTCTTCGCCAATCTTTGACTATACTATTAACTTCTAAGATTTTCTTAGTAGACAATGCTCTAACCCTGGGGAATAAATTTTCGAGCAGGATCTTTCTTTAAAACTTCTCTCAACTCCTCAATAGTTAGTCCCCTTACTACATCACCGTAAATATCGCATATTTCAATAAAATTATCATTGGGATTTCTCACAACTAGTTCAACTTTATATCCGGAAGAAAGTTGAACATATATATGTGTAAATTCTCTTCTCAAACCATCACTAAACACCTTACCTTTCCTCTCCAGTCCGATTATTTTGAAACCGGATCTCTCAAGCTTATCAATTACACTTTTAGTGGAAGAGGCATAGACTATTATATCTATATCACTACCTATCCTCACAGTGCCACGCCAGACGCTACCAATAAGTTTAGGTTTAAATTCTGAAAGAAGCTCCATTATTTTTAGTGCCTCATGACGCATTCTCATTAATCTTTCAACTCTAGAAGGACCTTCAAGTAAATCTGCAAGTGCATCAAGTTCCTCGGCTACCTCTCGATTACTAGGAAGAACCTTAGCACCCAATTCCTTTGCTGCCTTAAGCTTCGCAAACTTATATTCAGTTGCCAGCCTATAATATAGGAGTCTAGCAGCCTCTCTTGCCACTAGTTTTCTTAAATTGACGAGCTTCATAGTTTACTGTTTCTCAGCTGAAGCTGTAACGGTAATAGAAACTTTAGCTCTCTCCAATATCTCTTCTATGGGCTTCCTACCAGATGGCATAAACAGTAATTTACTTTTTCTTACCTCAACCTTCCTTAGAGGATAAATCTTCCTAGCCTCATTATATATTTCAGATGCTATCTTACCTAGAACAGCCTGTTGAACGAACTCATCAAAGGATAATTGCCGGGCTTTAGCTTCGATCACTTCCTTCATTATCCTTCTTATAGCTCGCTCCTGCGATGTTTTACATCTATATCTTGTCAATGCAATTGCTGAAACCCTTAGCGTATAGCCGTCCTTAGTCGTAACTTTAAAGATACCATCAATTCGAGTACTACCTCTCCTAATTAAGCTTCTCAAATAATCCCTCGTTAAATCATGCCCCTTAAAAATGGTCTTTGCAACATCACCCTCAACGCTCACTATTTGAAAATACAGTTTTATGTGTAGGAGAGAGAAATCACCAGTTATATCACTTAGCGATGTCTCAATAACCCTCCCAAGCAACTTTTCCGGATTATCCGCAGGAATCCTCCCTATTTCAGCATTTCCAAATGCACTTGACGCTAAAACCGTATACCACTTTTTCAATCGCCACCTATCTCTTGTTCTAGCCCTCGATGACATTAAACTCACCTACATATACATATATCAAACACGCCTTTTAGCACAATTAGTTTAATCCTACTTATATCTTTGTTGGGCACTGACTATTGAACGCTCAGCTGCTTGAATGCATGCCAACAAATCATCTAGAGTTTGAAGTAGCCTTCCAATTTTCCCCTCGCACTCAATGTAGAATAGAATGGAATTTTCCCTCTTAATTACTTTGATTTTTAGCCCGGAAGGCAAATCAACATTATCAGGCTCTACTGCACGATAAAGAGCCTCAGCGATTTCACTGCTTTCGTACTTTATCTTCAAGAGGGCACTATGCAATATGCTCATCTCCACCAGACATTTGCTTACTCAATTCCTCATCAAGCAGCTTAATGAAAATTTCCTCAGTACCAGGGGGAATTTGAGCTCCTGCCGCAATATCATGACCTCCACCTGAACCTCCAACACCCTTAGCAGCTCTTCTAATAGCTAAACCCAAATTCAGCCCCTTATCTACTAAGCTTCTATCAGCTCTAGCAGATACCTTAACTTTACCTTCCGGCGTAGTGGCTAGCACTACGGCTACCTTTCTTGGCGATAGAATTCTTGACGATAAAGCCATTGACATGAGAGTGCCTGCCAGCCTATCATCTATATTGGTCCCACCATAAACTATTTGAAGATGCTTTGTAACCCTTATTTTATCTGCGTTTCGCGATAACCAGCTAATATACTTGAGCATAGTTCTTCGATAATCACCCATTATTTTTTCAGCTAAATTTAGCACTCTACCTCTTCGCCCCATACAAAGGGCTATGCCAATACTGGGATAGCCCAATCTCCCACATGCATTGAGCGTAAATGCAAATTCCCGCGCATCACGTAGAGGTGATGTAGCTGGCTCGCTTAGAAGGATATAGACTGTTCCCATTATACTCTCAGCTTCCTTGCTTTCCACACCCTTACTTAACATGTACTTCACTAAGTTAACTAGCAGTGTTTTTCTTTCACTCAATGATAAGTCGCTCAATCTTCTAAGATTACCCTCATCATTAACTGGTCTTACCCCAATTCTCTCTAAAAACTTCATACAAGCCTCAAAGTTACCACTTAAACCAGGAATTAACGGGTCAAGCGTATGTTCGAGACTTTTAGCTACGGGTCTCGACTCAAAACCAAATAACCTTAAACCAAATCTTGCTTCAATTAATTTTGCATTCAGAGCATCCTTAACTATAATCTGATTCAAACCTATGAGATTTCTCCTTTTACCACAATCCTGCCTATCACCAAGCGCGCCGACAATAGCCACTGGAGATAAGTCAACATTGCGCTCATCAAGGGACTTCGCAACAAAGTAACATACGCCTGCGGCACTAATTTCCCTGGAACCATCAATGCCATAGTTATGAGGATTCACCTCAACGCAGTTCTCCAATTCAACATCAAGTGGCTGGTGATGATCAAGTATTATTTTGCTTGCTGAGGGTATGAGATCTTTAATAAGGTCCTTTTGACCACTACCTAAATCAGCAAATATGATTGGATTACTATTTTCAGAACTCAACTCTCTAAGCGGATCTTCACTCAATTGTTTCACTATTCGAATTTTAAATGGCACATTAAGTCTTTCTAATACGGCACCCAGTATCCCCGCTGAAGCAAGACCATCAGCATCTAAATGCGAAACTATGGTTATTACTAGATCCTTTCGAATCCAAGCAATGATCTCCTCTGAAGCTTTCCTTACTTGCTTAAGAAAATCATCTAATGCTCCATCTACTCCACTACTCAATATCTCAGCCACTTAAGTGTTATCAAGCTACTACTGTCTTTCCTGGCTGATAGCTCCAATTTCTCGGTAGTCTACCCACTCTAATATAGTATTTAGTTAACCTCCATATCTTTGACTCAATTAGCTGCAACCCTCTTCTACTATGCTTATCCTTTGGATGTTCCTCTAAATGCCTCCTTATGCGCTCAGCTCTCCTTATCAAATTTGCTAAATCCTCAGGAATTTTGGGAGCTAAACCTCTTTCCTCAAGTATCTCTGTTATTTTCTTTCCAGTTATCTGTTTAACTAGTGGTATTCCATATTGATCCCTCAAAATTATGCCTATCATTGAAGGAGAGTGACCTCGCTTAGCTAATTCAATAACTAAATTCTCGACTTCCTCAGGACTATATTTGCACCACTTTGGTGGAGTTGTTCTTGCTGGCCTAGTTGAGTGGGATTTTCCCTTCTCCTTGCTTTTTCTCACTCTCTCACCTCAACCTCTCACAGAGATATTTCAATCAAATATTTAAGAATTGTTTCCCTCAATAGACAAAAACCATGAAGCAAAGCTCTTAAACGCTTGAGCTCTATGACTTATTTCACATTTTCTTTCAAAGCTCAATTCTGCATATGTTAGTCCTTTGCAGTTATCGGGCTCAAATATTGGATCAAAACCGAAGCCTCCACTCCCCCTAGGATTCAAGGATATCTTCCCCCAAACAATGCCCTTAAATACATGACACATACCGCTAGGATCACAATAAGCTACAACTGAAACGAATTTAGCCCTTCTATTCTCAATACCTGACATCAATTTCAATATTCCATTTATACCTAGCGTCTTGAAAACATAAGACGAGTATGGCCCTGGGAAACCATTAAGAGAATCTATAAATAAACCAGCATCCTCCACTACAACAGGCCTGCCCAGTTTTTTCGCAGCGCTTTTAGCTCCAATAATTGCGATGTCTTCTAAATTATCTGATTGAATTTCTATTCTCTTAATAGGTATTTGAAGGGATTCGATTCCCATACGAGAAAGCACATATGCTGCTTCTCTAAACTTGTGAATATTCCTCGTAACTATGTTCACAATTTTTCTTACCTTCCTACTTTCTTTTTCTTCTCTCAACGACATATCGCCCCCTCAGCCTTATTTCCCTGACCTTCTTTAAAACTTCATCAAATTTTTTGAACGATCTGCTGTAACCCTCAATGAAAGCGTCAAAACATGAATTAACTAAATGATAATGAGTGCTTTCGAGAGCTCTGAGCATTAAGTGGACATCAACGCCAAAGTGCTCTATCTCCTTCGAAAGCATTCCAAGACCAAAATCTATGAAAAAAATCTTATCCCCGCACACTATCATGTTTGAAGTCGTCAAATCACCGTGAATAATGCCGTTAGCATGAAGTTTTCCAACACATTCACCAATTAAGCTGAAGATTCTTTTTCGCCAATTATCTGGCATTTCATCTAGGACATCTTTTAGAAGCACACCGGGAATATATTCCATCACTATTGTCGTATTAGATAAATCAACATCAAGTACTGCTGGTGCTGGAACCCCAACAGTTTTAGCTGCAGAAAGAAGCCTCGCTTCATTTAAAGTCCTATGCCGCCTAAGATAAAGATCTAACGGACTAACTCTATATCGCTTTGCAACTCTAACTTTTTTAATAACCTTTACGCCTAGCCATTCATCTAAATAGAGATATGCTTCAGCACCTTTTTTCACTAACTTCATTGTAAATTCACGACCCACGGTACATCTACTGCATCGAGCCTCCATCTAGGCTTTATGAAGCTCTCCTCTATCCTTACAGTTATACCGGATTTGAAAGCTAAGACACCAGTCCAAGCAATCATTGCACCATTGTCCCTAGCCAATCTCTTAGGCACAATTCCGAAAAAGGCATCATGCTCCAATGCTATGGACTTAAGCATTTCTTGTAATCTTTTATTCGCAGCAACTCCACCGGTTAAAATCAGCTCCTTTTTCATAGTATGTGCAAGCGCTCTCTCTGCAACTTCACATACCATTGAAAATGCAGTTTCTTGAATACTAAAACATAAATCTTCAAGGCTGCAGCCTTCCTTGAGTTTTCTAATTGCAGCAGTTAGAAGACCTGAGAAAGACATGTCTTGACCCTTAACGATGTAGGGAAGCGATATAAAGTTTCTGCCTTTAGTAGCAAGCCGCTCTATATAAGGACCTCCTGGATGAGGTAATCCAGCTTCCCTGGCAAACGTATCCAGACAGTTACCAAGCGCAATATCTAGTGTCTCCCCAAAAACCCTGTACCTTCCGTCTGCATATGCAGCAATTATCGTGTTTCCACCAGAAACATATACTACCAGCGGGTCTTTAGCACCACATATTAACTTAGCTATTTCAATATGTGCTACACAGTGATTTACTGGAATTAGAGGTTTATTGAAATAGACAGCTAGAGCTCTAGCAATTGTGGCCCCAGTTCTCAAGCAAGGACCTAAACCCGGTCCTAGGGATATAGCTATACCATCGATGTCATTCATCGATACATTAGCTGTTGACATAGCCTCCTTTATAATATGAGAAGCAACATTGGAATGATGTCTTGCTGCTTCTCTTGGATGAATCCCACCTTTAGCAGGGATATATTCCGAATAAACATTAGCGAGTATCTCGCCTTTATCATTAACAATACCGCATCCAAAAGTATGTGCAGTGCACTCAATACCCAAAATTATCATTAAAAGCTATTCCTCCGATTTAAGCTTCTCCCTCTCCTCTGGAGGCAAATTCCTAATTACAAGATACTCAGGTTCGAATGCCTTAGCCCTCTCCTCAGAGTCATAGATGTGTACATGGCCGACAGTTCTACCAACGCCATATTCTGTTACCAAACGCTTAACGTAAACGCAGTTTAGTGGTGCTTTAAATTGTTTGGCCATAGTCTTTCTGATCTCGTATCTTTGGGGAGTACCCCCACCCACATGGTGTACTACAATGTCTAATTCCAGTCTTCCGATTAAAGGATTTCTACGCTTATTGACTATCTCGATTTGAAACGCTTCCCTCGACACTGAAACCACCTCTAAGTGATGGTGATAAACCAACTTATATAGCTAATTGTGCTTCTTACTTACCTAGTTACATTGCTCACACGGCTCAAAGAAAGCGAGCATGCTGAAAGCCTCGCTCTTAGACCTTAAATTCACTGGCACGACTAAAATGCCCTCATTTGGAATTCCAAAAACTACTATTGAATTAAGAGGAGAGCAAAGAACAGCTGGCAAAGCCAATAAATCTTCTTCCCCATCAACTATTATTAAAGACCTCAAATTCATTGAAATGGCGTATTGAATAGTTAGCCAAGAACTTGAAGTAATGTATCCCGGAGGATTATTAACCTTGAATATTTTATCGAAAATATTTAGCTCCAAGCTGTATGTAAACTCCCTTCTGGCCACCTTGAAATCAATAATTGCTACATCCGGAAAGCATTTATGCTTTAATAAACATTCTAAAACTACATCTCCAACTGAGACAAGCTTACTTGGTCGAAAATCCCTAATTACTGAAACTGTCAGTCTAGCTACATTTTCATGTTCACCTCTAATTGCAATACCATAAGGCTTTCTAAGTAAGTGTCTAAACCGTGGATTCAATCTTATGCTCCTAAGTGTAATTGCACATCGAACATCAATGGACCTCAATAGCATACCTTCCTGGCTTATTCTTTCCGAGTATTTGAGCAGTTTTAGATGAAATATCAAGTATTATTACTAGTCCCCTCCAATACTCCGAGAACTCCCTTGAACCACAATTTGGGCAAACATCAGCATCAAGCTCTACGAGATAATGACACTTCTTACAGGCCTTGAAAGGTAAACCTCTTCTAACCACAAAATCTCCTCCATAATTATTTCTTAACCTTAACTTCGCCCTTTATCTTCTTTACATCCTCCTCAATCCACGATAATACTCCTAAAAACGGTTGCCGCATAGTTAATCCCACCTTTGCACCTTTACTGGAAATGCTTACAGTGACCACTCTTGCTCTCGCAATATCTCCTTTCTGTAATATTCTCTTAGACTCCCTGCCAATTAGTGCTTCTCGCCCTCTATCATAAACTATGTAATCGTCCATTATTTGGGATACATGGATAAGACCATCAATTGGACCTAGTCTAATGAAAGCACCAAAGTCTGTTACTTCAACTATTTCACCTTCAACAACCTCTTGGACCTTTGGAAGAAAAGCTATAGCATCAAACTTCACTTCATGGTATGTTGCCCCGTCTCCTGGAATTATGAAACCAACATCGGAGACGGAGACATTCAATACTGCAATTATAATTCCGAGCTCACTATCGATCAGCCCTTCATACTTTTCTCTAAGTATTCTTGTAGCTACCTCTTCCAATGGCTCGGAAAACATGTTGGGCGGAATTCGTACTACATCGAGCATTTTAATTAAATAATACACCACTCCATCCTCCGTTTAAAGATCCGAATTTTAACTGTAACAACCAGAGGATTAATAGATCTCACCCTCAAGTTCAAGATGATCGTACCCTCTTAGGTAAATGACTGGCACACCCATTCTCCTCAATTTCCTTCTAAGCTCAGAATCGTTAGTAGCAACAATCACTTTTCTATTTTTCCTAGTATATTCAATTATGGAAACATCTGCACTAACCGAACTATTTACTTCAATTACTTGACATCTCTTAGCTAGTTCAAGTGCAAGTTTACTTTCCATTCTCTCTTTTGGCCTACCTTTTTCAGTTAAAGTCAATAGTTCACGAATAGTTGTCGAAAGAACGGCGGGTGTATATGCCATGTTCAAAATACGCTCTACCTCCAAGAAAATATCAAGCGGCTTTTGCGCAGAGAGCATTAGCATATTTGTATCAAATATAACAATAACCTTCTGTTTCTGTGTCATAGTGCTCAACCCTTAATGAAACCGTAACCAATCAGCCTCCACCTACCACCAATTCTTCGGCTAATTGCAATTCTAGCACCCACATCTGCACACACAGGCCTTCTCAATTTGACATGAGCTTCATCTTTAGATAGAGAAGTTATTACACCTAGAGTTGTTGCAGTACCAACGTTTATCATCAGAGGCTCACTGAGCTTTAAGGGCTCAACTTTCTGTGGCTCCTTCAATCCCACAACCCATTCAAGCAAGTGAAATTCGAACGTAAACTCGTACCATACTGGAGGGAGAGTGCCAGGATGCCCAATCACATTTCCAACTAGAGCATCAGCCTTGGTCAGTGACGGATCAAGCATTGTACCTATACCAACAAGACCGCCGGGTCTAGCTTCTTTGACAGGAATATTGCCAGCCTTCAAGCTCACAATTGTGGTGTATAGTGGCTCGTATTCGACTCTCCCGCCTCTTTCAATTCTGAGTCCGGGGCTTATTTCTATTTCATCGCCAACTCTTAACTTCCCTTGGATGATAGCTCCCCCAAGCACTCCACCAACAAGCTTCTCAGGGGGAGTGCCGGGCTTATTAACGTCAAAGGACCTTGCAACCAGCATTCTTGGAGGTTTTGTTGGATCTCTCTTGGGAGTGGGTATATATTCTTCAATTGCCTGTATTAAAATGTCAATGTTTGCTTTATGAAGAGCTGAAACAGGTATTATTGGAGCATCCTGCGCGATAGTTCCTTCAATAAACTTCAGTATTTGATTATAGTTCTCAATTACTTTTTCTTTTGATGGCACTTCAACCTTATTTTGAACAATCACTATATTTTTAACTCCAATTATTTCAAGAGCCTTTAAATGCTCCCTTGTCTGTGGCTGCGGGCATGGCTGTGTTGCATCTATTACAAGTAGAGCACCATCCATCAATGTTGCTCCCGAGAGCATTGTTGCCATGAGCATTTCATGTCCAGGACAATCTACAAATGATACTCTTCTAAGCAAGATTGTTTTAGAGCCACAATGTCTGCAAACAATATCAGTTGTATAGCACTTGGGAGGGGGGCACTTCGGACATTTTCTAAAACTTGCATCTGCATATCCAAGTTTAAGGGTTAATCCCCTCTTGAGCTCCTCACTATGTCTTGCAGTCCAAATACCTGTTAATGCTTGAACTAGTGTTGTTTTACCATGATCTACATGGCCTGTAGTGCCTATATTGCACTCTGGTTGTTTTGCCTCTTCCTCACTGCTGTTCTTCCTGTTCTGGCTCCTCAAATTTAACTTCCCCCTCAATCACCACGGTATTTATTTGAACGATGTCCTCAGTGATAACATTTCCCCGTACAGTTTTTCGCCTTCTTAACCCTTTCTCTTTAGGTCTGAAACCCGGTGGACCAGATAGTAGGATTCTATACTTTCTCCCCCCGGGCAAATAGGGAATCATTGGAAAGCCAGCTTTATCAGAGCCTCCAGTTATTTTTAGCTTTACTCCTGGAAGCCCTAGTACGGATCCATCAATTACATCGCCAATTTTCAAGCCAATTAACGCGTATGAAGCAGGGTCAGAAACAGTT
>Ga0190367_1001736_pt1 | contig 12149 bp, 15 predicted proteins | sample 4872181011_MG_FD_171838 | JGI IMG/M metagenome (GOLD analysis project Ga0190367, IMG submission 171838) | Hydrothermal vent microbial mat bacterial communities from Southern Trench, Guaymas Basin, Mexico - 4872-18-10-11_MG | ecosystem: Environmental > Aquatic > Marine > Hydrothermal vents >... | reverse complement strand
TCCTAGTCCACAGACGTGCTGGCGAGCAGCTCGCCAGCACGTCTGTGGACTAGGAAGTTCGCCTGGAGGGCCTCAAGCACGTCCGTGGCGCCCACGGGGAGGACGAGCATCTCCTGCACATCAGGCCCCCTGCCTCTCACGTGCTTGCCACCGCCTACCACGTTCCCGAGCGGGTAGGGGAGCTCCTGCACGAGGCTACCCCCCAGGTGCCTGAAGAGCGAGATGCCGAGCGAGCTGGACGCGGCTGCCGCCGTGGCCATGGAGATGGCGTAGGCCGTGTTGCCGCCTATGCGGCTGAAGTCCTTTGTGCCATCTACCTCGTGGAGCACCTTGTCCACGAGCCTCTGGTCAGCCGCGTCCAGGCCCACGAGCTCTGGCGTCACGAGCCTCTCCACAGCCGCGACAGCCTCGCTCACGCCACCCGGCGGGTAGGGCATCGCCTCCCCGCGGCCGCGGCTGGCCCCCATGGGAGCTATGGCACGGCCATAGCCGCCGACCGTGAAGACCTCGACCTCTATGGCCTCTGAGCCACGACTGTCGAAGACCCTGCGGGCCCTGATGTCCTCTATGATGGTGCTCGACATGGCCTTAAATCCTCCTGACCTCGTAGAACCTGAGCACCTCGTCTATGAGCTCCACGTGGGAGAGGAACATGCGGCGGCAGCAGTAGCGCTTCACGCCCAGGTCATCCAGCACCCGGGCCGGGTCCTCGCCAGCCTTCACCCGTCTCGCGAACTCCTCCCAGAGGTGGGCTATGGGCTTGCCGCAGGTGAAGCACCTCATCGGTATGATCACGCCTCTCGCCCCTCAGCGCCCTCCACATCGGAGGGCCTATTAATAAGTAGAGCGGTCAGCCAGATATCGCATGGATGAGCGCCACGTTCAGCTCCTCACGGTAGAGCCCGACCTTAAATGGGCTCATGGAGGTTAGAAAACGCCTTAGTTTTTAGCTAAGAGCCCTTCTGGCTCTGAGGAGGCGAGGGCCTTGAGCGAGACCGAGCGTAGGGCCGCTGATTGGCTGAAGAAGGGCGCCCGCATGCTTTCCGAGGCCTGCCCTGAGTGCGGCTCACCTCTGTTCGACCGGAAGGGTGAGATTTGGTGCCCTAGGTGTAATAAGCCCGTGATCAGCTTTGCCGAGCGCCTCCTCACCGTGGGCGTGGAAGAGGAGAGCGTGCTCCAGAGGGTGAGGGAGACCATAATAGGTCGTTTGCACGTGCTTGAGAGAAAGCTGAGGTCGGCCAGGGACCCCCAGGAGCTCGGCTCGGTAGCACATGCCATCTACATCCTCCTGGCTTCCCTAGAGCTGGTGAGGAAGCTCATGGCCAGCGAGCAGGTAGGGCCTTAGGAGTCAGTTCCCCTGGCCACCCTCATCGTGAAGGCCATGTAGTCCTCTGCCAGCTGCGCCAGGCTTGGGTCCCTCACCCAGACGCCAACCACGTCGCGTGGCCCCTCGCCTCTCACGCCCATGGGGAGGACGAGGAGGAGCTCCGAGCTATCTATGACCACGAGGCTGTGGACTATGGTGATATCGGGGGCAGTGGGCGCCCTTTTCAGCACGACCACCTCAGGCCCGCCTAGGTCTGGGGCCTCCTCCACGCCCGTGAGGAGCACCTTGACCTCTAGGCCGCGCCAATAGGCGTTCTTGAGCGTTTCCTTGGCCCTGTCCAGGAAGCCTATGGCCAGCTTGGAGAGGGCTAGGTATATCTTGGCCCTGGCCCCCTCAATCATGTTGGTCATCTTGCTCTCCACGTTCGCCAGCCCCCTCACCATCCAGACCTCAGAGCGCTCGACCTCCGCGCGCTTCTCATATATCTCGGCTAAGACGGTCCTGGCGTCCTCCACCTCCTTCGTGAGCTCCCTGAGCTCTGACCTGAGCACCTCATCGGGCGGCCGAGCCTTGAACCTAAGCGGTCTCTCGCGTAGAACCTCGACCCAGCCCTTGGCCTCTAGCTTCCTCATGACCTCGTAGAGCTTCGTGGTGGGGACTCCGGACTCCTTGTTTATGTCGGCCACGGTGCCCGAGCCCAGGCATACGAGGGCCGTGTAGGCCAGGGCTTCATATCTCGTGAGGCCAAGCCGCATGAGGCTTGCCACAATGCGCTCGTCTATCTCCATTTTCACCCCTCTTGTGAATTTCGTTATACCCCTCTGGTGAAGAAGAGCAGAAATGCTTATAAGCCATTCGGAAAGCCACGCAGGGAAGAAAAGAGCCTTGAGGCCCGCCGTGGTGCTGGAGAACGTAACCAAAAGGTTCGAGGATGTGGTTGCAGTTGATAACTTGAGCTTCTGGGTGGAGCAGGGCGAGCTATTCGGCTTGCTGGGGCCGAACGGGGCGGGGAAGACCACGACCATAAGGATGATATGCGGCCTCCTTGAGCCCACGGCGGGCGAGGTCTGGGTCTTCAACTTCAGGCAGCCCAGGGACAGGATGGCTGCCTCCAAGTTCATAGGCTACATGCCTCAGCACTTCAGCCTCTACGAGGACCTCACCGTGTATGAGAATATGATGTTCTTCGCCTCCGTCTATGGCGTGCCCTACAGCGTGAGGAGGGAGCGCATAGAGAAGCTCATAGACCGCTTTCTGCTCACGGAGTTCCGCGACAAGCTAGCTGGCCAGCTGAGCGGTGGCACGAAGCGCCGCCTAGCCCTGGCCACCTGCCTGGTCCACAATCCTCCTCTCGTCATACTAGATGAGCCCACGGCTGGCATAGACCCGCACCTGAGGTATCTGTTCTGGCGCTTCTTCGAGGAGCTCCGCGATGAAGGCGTTACGCTCATAGTTACCACACACTACATGGACGAGGCGGAGTTCTGCGAGCGATTGGCGCTCATGAGGTCTGGCCACCTGATCGCCCTCGGCACGCCGGAGGAGATCAAGCGCAGCGCCCTGAGGGGGGAGCTCATAAGGGTAACGGTCAGGACATCGCGTCTGCCCACCAGGGCCATAGCTAACCTGAGGTGCGTGCGCTCCTTTGAGCTCGTCAGCGCTGGAGGTGGCCAGGCTACCTACGTGCTCCTCGTGGAGGACGCTGGCCGCGACCTCATAGAGGTATTGAGGGGCCTGGAGGCCCAGGGCGTGCGCCTGCTCTCCATAGAGCCCATTTATATCAGCTTGGAGGACGCCTTCCTGGCCTTGACGGGGGGGCTGGCGCGATGAGGCTCTGGCCCGTGATAGCCAAGGAGCTGAAGCAGCTCATGCGCGACCCGAGGAGCCTCCTCATGAACGTGGCCATGCCGCTCCTCGTCATGCTCATGTTCGGCGCTGGCTACGGGGGCCACCAGACCAGGGCCATACCCGTGGCCGTGGCAAACCTAGACCCACAGGGCGACCTGAGCTGGGAACTCATCGACTACATCTTCCAAGCGCCAGGCATAGAGCCAGGCTGCTACGTGAACAGCGAGGAGGAGGCCGTAGAGCTCGTGAGACGTGGCGAGGTTTATGGGGCCATCATCATACCCGAGCACTTCACGGAGGACCTGAAGGCTGGCCGGAAGGTCTACGTGAAGGTCGTGGTGGACGCGGCCGCCCCATTCGCGCCAACCATCATAAACTCCGCTGTTACGAACGCCCTCTACAACCTCCAGGTCAGCATAGCCGAGGATTACGGCACGGTGGCCGTGGTCATGGAGCAGGAGACGGTCTATGGCCCCAGCATCACGACCATGGAGGGCTTCACGCCAATAACCATGGGCCTGCTGCTCTACCTAGTGCCCATGACGCTCATCTCGCTCTCCCTCTGCCGCGAGCGCGAAAGAGGCACCTACGAGCAGCTCATCATGGCCCCCATCTCGCGCTGGGACATCGTGGGTGGCAAGTTCGCGGCCTACACCATCCTCAGCATGGCAAACATGTTCGGCACGCTCGGCGTAGCCATCCTCGTGTTCAACGTGCGCGTTAGAGGCCCCCTCGTGGACCTAGTGGCCTTCTCGCTTCTCTTCCTCGTGTGCTCCCTCAGCCTTGGCATGTTCATCTCCGTGCTCTCCAAGAACCAGCTCCAGGCCCTGGGCACGTCCATCTTCCTCTTCATACCCTCCCTGCTGTTCGCAGGCATAATCTCGCCGGTGGAGTATATATCGCCCGCCGTGAGGTATGCTATCACCTATACGTCGCCCATGTATTACTTCCTGAGGGGCTTCAGGGCCATCATGCTGAAGGGCTACACGCTCTTAGATGTCTGGCAGGAGTGCCTGGCCCTGGCTATAATGACCGTGGTCTTCTTCTCCTCGGCCGTGGTGCTCCTCAGGATGAAGCTGGGGTGAGAGCCGTGCCCGCGCGAAGGATGCTGGCCCTCCTGCTCGCGTTCGCGGTCCTCTGCCTCTCCCTAGCCAGCCTGCCCAGCCTTCAGCCTGCCTCGGCCAGCGAGCCACAGGCAGCCGAGGAGGAAGGCGACTTCGAGTTGAAGGATGCCTTCTGGAGCGATTGGAGGGGGAGGGGCCTGAACAACACCTTCTGCGTAGTGCTGAGATACGTGGGCGAGGGTGAGGCAGCCTCCCTGAACGCCACCCTCGATGTCTCGGCCGTCTCGCCAGAGCAGCCTCTTGCGAACGACAGCTACCCCTGGCCCCTGGAGCACGGCCAGGCGGTGCGCTTCTACTTCACCTTCCCCGTCTCCGGGAATGCCACGGCCAGCCACTACAACTTCACGCTCACCCTCACCTACCTGCACGAGGAGGAGCTCCGGGCCTACGAGCAGGTCATACCGGCCACGGTAGAGGGCGCCCCGCACATGGCCATATCGTGCGAGACCGAGGAGCTGGAGAAGTTGGTCGTGAACGATGTGGTCTTCGTGGTCGAGAACGAGGGAGATGGCGTGGCTAGGGGCCTGAGGTTCGAGGTGAACCCCCAGAGCCCATACCTGACCGTGATAGGGCCGAACGTCTTCGAGCGCGACTTCCTCTACCCCGGCCATGCCTGGCACGTTCACGTCCAGGTGTTCGTGGAAGCTGGCGAGGCCAGGGCGACATCCTTCCGTGTAACGGTGAGCTACTCGGACCAGAAGGGGCGCGGCTACACGCAGAACCTGGCTCTGGGCCTGAGGGTGAGCTCGCCACCTGGCCCAGACCTGGAGATAAGGGCGTTTAACGACACCCTGGTGCCCAACCGCGTGAACAGGCTGGTCTTCCGCGTGGAGAACGTGGGCGAGGACGTGGCCAAGGACATCACGGTCTCCTTCTACTCCCAGGTGGAGTTCATGTCCGTCCTGGGCGTGGGGAGCTTCAAGAAGGATGAGCTGAAGCCCGGCCAGCTCTGGAACATCACCGTCTCGGTCTTCGTCCAGCCGCGCGTCTATGGGGCTGCCAGCCTCTACGTGGTCGCGACCTACTCGGACTCGCGTGGTGCTGAGGCCCAGGAGGCCTCCCAGGTGGGCTTCAGGGTAGAGGGGGCGGCTGAGCTGGCCATCTCCAAGGTGGTCTACATGCCGCCCGCCGTCATGCCGGGGGACCGCTATGTATTCCTCATGGTCATCCTCACGAACATAGGCGATTATGTGGCCAAGGAGGTGGAGCTGGAGCTCCTGGGCCTGCCGGGCGTGGTGAAGCCCAGCTACGCGGGCGCTGGAGAGGCCATGATACCCTACATGCCCGTGGGCTACGTGGCCAACGTTACCTTCCTCGTGGACGTGGCCGAGGACGCAAAACCGGGCTTCTACGAGGTCCCGCTCCAGGTGAGGCACGATGGCCTGAGCTACACGCTGGAGGTGCCCCTCACGGTTAGGGAGAAGGCCGCTTTCCGCGTGGTGAAGCTTGAGTTCTCGCCCAAGCCCTACCCGGGCGCCAAGGGGGTGCGCGTGGTGATAGAGCTCCAGAACATCGCGAACGTAACGGCCCAGGAGGTCCGCATCTCGCTCGTGTCGGCCTACGTGAGGGGCGTAACATCGCTCCTATTGGGCGACATGATGGGCGGGGAGAGGCGCGTGGCCGTCCTTGAGGTGGACTTCGATGAGGCATCGCCCCTCAAGCTTGAGTTCGAGCTCCAGGTGAGCTGGAGGCAGGGAGAGCGCTCGCTAACGGACACCATGAGGTGCTCCACGGAGCTCCAAGTGCCCTCCAAGTGGCCCGAGGCCCGGGAGATAGCCATCTGGGCGGGTCTGGTGGCGCTCGGGGCAGCCATCTCCTTTGCGGTCATGAAGGTGAGGCGCGGCTTCTTCTGAGCATGCCTAAGGGCGCGGAAGAACACGCCTTATAAGGCTCTCCCGCCCCTGCCGAGCTCGGAGGGAGCCCGGCGTGGGGGGCAGGAAGAAGCTCACCCTCTCCCAGATGGAGAGGCAGCAGAGGCGCCAGCAGCGGCAGGCTAGCCGAGGTAGGCCAGAGGCACGTGAGAAGCACGTGGGAGGCATCTTCCCGCCTGACACCAGCGATGAGGCATTCCTAGAGGAGCTCAGGAAGATGAAGGTCATCACGCCCTACGCAGTGGCCAGCCGCTACAACCTGCGCTTGAGCGTGGCCAAGGAGGTGCTGAGGGAGCTGGAGAGGCGGGGCTTCCTAGAGCTGGTGGCCGCCAGCCGTTACACGCGCATTTACAAGGTCACGAGCTAGGCGCCCTTGACCTTCTTATACCACTCGCCAAAGGCCCTGAAGGCCCTGGCCCTGTGCGAGAGGGCGTTCTTCTCGGAGGTGCTCATCTCTGCGAAAGTGCGGCCATCGCCGCCCTCAGGCACGAAGATGGGGTCGTAGCCGAAGCCGCCCGTTCCCCTGGGCTCGTGCGCTATGGTGCCACACGCCTCGCCGGTGAAGACAACGGGCTCCGCGCCCCTCCCATCGCAGAAGGCCAGAGCAGTCCTGAAACAGGCCCTTCGGTCCTCAGCGCCCTCAAGGAGTCTCAGGACGCCCTTAAGGCCTATGGTCTTCAGCACGTAGGAGGCGTAGGGGCCAGGGAAGCCGTTCAGGGCCTCTATAAAGAGGCCCGTGTCCTCCACTAGCACGGGCAAATCCCATCTCTCGGCCGCCCAACGGGCGCCCCAGGCCGCTATCTGGGCCAGGTCCGTGCTCTGGAGCTCCGGCGCCTCATCGCGCAGGAAGGCGAGGCTCAGGCCCAGGCTGGCTAGCACCTCCCGGGCCTCAAGATACTTGTGGACGTTCGTGGAGACCAGATACACCACCTTTGGCGGCACCAGGTCCCTAGGCCTCATCGGCACCTCGGGCCAGCCCCTGCTTTTAAGGCCTCTTCCTCCTCTCCGCCACCCAGCGCCCCCTCAGCTCTATCTCGCGCACCTTCTCCACCACGAAGGCCGCCTCCTCATCGCCTACCACGGCCCGGTAGCCGCGCAGGAAGGCCTCCCAGGCCTCACGGGCCACAGCGTGGTGCGTGCTCTCCAGGACGCGCTTGAGCAGGTGCAGGTCCACGCCCCTCTTCTCAAGCTCGCGCGAGAACTCGCTTAGGCCGAAGTCTAGGAGCACGAGGGAGCCATCGGGGGCCACGACCACGTTGGAGGTCGTGATGTCGCCGTGGACGAGGCCGCCAGCATGGAGGCGCCCCACCAGCTCGCCCAGCTCCTCTAGCGCCCAGAGAACCTCGCGGCCCTTAAGGGCCAGGAGCTCCTTCAGGCGCGTCCCCTCCACCAGCTCCATCACGAGCGTGGCCGTCCTAAGGTCCACCAGGAAGACCACGGGCGCTGGCACGCCGACCTCCTTGGCCCGGTGGAGCGCCTGGGCCTCGCGGACCGTCCTACGCGCCCTTATGGCCCTGTCGAGCTCCGGGTGCCTGTAGGCCTTCGGCACGCGGTGCTTCACCACCACCCGCCTGCCCAGCCACTCGCCCACGAAGATGTGGGCCTCCGCGCCCTTACGGACCAGCTTAAGGCCCGTGAGGCCGAGCTCCTCAAGCACCCGTGCTCCCTCCTAAGCTGTCAGCCAGTGGCCGCGGTAAGAAGAGCTCTCTTAAGCGCTGAGCACACACGGTCCATAGGTGGCCGATATGTCCGTGAGGCTGGCCGAGGGGCGCGTGGGCCGCCTCCTCTTCTTCCGCGTGCGGGAGGGAGCTGACCTGCTGGCGGCCATAAAGGAGACTGCTGAGGCAGCTGGCGTCCGTTCCGGCCTCCTGGCCTGCATAGGCGCCCTGAGGAGGGCCAGGCTGGGCTTCTACCTGGGCGGGGGGCGCTACAAGACCATAGAGCTCGAAGGGCCGCTGGAGATAACGTCCTGCCTGGGCAACCTGTCAGAGGGGCCTGATGGCGAGCTGGTGGTCCACGCGCATATCACGGTCTGCGATAGTGAGGGGCGCGCCTTCGGCGGCCACGTGCTGGAGGGTTGCGTGGTTAGCCCGACTGCCGAGCTCGCGCTCTTGGAACTCTCGGGCGCCAGGCTGGTGAGGCGCTTAGATGCTGCCACAGGCCTCAAGCTGCTGGCGCCAGCTGAGCCCTGAGGGAGCGGAGGCGGCCTAAAGGACGGGAAGCCCTTAAGGGCAATGGGGCAGCCTTCTGAGCAGGTGCCTGCCTTGCCCGAGCGAGGAGGAGGGCGGCCGGAGGGACTAGATGCCTTCTTCAAGGCCCGCTCCGTGGCCGTGATAGGCGCTTCCAGCAAGCCGGGCAAGATAGGGCATGAGATATTGCGCAACTTGACCCTCTACGAGTATAAGGGCCGTGTTTACCCGATTAACCCGAGGGCCGAGGAAATCCTGGGCCTGAAGTGCTATCCGAGCGTGTTGGATGTGCCAGATGAGATAGATTTGGCCGTGATAGCCGTGGCCTCTGAGGCCACGCCTAAGGTGGTGGAAGAGTGCGGCAGGAAGGGCGTGAAGGCCATCGTCATCGTCTCCGGCGGCTTCAAGGAGCTGGGGGGCAAGTATAAGGACGTGGAGGCCGAGGTGGTCCGCATCGCCAGGCGCTACGGGATGCGCATCATAGGCCCGAACTGCATAGGCGTCTTCGACGGCGAGACGCGCATAGATACGTTCTTCCAATCCCGCGAGCGCATGCTGAGGCCGCCGAAGGGGCCGATAGCCTTCATGACGCAGAGTGGCACGTTCGGCTGCACCATGCTGGAGTGGGCTGCCGAGGCTGGCCTGGGCATCAGCAAGTTCGTGAGCTACGGGAACCGCTGCGACGTGGACGAGGCCGACCTGATACGCTACTTCGGGCAGGACCCGGATACGCGCGTGATAGCCATCTACTTGGAGGGCCTGGCGGATGGCCGTAAGTTCATGGAGGCTGCTCGCGAGGTGGCGCCCAAGAAGCCCATCGTGGTCCTCAAGGCCGGGCGCACAGAGGCCGGCTCTAAGGCGGCCCTCTCCCACACGGGCTGGCTGGCGGGCTCAGCGGCCGTTTACGATGCGGCCTTCAGGCAGTGCGGCATCATACAGGCCAGGAACTTCGAGGAGCTCTTTGACATGACGAAGGCCCTGGCCCTCCAGCCGCCAGCCGATGGGCCTCGTGTGGCCATGGTAACTAATGGCGCTGGCCCCTGCGTGATGGCCGCTGACGCGCTAGTGGAGCGCGGCCTCCAGCTGGCCCATTATGAGCCCGCCACCGTGGAGCTGCTGAGGGCGGAGCTCCCTCCCTTCTGCATACCCGGCAACCCGGTGGACCTCACGGGCTCTGCCACCTCGCGCGAGTATGAGGTGGCCATGCGCGCCCTGCTGGAGGACCCGAACGTGGACCTCCTCATGCCCTTCTTCGTGTTCCAGGACACGCCCCTGGACGAGCGCATCATAGACGTTGTGGCCGAGATGCGCTCCTACGGGAAGCCCATCGTGTGCTGTGCGGCTGGCGGCCCCTATACGCGCGAGCAGGCTAGGAGGCTTGAGGAGCTGGGCGTGCCCGTCTATCCCATACCGGAGCGGGCGGTCGCGGCCGCTTACGCGCTGGTGGCCTACGGCCGTATAAGAAGGGAACTCGGGTAGAGGAGAAGCGGATGGCATGAAATTTTTAAGCTCGCGCTGCCATTCTATCCCGGGTGTAGTTCATGTCCATATCGGAGCAGATTGCGGACAAGCTCAGAGCCCTTGAGGCCCGTATCCCGGATGTTGAGGCCGGGCTGGTGGTAACGCCCGAGGGCCTCACCATCGCTAGTGCTCTCCCTCCCGACGCGGATGAGGAACGCATCGCGGCCATGTGCGCTGCCGCCCACAGTACGGCCGAGCGCATCTGCAGAGAGCTCGGCAAGGGGGAGGCTCAGATGAGCCTCGTGAGAGGGGAGGGCGGTTACATACTCGTCACGAGCGCTGGCCCGAGTGCCATCCTCATGATCATGACGAGGCCCGAGGCCAAGCTGGGCCTACTCTTCTTGGAGATGAGGAGGTTGGCTAAGGAGATAGAAGAGCTAGTGGGACGGTTCTGAGCCGCACGAACGTTTAATATCTTCTAAAGCGCCCTAGTATAGGGCGGCCGCTTGGCCAGGGATGAACAACCCACCGTGATAGCTGACGTGAGGGAGAGCAGGCTCGTGATCTTGGAGCTCAGGCGCCTAGGTGCTGATGTGAGGGAGGAGGCCATAAGCCCTGGGGACTACGTGGTGGGCGAGAGCTTCGGGGTAGAGCGCAAGTCCCTCCACGACTTTATGCAATCCATATTCAAGAAGAGGCTCTTCGAGCAGGTGGAGCGGTTAAGGCAGGCTTACCCACGCTGCTGCCTGGTGGTGGAGGGCGACCCGCTCAAGATAGCCGCTCTCCCGAACCCCTCCATCTTCTGGGGCGCCCTGGCTAGGCTGATAACGGACGCGGAGGTGCCCGTGGTCTTCACGCCAGATGAGGTCCACACGGCTCTCTTCATCTACTCCCTGGCCAAGAAGCTCCAGGAAGAGGGCGAGAAGGTGCTGGCCCGCTACAAGCCGAAAATGATGAGCCTCCCTGAGCGCCAGAGGTTCATAGTGGAGGGGCTGCCCGGCGTGGGTCCTCGCCTGGCTGACCGCCTCCTGCGCAGCTTTGGCTCCGTGAGGGCCGTCTTCAACGCCTCAGAGCACCTCCTGGCCAAGGTGAAGGGCGTTGGGCCTAAGCGCGCCCGGGAGATAAGGGCCGTGATAGACGCGCCTTACCCAGGCCAGGCCAGGCTAGACGAAATCGGCCGCCAAAGCTAATATGCCCATGCGCCTGCCCCCGGCTGGTGGGAAGGGGCTTGCCCGTAGAGAAGATAGCCATCATGACGGCCTGGAACTCCGACTCAGGCGTGTTCTTCCACGCCTACCCGCTCGTGATGGCCTGGCGCGAGATGGGCCTGGAGGTCTGCGTGCTCTCCTTCATCAAGGAGGACTTCCACGGCCACGTGATGTTCGGACCAGATGAACCCTTCGTGATAAGGTGCTTCGGCACGCCCGGGAAGACCAACTTCTTGGACCCGCGCCCCCTCCTCACGCTCGATTACGATGTGTTGGTCCTAGAGGACCTGAAGCAGCTCCCCATGGCCAAGCTAGCGCTCATCTGGCACCACCTCAGGCGGAAGGCGAGGGCCATAGTGCACGTGCTGCATGAGAACAACATCTTAGGCCGCAGGCCCCCTCAGCCCCCTGAGTTCTACGCCTTTGATTGGGATGCCGTGGTCTTCTTCGAACCCAGACAGGAGTGGTTCGCGAAAGCCATCTACGGCGAGAAGGCGCATTACATACCTTGGCCCTGCATGCCCAAGCGCTCTGGCGACAAGAGGAAGGCCAGGGAGGAGCTCGGCCTGCCTGCCGATGAGCGCGTGGTGCTCTGCTACGCCCGCGGGAGCTATCAGCCCTACCTGCCCAGGCTGCCGGACGAGGCCCTGGAGGACGTGCTCTTCCTCGTGCTCACGGGCCGGGAGTTCGATTGGCCAGATTACCCGCAGGTGGAGGTGCGCCTCACCCCACCGCTCAGCAACCAGGAGCTGGATCGCTATGCCTTCGCGGCTGATGCCATCGTGCTGCACAAGCTCTCCACGCCAGCCGTGCCGCTCGCCCTCACCTCCACAGCCACCTACTTCTTCCTCGGCACCCTCAGGCCCATCCTGGTGCCCAGGCTAGGGGACCCCTTCGAGCCCCTGGGGTCCGAGGTGCTGAAATACGCGGACAGAGGGGAGCTCCGCGACCTGCTGGTGGACGCCCTTGAGCTGGGCCCGAGGGCGCGGAAGGCCCTGGAGGCGGCAGAGCGCGTGCTGGCCGAGAGGTCGCCCAAGAAGGTGGCCCGCATGTTCTTGGAGCTCTTTGAGGAGCTAGTGGGCTAACGAGCGCTAAGCTGGAGCTTCAGGGGTGGGCAAGGG
>Ga0190367_1001734_pt1 | contig 12164 bp, 11 predicted proteins | sample 4872181011_MG_FD_171838 | JGI IMG/M metagenome (GOLD analysis project Ga0190367, IMG submission 171838) | Hydrothermal vent microbial mat bacterial communities from Southern Trench, Guaymas Basin, Mexico - 4872-18-10-11_MG | ecosystem: Environmental > Aquatic > Marine > Hydrothermal vents >... | reverse complement strand
AGTTTTACAGTGCCGTCGCTCCAATAGATCGTTCTCATGGTTTTTGATATAGCTTGGAGTATTTAACTTTACCAAATACATGTGAAGAAACTTTGATCGCTTAGCTTAAATATCCCTCAGATGATTTTAAACATCCATGCTCGTTGAAGCTCTCAGAGAGGTGGGTATTGAGAAACTTAACGATCTTCAGAAGTTTGTAATTCCAAAGATAGCTAAAGGTTCAAACATCTTGATTACAGCTCCTACTGGCAGTGGTAAAACGGAATGTGCTGTAATACCCATCTTAAACAAGATGCTCAAGATGAATTGTAAGGGTATCACATTCCTCTACATAACTCCCCTAAGGGCATTGAATAGGGATATGATCAGGAGACTTAGAAAACTTGCAAGTAAATTGGGTTTCAGTATAGCCATAAGACACAGTGATACACCAAATTCTGAAAGGAGGATGCAGTCACTCAATCCACCCCAAATACTCATAACAACACCAGAAACTTTCCAGATACTCTTCTTAGGTAAGAGGCTAAGAGAATCTCTTAAAAACGTTGAGTTTGTAGTTATAGATGAGATACATGAACTTGCAGATTCAAAGAGAGGAGTTCAACTTGTTTTGGCTTTGGAGAGGCTTAAAAAACTTACAAAGTTTCAGATAATAGGTCTATCAGCAACACTCAGCAATGCAAGGGAAGTTGCACGTTACTTTGGAATTGAAAATGTGATAGAGTGGAAGGGAGATAAGGTTTACGAGTTTGAGGTTGTGTATGGTGATGTGGACAAGATCCCCGAAATTGTGGGTAAATCAACCCTCATATTTACAAACACGAGACAGACTTCTGAAGCCCTTGGATTGAAACTTAAAGAGATGTTGAAGGTTGAGGTTCACCACAGCTCTCTATCTAGGGATGTTAGAGTTGAGGCTGAAAGGAGGTTTGTCAATGGAGAGTTGGATGCTTTGGTCTGCACGAGTTCCATGGAGCTTGGTATAGATGTTGGGCATGTTGATGTTGTTATTCAGTTCAACAGTCCAAGGGAAGTTAAGAGACTAATTCAAAGAGTTGGTAGGGCTGGGCATAAACTTGGAGAGGTTTCAAGGGGATACATAGTGGCTAGAGATTTTGATGATATACTGGAGTCTTGGGCAATTGTTAAGAGAGCTGAAGATGGAAAGATAGAGCCTGTGGAACTTTACAGGATGTGCTTGGATGTCTTGGCAAATCAAATTGTCGCAATGCTTTTGGAAGGTTACAATCCAAAAGAGATATATGAGATCGTTAAGGGGACTGAACCTTATAAAGATATCGATTACAAGGTGTTTCAGTCAGTTTTGGAATTTTTGGAAAGGTGTGGTTTGATAAGAGATGGGAGGGTTACAAGGATTGGTAGGAGATACTTCTACAGAAACTTGTCGATGATACCCGATGAGAGTAAGCTTAAGGTTGTTGACATAACAACCAACAGAGTCATAGGATATTTAGATGAGAGTTTTATTTCCTACTTTGATTTTGGTGTTTTTGCAATGAAGGGTGAGCTTTGGAGGGTTTTGGCAATCGATGATGTTGTTAGGGTTGAGCCAATCAAGGCTGAGGGAGTTATTCCATCGTGGTTTGGTGAGGAGATTCCAGTTCCATTTGAGGTTGCTCAGGAGGTTGGAAAGCTTAGGGGATGGATACGTGATTTGTTGGAGGTTGATTGTAACAGTGTAAAGCTCAAGGATATATTTAATGACGAGGGGGCTTGCAAGGTTGTATTTGAAACTTTGAAGGATTGTGTTGAGAGGGGTTTTGAGATACCAACGGACAGGGTGATAACCATTGAGGGTAGAGGGAAATTAACAATCAACGCTTGCTTTGGACATAGGGTTAACGAGACACTTGCAAAGGCAATATCTCCATTTCTTCCAAGACCATTTGAGATATCGGTTGATCCATACAGGATAAGGATAAAAGCCAACGTCGATGGCAATTCGATAAGGGATATACTCATGAAGATTGATGTTGAAAAATTGAGGGAGATAGTTGAGGTTGCACTCTTAGATTCAAAGATATTGCACTACAAGTTTGTTGAGGTTGCAAAGAGGTTTGGATGCATTGAGGATGTGAAGAGGGTTAACGTTCGAAGTTTGATATTAAAACTCAGAGAAACTCCAGTTTATCTTGAGGCTTTGAATGAGATATTTCACGATAGACTCGATCTGGATAGGACTTGCAAAGTTCTTAGAATGATAAAGAATGGGGAGATAGAAGTTTTAGTTTACGACGAGTTGAGTCCAATATCAAGGGTCAATGAGCTTAAGTTTGACACATTTGTAGATAGAGATAGATCGATTTTGCATGCTTTTAAGGAGAGGATTGAGAATGAGGAGTGTTACATGATATGTGTAAACTGTGGTTGCAAGGTTAGGATGAAGGTTAAGATGATAGGGAGATTGGAGTGTTTGAGGTGTGGTTCGAGGATGGTTGCCTGTGTCAATGCTAGGAGGGGTGATGTTGTTGGTGTTGAGGAACTTTACAGAATTGCAAACCTCGTCATGTGCTATGGAAAGAGGGCAATATACGCCCTAAACACTTTTGGGGTTGGAGTGAATACTGCAGTTAGGATACTCTCAAAGTTTTACAGAAGTGAAGAAGAATTTTTGAGGGAGTTGATTGAAGCTGAGAAGAGATTCATAAGGACTAGGATCTTTTGGAGTTGAACTCCCTTCCAAGTCTAACTACATCCCCAACAACAAACAGGGCAACACCGTCAACTTCCTTTTCAACAACATCCGCAATGTTTTCAAGGTTTCCAAAGTAAACCCTTTGACTTTCAAGTGTCCCATCTTCAATTACAGCAACTGGTGTATCCCTCTCCTTCCCAAGTTCAATTAACCTCTCACATATCTCTCGAATTCTATCCTTTCCCATGAGTATAACGATAGTCCCGTTCAAAGCTGATTTACCTATGTCATCCAAATTCCTACCCGTCACGACAAATATTGTTGAAGATAATTCCTTATGTGTCAAAGGTATGCATGCGTTGGTTGGGACAGCTATGACTGAACTCAACCCAGGTATAACTTCAAAAGGTATGTTGTTCCTCATAAGAAATTCTACCTCCTCACCTCCCCTACCAAATACAAATGGATCTCCACCCTTCAGCCTCACAACTACCTTACCTTCCCTTGCAAGCTTTACCATAAGTTCATTTATACTCTTCTGTCTTTTTGAACCCCCTTCAAACGAATCCTTTCCAACGTATATTGTCTCCTTACCCATACCCCTTATCAGCTCAACAATTCCGTCTCCAACCAACCTATCGTAAAGTATAATGTCAGCTCTCTCAATAACCTTCAGGGCTTTTAAGGTTAGAAGTTCTGGATCCCCTGGTCCAGCACCAACAATGTAAACCTTCCCCACCACCTTTTTTAATGTCAAACCTTTTAAAAAGATTTGTGAAAGGTAAAATTTAGGAAAGTGTGTTTTGGAATTAAAAGCACATTTTATGAAATTTAATTTCGAAAATCTTATATATGATTGGGGAAGTGATAAATGTAGTTGGGAGGTGATTGAATGCCAGTAGTTGAGGGTGTAGAATTACCAGAGACTCCGCTGCTTGATGATCTTGAAAAGGGTCCTTGGCCTTCTTTTGTGAAGGAGATCAAGAGAGCAGCAATTGAATCTGAGAAGGCAATGAAGGCTGGTAAGAAGATAAAACTTCCTGGTGCTGCGAAGGGTCTCTTGAAGGTTCTTGAGTTGTCTTACAAGGACAAAAGAACACATTGGAAGCATGGAGGTATCGTTTCAATTGTTGGATACGGTGGAGGTGTTATAGGTAGATACTGCGATCTTGAAGACAAAGTTCCTGAGGTATGGCACTTCCACACAATGAGAATTAACATGCCAGCTGGCTGGTTCTATTCAACAAAAGCTCTGAGAGCTATATGTGAGGCGTGGGAGAAGTGGGGAAGTGGTATGACAAACTTCCACGGCTCAACTGGAGACATAATCCTCTTGGGAACGAGGACAGAGCATCTGCAGCCAATGGCAAATGCCCTTGCATACCTTGACAGGTATGGATCTCCAGCACCCTTTGACATTGGTGGAAGTGGTTCGGACTTGAGGACTCCTTCAGCATGCATGGGTCCAGCTTTGTGTGAGTTTGCATGCTACAACACACTTGAAGCTTGCTATCAGTTTACAATCAAGTATCAGGATGAACTTCACAGACCAATGTGGCCCTACAAGTTCAAGATAAAGTGTTCTGGCTGTCCAAATGACTGTATAGCAGCAAAGGCAAGAGCAGATTTTGCAATAATTGGAACTTGGAGGGATGAGATTCAGATAGATCAGGAGGCTGTTAGGGAGTATGCTAAGGCTGGTGTTGACATTGAGAAGCAGGTTGTGAAGAAGTGTCCAACAAACGCAATAAGCTGGGATGGGAATGAGTTGAAGATCGATAGCAGGGAGTGCATAAGGTGCATGCACTGTATAAATGTCCTTCCAAAGGCTCTAAAGCCAGGTAAGGAGAAGGGTGCCACTGTTCTGATAGGTGCAAAGGCTCCATTCGTAGAGGGAACGATAATTGGATGGGTTGCAGTTCCATTCATACCTGAGAGGGAGATTGTTGACAAATGTTCAGAGATGCTTGAGGCAATTTGGGAGTGGTGGGATGAGAACGGTAAGTTCAGAGAGAGAGTTGGAGAGATGATTTGGAGGCTTGGAATGACAGAGTTCCTCAAGGTGATTAACCAGAAGGCTGACGTTAGAATGGTTTATGCACCAAGGAACAATCCGTTCATATTCTGGAGAGAGTTGGAGGAGGAGTGAGGTGGTGAAGATGGCTGAGGAGAAGGAGTGGGAGGAGACGGTCGAACCAAAAACGGATTTTGGTCCCCCACACTACTCCATAATGATGCATCCCATAATCAAGAAGAACTACGGTAAGTGGAGTTACCATGAGGTTGTAAGGCCTGGTGTGATAAAGAGGGTTTCGGAGACTGGAGATGTCCTATATATTGTAAGATTTGGAACCCCAAGGTTGGTTAGTGTATATACCGTTAGAGATATCTGTGACATAGCTGATAAGTATTCTGACGGTTATCTGAGGTTTACAAGCAGACACAACGTCGAGTTTTTCCTGACGGATCCAGAAAAGATTGAACCTCTGATAAGTGAGGTTCAGGAGAAGCTTGGGTTCCCATGCGGTGGAACGTGGGATGCTACAAAGGGTGAATACGGTTTGAGCAACATCATACACACCCAAGGTTGGGTTCACTGCCACACTCCAGCAACAGATGCATCTGGTATCGTCAAGTCTGTGATGGATGAGCTATACGACTACTTCACAGATCACAAGCTACCAGCTCTATGTAGGATATCTCTTGCATGCTGTGGAAACATGTGTGGTGCAGTTCATGCCTCAGACATATCCATGGTTGGAGTTCACAGAAAGCCACCAATCATAGATGACGATGCTGTGAGGAGAACTTGTGAGATACCATCAACAGTTGCAGCTTGTCCAACTGGAGCTTTGAAGCCAGACATGAAGAGGAAGACTGTAATTCTGGATAAGGACAAGTGTATGTATTGTGGAAACTGTTACACGATGTGTCCAGGTATGCCACTATTTGATCCTGAGAATGATGGTGTTGCAATACTCATAGCTGGTAAGGTTTCAGATGCAAGATATCCACCACAGTTCTCAAAGGTTGTAGTCCCATGGTTACCAAACAACCCACCAAGATGGCCAGAAGTTGTTCAGACCGTTAAAAAGATACTTGAGACATGGGCAGCACATGCCGAAAAGTATGAGAGGATTGCCGAGTGGGTAGATAGGATTGGTTGGGAGAGGTTCTTTGAAATTACTGGCTTGGAGTTCTCGGAGAAGTTGATTGAGGACTACGCAAGGACACCATACCTATACACAACCTTCAGAACCTCCGCTGCATTTAGGTGGTAAAGAGTTATATACAGTCTCAACCAAATTTTTTTTGGTGACCTAAAATGGCGGAAGAGGTTAGCAAGGAGGAGTTGAAGCAGAAGGTAATTGAATACCTTCAGAAGAAGCCTTGGCAGGTGAGAGATTTAGCTAAGGTTCTTAGAGTTAAGAAGAAGGATCTTGATAAGGTTGTTCAGGAGTTGTTGGATGAGGGGAAGGCTGCGTATTGGTCTTCTGGTTCTACGACATATGTAACGACTCCTGAAAAGCTTAAGGAAATGGAAGAAAAGAGAGCTGGAGTTTGATCCAATTTCTTTTTTAAATAATTTGTTTTTTTACCTCCTGTGCTAATTTCAAAAACATTAAATACTTACCATCTCATTTTGCAAGGGTGATGGCATGCCTGAGATCAAGGTAGATCTCGATAAGTGTGACGGATGTGGAGAGTGTATAGGAGTCTGTCCAGCGGAGGTTTGGGAGATAGGTGATGATGGAAAGGCACACCCAGTTAGGATAGAGGACTGTGAGGAGTGCTGTTCCTGTGTCGAGTCCTGTCCACCAAAGGCTATATGGATAGACGTTTGTGAATAATTTTTTTATTTTTCGTCAAAAGACGAAACAAGTTTCGTTAAACTTATAAATTTTTGGATGTATCGTTCTCATGGATCACGTAGTGGAGTTTCTCAGGGGTAAGATCTCGGGTGACATAGTCTTCTCTGAAAATCCTGGGAAGGCTTTGAAGAAGTGGAGGAGGATATTTGAGGTTTCTCAAAAGGAGTTGGCTGAAAATCTTGGTATTTCTCCATCTGTAATAAGTGATTATGAGAGTGACAGGAGGAGATCGCCGGGAATTTTCTTTATAAGAAAATTTATAAATGCACTATTTGAAATTGATAGGGAAAGAGGATACAGGGTCATTTCAAGGTATAGGGATCTTGTTAGTGGTTCAAACTTGGATGCGATAATAGACATGAGGGAGTTTGGTAGATCAATGAGATTTGATGACTTCGTTAATGCGATAGATGGTAGGGTTGTCGTTGAAACTGAGAGGGATGTGAACGGTTACACGATCATCGACAGCATAAAGGCAATATTAACTTTGAACGCATACGACTTCTACAAGTTATACGGTTACACGAGTGAGAGGGCATTGATATTTACAAAGGTTTCAACTGGAAGATCTCCGATGGTTGCTGTAAGGGTTGCAAATCTGAAGCCAAGTGTAGTTGTCCTTCATGAGCTTAGGAGGGTTGATGATGTTGCCGTAAAGCTTGCTGAGATTGATGGTGTTGGTTTGGTTCTAACAAACCTTTCGATAGATGATATGGTTAGGAGGTTGAGGGGTGTAGTGTGATGGTGGGGATTGTATCTTACGGAACTTACATCCCAAGGTATAGGATTGTGGTTGATGAGATTGCGAGAATTTGGGGTGAGAATGCTGAGGTTGTGAAGAGAGGCTTGGGTGTTGAGCAGAAATCTGTCCCAGGGTTGGATGAGGATACCGCAACGATTGCAGTTGAGTGTGCAAGAGAGGCTTTGAGGAGAGCAAAGATAGATCCAAAGAAGATAGGAGCGGTCTTTGTTGGAAGTGAGTCACATCCCTACGTAGTAAAGCCAACTGGGACGGTGGTGGCTGAAGCATTGGGTGTTGGAAACGAATACTTCTGTGCAGATTTGGAGTTTGCATGCAAGGCTGGAACTGCTGGAATTCAGATATGCTATGCGATGGTTAAGGCTGGGATGATAGACTATGGAGTTGCAATTGGAGCTGATACAAGCCAAAGCAGACCTGGAGATGCCTTGGAGTTTACAGCAAGTGCAGGGGGTGCTTGCTTTATAATTGGTAGGAACTGCATAGCTGAGATTGAAGGGACATTCTCATTTACAAGTGACACACCAGACTTCTGGAGGAGGGAGGGTCAGCCTTACCCTTCTCACGGTGGTAGATTCACTGGACAGCCAGCATACTTCAGACACATATTCATGGCTACAAAGGGTCTGCTTGAAAAACTTGGCTTGAAACCTTCAGATTTCAACTACGTAGTTTTCCATCAGCCAAATGCAAAGTTTCCAATGAGGGTTGCCAAGATGCTTGGATTTGGTAAGGAACAAGTGAGGGCTGGTTTGGTTGTCCCATACATAGGCAACACATACTCTGGCTCATCCCTGATAGGTCTCGCATCGGTGTTGGATGTTGCAAAGCCTGGTGAGAGGATACTTGTAACCTCATATGGAAGTGGTGCTGGAAGTGATTCATTCTCATTTGTTGTGACAGACAAAATTGAAGAGTTCGAGAGGAACCCAACCGTTCTTGACAAGATAAGGGAGTGTGAGTTCATAGATTACGGGACTTACGTAAAGTTCATGAGGAAGATAAGAAGGTGATGAAATGAGGGTTGCCGTTATAGGTGTTGGATGCTCGAAGTTTGGTGAGCTTTGGGAGATGGGATTTAGAGACATAATGATATCCGCAGGTGTTGAGGCTTTGGAGGATGCAAACTTGGAGGGGAAGGAGATTGATGCTATATACGTTGGGAACATGAGTGCAGGTAGATACGTTGGTCAGGAACACATTGCATCATTAATTGCAGATTACTCAGGCTTGGCCGATCTACATATTCCATGCGTTAGAGTTGAGGCTGGAGATGCAAGTGGTGGGGTTGCACTCAGACAGGCTTACATGGCGGTTGCATCTGGTATGCACGATGTTGTCATTGCGGCTGGGGCTGAGAAGGTTACAGATGTCCCAAATGCTGTGGAGATACTTTCAAGCTGTGCAGATGTTGAGTGGGAAGTTTTTAACGGTGCAAATCTACCAGCACTGTATGCTATGATTGCTAGAATGCACATGAGGAGGTATGGAACCAAGGAGGAGGATCTGGCTATGGTGAGTGTCAAGAATCATAAGAACGCAACTTTAAATCCAAAGGCTATGTTTAGGAGGGAGATTGATTTGGAGACAGCTTTAAACTCCCCATACGTTGCAGAACCCCTAAGGCTATTCGACTGTTCGCCGATATGCGATGGAGCGTCAGTTGTTATATTGGCCAGTGAGGATGTTGCAAGGAAATACACAGACACACCCATATACATCGAAGCTTGCACACAGGCGAGTGATTATCTAGCATTGCAGAGTAGGAGGGATATAACTACAATGGATTCGGTTGTTCAAGCATCCAGACAAGCTTATAAGATTGCAGGAATTGATCCGAAGGATGTTGATGTTGTTGAGGTTCACGACTCCTTTACAATTGCCGAGATAATTGCATACGAGGATCTTGGATTTGTTGAGAAGGGAAGGGGTGCGGAGCTTGTGAGGGAGGGAGTTACAATGTTGGATGGTGAAATTCCTGTCAATCCTTCTGGTGGATTGAAGGCTTTTGGACATGCAGTGGGTGCAACTGGGATAAGGCAAGCTGTTGAGATAGTTTTGCAACTTAGGGGTGACGCTGGGAAGAGGCAGGTTGATGCTGAGAGGGGTTTGAGTTTGAATGTTGGTGGGACTGGTGGGACTGCGGTAGTTACTGTATTTTCGAGGTGATAACATGTTGCCAAAGTTTTGGAGGAAGATAAGATTCAGATACGGTTTAATTGGAAGTTACTGTGAGAACTGTGGAAACTACTACTACCCACCAAGAAACCTATGCCCAAGGTGTAGGAGGAAGGGAAAGGTTAAGGAGGTTCAGTTCAGTGGATACGGAAGGGTTTTGAGTTGGAGTGTTGTTCATGATGCGGTTGAAAACTTCTGGATTTCAAAGCCTTACGTAGTTGCACTCATAGAGCTTGATGAGGGTGCAAGGATAATAGCACCTTTAGATTGCAATCCAAGGGAGATTGAGGAGGGTATGAGGGTTAGAGCTGTGTTTAGAAAGTTTGGTGAGGATGGTGAAGAGGGTATAATACACTACGGGACGAAGTTTGTCCCTATCGGTTAAAGATTGTCTCGAACACGAGGTTAACACATTTTAACATAATTATTTCATTAACGAATTTTGTTGATGTTGATAAATTCATAAATCAAAATTAAACTTGCTGAAAACTTAAGATTGTATAAGATTCATTAGTGTAAACACTGTTAATGAGATAAATTATGCGTTTTTTAATTGTCTTGGCACGAATGAGTTTACTGTTAATTTATTTTTAAAAATATTGGTTTGACAATATTTATATTTTTTATAATAGTTGAAAAATCCATTTGGAAAATAATTTTAATGCTGAATCAACACCAAATAGCTAAATTAAAAATTTTTTCTTCAACCCCTCAACCCTATCAATTATCCTATCCTCATCCAACGTTATGACTATCCCATCATCAACTACAATCTCACCATCAACTATGACATGTGTAACCTCGCAACCGTAGCTTGCATATATAATGCTGTGTAGGGGATTGTATATTGGTGTGTAGTTTTCCCTCTTCCTATCTATCAAGACAATGTCAGCCAAGTATCCCTCCTCAATCCTACCCCCTCTCAATCCGTAAGCCCTGTAACCGTTCTCCGTAGCCATCTTCAAAACATCGCCAGCCTTCAAGGCATCAGCCCTACTCGTTATCACCTTCTGCAGAAGTGAAGTCATCTTCATCTCCTCAAACATGTTGTATGTGTTGTTTGAGGATGCACCATCTGTTCCAAGACAAACGTTAATCCCTAAATCATGCATGTCTTTAACTCTAGCAATTCCTGAAGCTAACTTCAGATTGCTTATTGGACAGTGAACGACACTGACACCCCTATCCTTCAAAATCCTCATCTCCTCATCATCAATCCAAATTGCATGGGCAACAACAGTTTTATCATCCAAAAATCCAATGTCGTCCAAAAGTCTAACTGGAGTTTTCCCATATTTAGATTTTACATACTCCACCTCCCACCTAGTTTCAGATATGTGAATGTGAACGTGCTTCCCCATCTCGTTTGCAATCTCCTTCACCCTCTTTAAGAAGTCTGGTGTGCATGTGTATGGTGCATGGGGTCCGAATATGGTCTTGATCTTTTTACCATTCCATCTCTTAATGAATCTTAATCCAATTTCAATCTCCCTCTTAGCCTTTAACTCATCACCTCTGTCAGCCATCCCATAGCTCAAAACTCCCCTAATTCCAGATTCATTAACAGCCTTCGCAACCTCATCCATGTGTATGTATAGATCGCTGAATGCAGTAGTTCCAGTCTTCAACATCTCAAGTATTCCAAGTAGGGAACCCCAATAGACATCCCTTGGTTCAAGTAATCCTTCAACCTTCCATATCTTTTCTTCAAGCCATTCCTTCAAAGGTAAATCCTCAGCATACCCCCTAAACAGAGTCATAGCGAGGTGTGTATGTGCGTTGAAGATTCCAGGTATGACAATCTTCTCACTTGCATCGATTACAATCTCTCCCTTCAAGTCATCCTTCCCAACGTATGCAATCCTGCCACCCTTAACACCAACGTTTGCCCTAACAAATCTACCATTTACAAAGCAAAGCCCATCCCTTATCACGATATCCATGTTCTAAAGCTAAAAATGTTTGTAATAAATGTTCTGTTATGCTTTCTAAATTTCTTGATTTTTGGATATTTCTGCTGACTTGATGACGGCATTGAGGTTGAAGTTTTAAGCATTTGTTCCATTTTTGGAGGCAACTTTTAACTTTAAAGCAATAAAGTTGCAGTTGTCATTCAAATATTCCCTCAAGCTCCTCTATACAATCCCAGGTTGAAAATATCAGTATCCTGTCTCCCTTCATTATTACGGTATCTCCCCTTGGAATCTTAAACTCCCCACCTCTTATGACACCTCCAACAATTGCACAGCTTGGAAGTCTCAAATCAGCAACCTTTACACTATCAACTTTCTTTGCTGTAAACTCAAGGATTGCAATTCCATGCTTTAAATCAGCAACCTCCCTTATATCGACAATCCTAAGATACTTCATGAGTTCAAGGAAGGTGACCTTCCTGGGTGAGAGTGCATAGTCAACTCCAACCCTCTCAAATATCTTAACATACTCGCCCCTCTCAACCTTTGCAATAGCCTTTTTTGCTCCCATACTCTTGCAGAGGAGGGAGATCATCAGATTCCTCTCATCACTCTCAGTTGTCGCAATTACAACGTCACTCCTCCTAACCTCTATCTCCTCCAAGAACTCAACATCCGTTCCATCCCCACAAACTACCTTTGTCTTCTTTAGATCTTCATCAAGAACCTGGCACCTCTCAAACCTTGAATCGACCAATGTGACGTTGAACCTTCCCAATTCAAGT
>Ga0190367_1001733_pt1 | contig 12165 bp, 12 predicted proteins | sample 4872181011_MG_FD_171838 | JGI IMG/M metagenome (GOLD analysis project Ga0190367, IMG submission 171838) | Hydrothermal vent microbial mat bacterial communities from Southern Trench, Guaymas Basin, Mexico - 4872-18-10-11_MG | ecosystem: Environmental > Aquatic > Marine > Hydrothermal vents >... | reverse complement strand
GGATCCATTTAACTTCAGCCCCGGCCTCCTGTGTGCTATGCTTGGCCATGCTTCGTACAATTTAACTGTGACTTATGCTCCAGGAATGCTGCTTCCAGCAGCTCTAGTTGGAGCATTAGCTTGGGGAGGATTAGAGAAGCTCTTTAAAGAGGATGATGCTTGTGAGTAGTCCATTCACGAGCTGCTAATTTCTATATTTTGGAGGGTTTGGGGCTTGGAGGTTAATAGGAAGCTCTTGGCGATAATAGTGATTGTAATTGTGGCTGCTGCATTAGGATACTATTACTTTATGCAGCGTGGTGAGGCTATTGAGGCTAAGGCTGAGAGTGGAGATAGCTCTACTAGCGTGGTTGCTAGGCCATATATTGACTATAAGACTGAGGATGGCAGGATCCTGCGAGTCTATCTTGATGATGGCTCAAAGTGGTGGGTGAATCCTGATGGTACATTAACTCCCTATACTGGCTATGTTTGGACTGTTCCAGGAACTCTTACTAAGATTACTCAAGTTCAAGTTGGCTTTGAATTAACTTTGAGCGGGAAGTATTTGAAGGATACTGATGGTGATGGGAAGCAGGATATAACGGTGTTTGTAACTGCTTACTTTAAGAGTAATGGTACTGGAACTGGTCAATATAGTGTGTTTAGCAATACTAGATTTGATTATGAAGTTGGTACTCCCAGTGCTGGTGGATCAACTACGCAGACCATTCAGAGTGGCTACAAGGATATTCAAACCATATTCGATAATGTTTGGGGTGGCTCTCCAGGTCAAGACTATATTTACTGGCCCTACTACTACGTGAGTATATCTGTCAACGCAACTTCATACTGGGGAGGAAGTCTTCAAGCCTCTGATTCAAAGGAGTATTCTCATACGGTTATTGGTGATTGGCAGTGGAAGCAAAGCGAATTGTCAGCCAGCTTGGGTGGAGCTTCTGCTGGTACGCAGAGCATTATTGGTATTGAAGCAGTTGTTCAGGATCCATTTGCAGTTCTTATGGTGATTGCGGTAGCGATGCTTGTTGGAGTTCTCTTCAGTGATAAGCTGAGGAGATCTGCATAGCTCCCTTATAATTTCATTTTTTGGGAGGAGTCGGCTTGAGGAGGGAGCTTGTTTTAGGCTTTTTAGGTTTAATTGCTGTTCTATACCTTCTAGCTAGTTCTTGTAGTGTTGAGCTTGTAGGTGATGGTGTTTTGATTAGGGATCTTAGGGTTGTTTTGGCTGATGGTTCTGAGCTTAAGCTTTATCCGGGTAAGTTGGCTTGGTTGGGTGAGATTGCTTATGGTTTAAGTGAGATTTTCAGCTGGATTGAGCCTGGAGATAGGGTTTTTGATGGATTTGAGGATGGCGATTATAATGGCTGGTCTCTAGACTACGATTATAATGGGATTAGTGGGAGTGCAGCGCTGCATATTTCAGATGGAAACTTGGGAACAATCCCTACGTGTGATCCAATAAGTGGGAGCTATATGCTTGAATATGCTTGTAGCTTTAAGTCTGGTTCTGGATGGTCGTTTGTTGATGGTTCTGCTTGGGTGAGTTATGGATTTAATTTGACGTGTATTGGTAGGCTGTCTTTTAGGTGCTGGGTTAGATTGCATGCAGATCGGGCTTTAAGCTCGTTTTATGTTAAGCAGTACGTTAAGGTTAATCAGTCGGGGACCATTACGACTTATTATGGTCAGAGTGAGTCCTTGAGTGGAGTGTCGGGTTGGGGTGATTGGACTTATCTCAGTTATGATTTTACTTTTGATGGTCAAGTCGACTTGATTGAATTTGGATTCTATATTTATGCCCGTAAATCAAGCCCTTCAGACTATACTACTTATGGATGTCAAGTTTGCATAGATGATGTCGAGGTTTATGCAACTGTATCTAAATTCAGAGTTACATGTGATTATTCGATAAGCGGTAGGTACGTTAAGTCTTATGATGGTGCTCCGCTCGATACATGCAACTACACTATTACAATATGCCATAATGTTGATGTAAATTCGAGCTGGATTGAAGCTGCAGAGTACAATTACAATGCCAGTCTACCATTAACCGTGACTGGCTGGAGCAGTAATTGGCATGACTTAATGGGGCTTTTAAAGTACATGGTTGAGGAGGGTTCGTGGACTATAGATGGTTACACGTACAATTATAGGTTGGCAATTAACGTTACGGATAGGTCTGGGTCGGATCTACTTGATTATCAAGTTAAGATTTCAATTGACACTAGCAGCTTAGTTGAAGATGGATATGCAACTACGAGTGGCTGTGAAGTGAGGTTCACTGATGAGGAAGGCAATGTTATTCCGCATTATAGGGAGAACAGCTTCAATAGCTCAGAGACTGTTTATTGGGTTAAGGTTCCATTGATCCCAGCAAATAGTACCACAATAATTTACATGTACTTTGATCCAGACTTAACTAGTGTTCCTGATTCAAGTAATGCCAGCAGCGTTTTCATTAGATATGATGACTTTGAGAGCTATGATGTTGGAAGCCCACCCAGCTCTGCTAGTGGGTGGGTTGTTCTTAAGGGGGATCCAGTAGTAGTTGATGGCGGGTATAGCGGTAAGGGATTAGAAGTATCAAATGTTGATGTTAGAGATTGTATTGCTCTTCTCTTCGACCAAAACTATAGTGGTGTTTCTGTGCATTTTTACTATAAAATTGATGGAATCGATTTGAGGAATGGGTATTATATGTTTAAAGAAGGAACGGCTTACATTACGACTACTATGAAGGAGAGTGGATCCGAAAAATGGTATGATGGCTCAGCATATAATGATTTTAATCCCGCATTGTCGTATTCTGCTAATGTATGGCATGAGTATGAGTACATCTTTACTTTTAGCGATTTCAAGGTGAGGAAGGATGGTTCTTTATATGATGCTGGCTTAAGGAGTACCCCCATAAACGGTGTTGACAGATTTGTTTGGGACACGTATTCTGCAAATAAATATCCCCACACCTATGTTATTGACAATGTCTACGTTAGGAAGTATGTTGATCCTGAACCAGAAGTTTTAGTTAAAGAATCCACTGGTTCCCATGACTACTACATTAAGGTTCAGTTGGATGTTTATGGTATAGATGTTTTTACGGGTGAAGTAGTTCATAGTAGCTCTTATGTGATTTTAAAGCTTGAGCTTACTTGGCAGCTATTTGCAGGGAAAATGGTTTACAGGCTTAGGATCATTGATACGAATCTCACTCCAGTAATACGGATTTCAAGTGAGGGGGTGTCGCTTTCAATAATGATTTCTGTGCTTGATCTCGCGGCAATATTTTTCTCTAGAAGAGATGAGGAGTGAGCTGCTTTCCGCTACAATATTATATTCTATTTCTATTTAGTGAGGGTTGCTTGTATGGAGAAGTGGCATGTCTTCCTCTTGATTGGCGTACTAATGCTCGGCTATGCAGGGTATCTTGAGTACTTTGCTCCGAAAGTAAAGCTTGCAGTTCAGGATAGCCCGTTAAACGCTATTTCACCAGCAACTTCAGTTGCTTTAAATGCGGGGAACTTTTCTGCTGTTCAGGGACTCTGTACTTTGGAGGTTACTCCGAGCGGCGGCTATTTGATGAATGGTACATTGGTGATTTCTACTGATGATCCTGGCGCTGAAATTAAAGTGTATTCTGCTTTGCCAGTTGAAACTCTGAGTGGTGGGACTGGTAACATGACTTTGCTTATTCCAGTTACTCAGGATCCAGTTACTCTCGATATACTGTTTACATTCACTAATACGTCGATTGTGCATGAAGTTAAGTTCCAGCTAGTAGCTCAAGGACTGAATATAGTAAATGCGACTTGCTATGCTAATCCTAATCCATAGGGGGTGATATGATGAAGTTTAAGGCTAGATCTCTAGGTTTCATCGCGGTATTAGCGGTCTTGATGATCATGGGTGCGCAGCTGGCTTTATGCGATAAAACTGTGACTATCAATGTTTTTAGTTCGGAAACTTTCCAGAACACTGGATATAAATTGAAGAGCTACATGGTTGATGTGAGCAGCATTTCAACTGCAGCTAAGCAGGTGGTAATTCACATTACCGGGCAAGCCAATGGAGATCCATATTTACGCTATTTAATCATCAAAGTTGATGGTCAAATAGTAAATATGAGGCCCGGCCCATCAAGGTGGGGAGGCCACACAGCTTTAGTTCGAAATGCATTTGATCTACGCTACGATATTACGAGCCTAGTTAAGGGCAAAAAGACAATTAACATTGAAGTTGGAATCACAACTTTCACTGGAAGCTGGACTATTTCATGTGAGCTTCAAGCAGTAATCGAAGAGCAAACAGTCATTCCAACACCAACTCCGACGCCAAGTAATGGTGGAATGGCAGTGAAAACTTCATGGCTGGCAGCTGGCGGCGGCCTCATCTGCATTGCAGCAGCATGGTACTTGAGAAGCAAGGAACTCGAATAGCTCCCCTAAACTTTATTTATTTTATTATACTTAGCGGAGTACTTCAGGAGAAGGGGAGAGTGATGTTGATTCTGTTATTTTCCAAGTAGTTTTTTGATGAAGCTTTTTTCTTCTTCGCGTGGCAGTTTTTCTGGGAATATTCTTTTGAATGCTCCGTTGTCATATTCGTATAGTTCAATTGGGTTTTCAAATTTCCTTAGTTCTCCCTTTCTTTCAACTATTGGTTTATGTTCTCTTGCTGCATCTATTGCTGATTTAGTGAAGCCTGTTCTCGATACTATGATGGCTCGGCTATGCAGTCTGTTTACTTGCTGTATTTTATCTATGTCCTTTATCATTTCAATCATTTTCATTACTGCATCAGCCTTCACTCTTCTCGATGCATAGTCTTTGCATTCAATGAATATGTAGGCATCTCTTTTGCCTCCAAGCTTCTTACCCTTAATCTTATACATTATGTCCGGTCTCCATTTCCTGGCTTTACCTGGAATTTCCGTGTCTATGAAGGGGCCTTCGCAGCCCTTATTCTTCCATTTTTGAAGTATCTTATCATTTCTCTCAAACCAGTCGAGAAACTCCTTGACAAGACGCTTCCCCCTCTTAAGCCAGCCATCCCTCAACTTAACAAGCACTTCATCCGGCAAGCTTTCAAGCATTGCCTTTAAACTTCTAGTCGGCACTTTACTTACTAGATCAGGAGCTATTCTCCGCAGCTCCTCCAACACATACTGCTTATTGAAACCCTGCTCCTGAAAACTTAAAAGCTCTATTAACAAATCCTTCCTCGAAACCACTCCCCAAATCCCTCCCCTCAACTCTTTATACTGATTTAGATTTAAGTAGGCTCATGCACCAGTCTATTTAGGTCTTAAATAGGTTGACGTTTCTTTATATGTTGAGTATGGGTGTTGTTGATAGAGTTTTGGATTTGATGAGTGATGGTGTTCCTAGGAGTAATGTTGATGTTGCTAAGGTTTTGGGGATTGATAGGTCTGTTGCTTGTAAGGTTTTGAGGAGGTTGTGGATTAAGGGGTTGTTGTTGAGGAGTAGTGTTCCTTTAACTTTTTCTTTTGTTTCTGGGGGGAAGCGTGTTAGGTTTACTGGTTATATTTATGTTAGAGGTGAACCTGGTGTTTATGAGTATTCTTATTTGAGGTGGGATCAGTTTAGAAGGGTTAATGTTGAAGCTAAATTTAGGTTTGAGGCTGTTCCTTATAGTAGGGAGTATCTTAAGAGTTATGATAGGGGTCTTGTTGAGCGTGTTCTTAATTTTTTCCGGGAGAGGGAGATTGGTGCTACTGCTCGTGAAGTTGCTTTAGCTTTGAATATTCCGGTTAAGAATGCTTCTAAGCTTTTGGGCCGGATGTGGAGACGGGGCCTATTAATTCGTAAGGGTAAGTGGAATGAAAAGTTGGGTCGTGAAGTTCCTTTTGGCTCTCTTGACCGTAAAACTATGTTGGGTTGGATTTATGGTTTAAGTGAGGAGCAGTGTGATAGGAGAATTAGGTTTGGGGATGTTTTGGATCCAATGGTTCAAACTATTGTTAATGAGGTTAGGAAGCATAATAATGATGGTAGGTTTTGCCCTTTAACTTCTTTGAGGGAGCAGCTTAATGTTTCTGAGTCTAGTTTTAGGAGGATGATTGATCTTGCAAGGTCAATTTACAGGAATTTAAGGATTATTGACATTGGTGATTATAGCTTTGCTTATTTTGAGGATTTAATGTCTAAGGATAAGATTGAGGAGCAATTAAGGTTTTGGAGGAGATGGGTTGAAGAGCAGCATAAAAAGGTTAGGAATATAGGCCGGTTGTGGGAGGTTTATGGTCATCATGTATTTGATTTTGCTGAGCGGGCCGGTGATTTTGGTTTTGAAATGGTTTGGTGGAAGCAGCAGCGTAGAGGTACTGGTGAATGGAAGTACAATATTACTTTAAGCAATAGGCGTGAAGTTGATCGTGTTCTTCAATTGAATTTTAAGCCCTTTGATTTCACTATATATTTAGTATTTGAGTTTAAGTATCGTAGGGGCGGCCTAAAACTTCAAGATGCAATTGATTTTCTAGATAAACTCAGGACTTCACGTGAATTTGGCTATAAATCTATTGATGGTACTTATCATTTAAAGGAAAATGTTATTCCAGTCTTAATTGGATACGCCAAAAGAGAAGAAGCAGCTAAAATTAGGAAGCTAGGCATCATTTTAATTGAAGGCTGGAAACTACATGACTACCTCGCTAAAAAGAACATTAAAGCTAGATTCGACAAATTAATAAACATAGCCTTCAAACGCGGATTAGACTTCCAGGAAATGCTTAAAACACTATTAAGTGAATGACGAACTCTCCAACTATACCAGCAGAAAACCAGCGAAATAAACAGTTTTCTGCAGGCTTTTCTCTCCATAAAACACATGGTTAAAACGAGTATTGGGGTCGGTTCGTCGCGAGTACGTCATTCAATTAAGTCAGGCAACTGGGACGGCTTCTTCATCCCCCAGAAATAGAGCTTTGGGGAGGCTATTAAGTATTTCCCTAGCCTTTTTCAATGTACCTGTTACCTTTATTATTCGAATGAAGGCAGACTTACCCTTTAGCTCGCTAATCATGCAGAGAGCAGCTCTTAGCATAACAAGAGACTTGTGATTGCACCGCAATATGCCTCTTTGAAAAGAGCTATCGTACTCTATTAGTCTTAAATGAATATTGCTTGCACCAAATTCTCCATAGAGACTTAAAATTTTACTGAACATTGCTTCGAGCAACTCATGTTTACTAATTGCAATTCTTTCAAGAGATAGGATTTCAAAGATCACATACCTATTTCTCTTTTCCTTAACCAATCTCTCCCCTCCTTATCAATTTCACTCCAGGCATAATGAAATTCTCACTTAACTTCTCCCTATTTCGATTAACTATCATCATGGGCACTTCCGAGAGAGATTTCCTAGCTTCAAGCTCTGATAAACTGAAAACCGTTGCTAAAGCAGCCAGTTCCCTCGGCGCCCTCATCTCCAAAATACTTGAAGCCCCACTTGAAATAACCACCGGAACACCATATTTTTTGGCTATTCTAATGTTTTCCGATAAAATTCTCATAGCCTTAATTCGATAACTTGATGATCTAGCCTTTATTATTTTCATTAGGCTCACTTCAAGAGCTGATTCACCATTCAACGCCAGCTTAGCTTCTGATGAATCAAAGAAGTTCTGTTTCCAACTTTCTACGGAGAAAATCAATAGGTCTACGCGCCTATCCCTTGCAGCTAACCTTGCAACATCAATATTTCTACAGAAGACTGAAATTATCTCAACCTTTCTTCTAATCTTTCTAAGTATGCTCTTAAGCTCTTTGGGGGAATCAACATCGATATTAATTCTTGAAATCAAATCTATTCCATAATTTCTAAATAGTCTCTTTACTTTATCAATTAAATCTATATTCTCCAGATTAAAGTCCGCGAGACCGATAGCCTCATAGCCTAAATAAGAAGCCATTTTTGCTATTTGTTCAGGTGTAGAGTATCCATTTGATAGGGTGGATTTAACATGTAAGTCTACAAATCTCCTTTTAGCCAATATTAACTTACCCTCTCAAATTAAATTAAACCCAATTCTTTGCATATCTGCTTTATTTCCCGCTTCCTTATCATGGAGGAGAATGTGATAGAAACCTTAATCACATCATCATGGTCTTTAAGCACAAGATTACCATAGTAGGCATCTTCCTTACTAAATCGAATATAAAGAGTTTTAGATTTATCCAATCTCAAGTCTAAAGTTGATTCAAGAAGCTTTTTATCAAGACTATCCATTTTTGACGCGATTTGCATGATAGACTCCCTTATCATGTTGGGGTCCTTGATGACAGCTCTTAAAACTATTATTGGATTCCCATAGTATCCTTGCAGCATTTCCCGTTTAATTTTAACTTTACCTCTCAATGAGCTAGGTATAATTGATAGCATTGCCTCCCTTACCTTGCTTGGATCCTCAGTTGCATGAGAAAAGGCTTCAATTCTAATTCTCGAAATAGGGAAGAGCTCTTCAGTTGGCATGGCGTATCAAAGCACCATAATCTAAAGCTTACCTCTTCCTCTCTTTTTCTTTCTACCAGCTCTCTTATATGCTGCTCTCCTACTCGGCCTAACCTTTACAGCTCTCTTACCCTTAACGGTTAACCCCCTTGATTTCCTTCCAGCAGGAGTCAGTCCTCTGAAAACACGTCCTCTCTGAGCAGGATTACATATCCAGTTTATGTCCGGATCATTTTTAATTGCAGAATGATGCGGATCCACCATTATTACTTCAAACCACTTATACTGCCCATCCTCACCAACCCAATAGCTTCCAAGAACCTCAAGATTCGGATATTTTCTCGCCGCCTTCTCCTCAGCAATCCATTGCAGACTTTTTCTTGGCGTATGGCCGAGAACACCCATTCGCTTAGGCCTTCTACCGCTTCTGGGTCTAGGCTTACTTAAACCACCTCTTCTAACCCTAACTCGCACCACAATAAAACCGGGTTTGGCCTTATACCCCAGCTGTCTAGCCCTGTTAATTCTCAACGGCTTCTCCACTCTAACTACGGTTGGCTGCCTTCTCCATCGCACCAATCTCCACTTCATTAGTTCACCTAATACTCCCTCACCAGGCTTCTTCCATGAGGCAGCTAAATACTTATACACTAGCAGCGCCCTCCAATTACTTTGCTGGGTAATGATATTAACTGTGTTTTATAAAGTTTTATTCGCTGAGCTTTAATTATGATGCATTTCTCTAAAATAATTTATTATTTTCTCCGCTAGTAGTGTAGAGGCCGTTCTCTGAGCTTCAATGGTCATTGCGCCTATGTGGGGGGTTGCCACTACATTTGGTAATTTAATTAACTCGATTTCCCAGCTCTCTCTCGGCGGTTCATGCTCATAAACATCTAAGCATGCACCAGCAATTCTACCATTTTTTAAAGCATTTAAGAGAGCTTTAGTGTCCACAACTGCACCTCTTGAAGTATTAACTAGTATTGCGCTTGACTTCATAATTGAAAACTCCCTCTCACCTATCATGTGTCTCGTTTCAGGGGTTAGAGGTACATGAATTGTTATGATGTCAGACTTGCTTAATAGTTCCCTAAACTCCATGAACTTAACTCCAAGCTTTTCCTCTACCTCCGGTGGAGGCCTGTAAATGTCGTAGTAAATTACGTTCATTCCAAAGGCTCTAGCTCGAACAGCTACTTCCCTACCAATTCTACCTAAACCAATTATTCCCAGCGTCTTTCCCTTAAGCTCAAAACCCATTGCTTCATGCTTTAACCACTTCCCCTCCTTTAACCCCCTATCACAAATCGTAATTCTGCGTGCAAGAGCTAGTATAAGACCAAAAACAAGCTCAGCAACTGCAACAGAAGGAGCCTCTGGAGTTGACAAGACTTTTATTCCACGTTCCTTTGCCGCCTTCAAATCTATGTTATCAAGACCTACGCCAGCTCTTCCAATAACTTTCAGCTTAGAAGCATTGTAAATTACTTCTCTTGTCACTTTAGTTCTGCTCCTAACAATCAGAACATCATAGCTACCTATGATAGACTTTAATGCTTCATGCCCAATTCCGTATTTTAGATCTACATGAAAACCTTCATTTACAAGCATTCTTATACCATCTTCATGAACAGGATCAGTTACAAGGACCCTCACATCTTTAATATCGCATCACCTCCTGAGCTTCTTTAAAGCTATTTCAGCAGCTCTACTTATCGGATCAATGGTGTCTGAAACTGGTGGGCTATAACATGTATCCATCGAAGCTAGCTCTTCAGCTGTTAAACTACTTTGAATTGCCAGCGATATTAAGTTAACTCTCTGAGCTACTTCCTCACCTCCAATAACTTGGCCACCAATTATTTTTCCGTTCTCTTCATTGAATACTAGCTTCACAATTACATCTCTGTAGCCAGGGAAATACTCTGCTCGAGTTACCCATTTCACCTTGCTTGAAATAACTTTATAACCCTCTTCCCTAGCTTTCTCAACCGTTAAGCCTGTGGATCCAATAATTACATCAAAAATTTTCAGCACAGTTGATCCAAGTGCACCCCTAAAAATGGCTGTACCTCCAGCAGCATTTTTACCAGCAATCTTTCCCTGTCTATAGGCCACTGTCCCAAGAAAGGGTAGAAATGACTTACCGGTTACTAGATGTCTTGCTTCTACACAATCACCAGCAGCATATACACCTTCAACTGAAGTTCTCATGAAATCATCTACAGCAATTCCACCTAGCTTGCCAAGCTTAACGCCAATCTTCTCTGCCAAGTCAACTCTAGGTTTAACTCCAGTCGCTAGAATAACTGCATCACAGCTATGCTCCTCTCCGTCAACTATTACACCCTCTACTTCCGCTTTACCCATTATCTCCTCGACTTTAGAGTTTAATAGTAAGCTCACGCCGCTTTTCACTAATGTATTGCTGATAATAGAAGACATGTCTGCATCTAAAATTGCGGGTAAAACTTTGGGCATCATCTCAACTACCATTACCTCCAACCCCCTCCTTCTCAATGCCTCTGAAAGCTCCAGTCCTATTGCTCCTGCACCAATAATTGCGATCTTCCTGGCAGTTTTGCAGCAATGCAGAATTTTCATGGCATCATCAATTGTTCTCAATGTGAATACGTTTTTCAGATCTTTACCAGGAATTTTGGGTATGAATGGGTAGGCGCCAGTTGCAATAATTAAGGAGTCAAATGAAATCCTCTTAGTATACCCGTTACATTCATAGACTACGCTGCTTTTCTCTACATCTACAACTCTACTTTCAGTGTACACTGAAATTCTCATGCCTTTGAGTCTTGCAGGTGAAGCTACTATTAAGTGCTCGAAAGCCTCTATTTCCCCTCCAATAACATAGGGTAGACCACAACGCGAATAAGTCAAATACTTCTCGTCCGTCAGCACCGTGATTTCAGCTGATGGATCCTGCATTCTAGCGGATATGGCAGACCATAAACCTGCAGGGCCAAAGCCGATAACAACGATTCTCTTCAATCAATCACCCAAAGCAGATAAGTGTAGTAGAGATAATTTAAGTTTGAGGATCAACATTGACTAAACTAGCGGGTTTAGTTGGAAAACCAAATGCTGGTAAAACAACATTCTTTAGTGCAGCAACACTTATACCAGCCAAAATAGCACCCTATCCATTCACAACCATAGAGCCCAATAGGGGAATAGCATATGTACGCGTTAAGTGTGTATGTAGCGAACTTCAAGTTAAGGACAATCCCAGAAACTCAATATGCATAAATGGTAATCGCTTCATACCAGTTGAGCTAATTGATGTTGCAGGACTAGTACCAGATGCGTGGAGAGGAAGAGGGCTGGGCAATAAATTTCTTGATGAACTCCGCAGAGCAGATGTGCTAATCCATGTAGTTGATGCTTCAGGTGGCACAGATGCTGAGGGTAGAAAAGTTAAGCCGGGAACTCACGATCCATGTGAAGATATTAAATTTCTTGAACAGGAAATAGCAATGTGGATGGCACAGATACTTAGTAGAGACTGGAAAAAAATATCAAGGACCATAGACTACTCAGGTGAAGATACAGCAACGGCATTGGCAAATCGATTAAGTGGACTAAAAATAAGAAGAGAACACGTTTTAAAAGCCATAAGAAATGCAGATCTAGAAAACAAGAAGCTCAGTAAGTGGAGCAATGAGGACATCATTAATT
>Ga0190367_1001732_pt1 | contig 12167 bp, 11 predicted proteins | sample 4872181011_MG_FD_171838 | JGI IMG/M metagenome (GOLD analysis project Ga0190367, IMG submission 171838) | Hydrothermal vent microbial mat bacterial communities from Southern Trench, Guaymas Basin, Mexico - 4872-18-10-11_MG | ecosystem: Environmental > Aquatic > Marine > Hydrothermal vents >... | reverse complement strand
CCTATAATATTCGGCCAGAGTCCCTCTCCCATCAATAAAGTTCTAACAACAGGATGTTCAAATTCAACAATATCTGGAACTAAAATTTTTTTAAGATTGTCTGACTTCCCTGTAAGGATATATTTTGTAAGATTATTCAGAATATCGTTGCGTATATCTTCCCAGGATCTAATTTTGATCTCTTTTTCTAAACTTTTCTTTAAGGCTTCAATTAATTGCTCATCCATACTAATCCACCGCTTCATTATAGATTAGTAACAAGAAAAGGAGAGGCCTTATGCACGATAACCCTACTTTCATCATCTTGAACAACTAGTAGTTTGTTTTTTAGTATTATTTCACCGTAGCACACAAATACAAATTTCTTCTTAACGTTGGCTAAAACAACATCGCTACTAATGATTGCCTTTCCGTCTGGTTCTACACTTTTGAAATCGTCTATAGAGCAATATCCACGCCCTCGATCACTCGTTAGTATTTTTGCTTTCTTTATGGCCCATATCCTATCGACGAAATTGTAGTCGTTTCCTCCGTAAACATCATAAACGAATTCAAAGTTTCTAAGTCTATACATCAATTCATCGCGAAGATCCTCATCGTTAACCGCAATAGCGATTCTATATTTTGGTTGGAAAAGTGATAATGATTTATACACTGGCATAAGTTCCTTGCGCTTCTTAGGATCTTCAAGCAACTTAAGTATCTCTGACTTTCTCTTTTTAGGAAATTTAAAGAAACGGACATATTCGCTAATATACCCATCAAATCCAATTAGTTCAGCTCCACAGTGCATATCTTTCTGTTTGACAAATTCTATCAAGAACTTTCGTCTTATACCTAGGATCGCTCCTATCAAACCTGCTATTGTCGATGGAAGTGGCATCAAGTATGTGTCCCAAAACAGTTTGATGTAGTGTTTTTTAAATTGAGCTGTAAAAAAGGATATTTTGAAAGTTAAGGCAAACATTTCCATATATCATAGCACCTATTCTATGATGTACCTTGTTATTTCCTCAATTATTTCTGCCCAAACAGTATCATCCAGCTTCTTCTCAGAGCTTAACTGAGCATTGCTATTATAAAATTTTGCTTTGCCCAACTTATAATCAATAACAATGACATTACCGTAGAGGCCCCTATATTGCATAAGCATATTGTTAAATAGCTCAGTATTAAAAGTTCCGTCATCATTAATATCAACATAGCCAAAAATCGGTAGGAACCTATCTGATAGAACTACGACACAGTAATGGTAATCAGGAACGTTTGGACTCTGGGATCCCCGTGGAAACTCCCAACCTTCGCGGAGTAGGATTCCAAGAAATGTCGAGAGCCTATTCGCTCTTTCAGTTTTTTCTAATACATACTCATTAGAGTTCTTATCTAGTGTAACATTGGAGTACTCTTTCTCTTTATTTTTAATTTTCTCTATGACTTCGGTTGTCAGCTCATCTTTATGGAATCTCCCAACTCTATCCGATATAATGACATTAAGACGACCAATCCATTCAGCGACCTCAACCTCGAATGGTGTTGGAAACTCCTTTGGTGCATTCTTAATGAAATCATACCTAGGAAACCTAGCAGCAAACTCTACCTTTATTTCAGTATGCCTTAGAGCAATTAGAGGAGATATCTTAATTGATGCCGATCTGGAAGTTACCTCCCCAGGTGCCAGATATCCAAATAGATCATCATCCACATACTTAATTGGATCCGCAACATCATATAATCTCTTATTTTGAACATACATAGGATCAACGGACAATCCATGTTCTTGCATTCTTTTTCTTATAGCTCTCCTAATACACCTAGAAGAAACAAAAGCCTTTATCTCCTTGTTCATTGTTATTATTTTCTTCAAAGGTATTCTCGTACCTACACCAGCATCCGCATTAACATTTCCACTAACTTTTAGTAGCAGGCCTATGAAAGCTCGCTTTATGGATTTAGAATTTGCTTTTCCATCAGAACTACCCATTCTGATCATCCCCCTCTTTACCACTAGATTTTACCCCAAAAATTGCATCGTATAATCCAGACAAAATAGCAGTACTATACCTATAAAATTCATCAACACGCCAAGGCTTGTCATCTTTTATCTTTTGTTGAATACCAATAGATTTTTCGCAATCTGGGATAATCTCTATTATAAAATCTAACAGCGTTCTCCTAAATCGCTCAGGTAAAGCCTCAGATCTCAGATTAAGAATGAATGTCTTTAGTTGTTTTTTAGTACGCTCCTTGTCCCCTAACTTTTCTAATAAGCATTCATATAGAACTCTTCCAAGCCTAAATGCCCATGAATAAAGAGACTTCTCCTCTTTCTTTCCTTCTTCTCCAACTTCTATCTTTTTTACTTCGTTCATTTAAACCACCTCATAATAGCCTAATTTAACAAAAAATTAAGCATAAATCCTACATATAAATAAGTTAATATTGAGTAGCAATACTATCATTATCTTCATTAAAACATTACTAGATACAAGCAAAGATAACCCACCATATATAGCCAAATTAGTAAATTCAAAATTGTTTTGCCTGACATAGAGATCGTTGCAATGAGTAACTAAAAATGTGCTAAATAGATTATCAAAAGCCATTTTTATCACAGCATTTGAAGGTGTTTTGTTTTTCTTGGTCTTATCTTTACAAGTATTGGGTGTTGTGTTGCTTGTCCTGTGATGAATGCTGTTCCTCTTGGTAGGTATGGTAGTCTTTTTAGGTCTTCTTCTGTTGCTAGTCCCATGTATGGGCGTAGGTAGTCTATGTCCGTTTTTGAGTCTATTCTGAGTATTATTTTTGTTCCACATTGGCTTATCACATCTTTGTCTAGGCCGATTATTCTTTGGCTCACAACTCCTATGCCTATTCCGAATTTTCTTCCTTCTCGGGCGATTCTTCTCATCATCTGTTTGCTGTATGTTTCTTCGTCCTGTGGCGCAAATAAATGGCTCTCCTCGATGACAACCAGTGTTGGGGGGATAGTTTTTTCTTTTCTCGCTCTGAATAGTTTCCTTAGGGTCACGCCTACGACTGCTCTTTTTTCGAACTCGCTTTCGATACCACTAAGATTTATCACGACGCATCTTCCCTTAGCAAGGCTACGTTCGATGTTCATCTCCCCTCCAAAGATTTTGAGCTCCTTTATTGTCTCTATTCTCCTCAGAAGAGCTGTTTTCGTTCTATTGTCAAAGGAGTATTTTGACGCTGTGGCGCTAATCGCTCTTCTGAGACCATTCATACTGTTCAGCCCCTGTCTCTTCATCTCACTGAAAGACAGATATAATAGATCCCTCATAACAGGGGTTAGGTCAGAGAGATCCGATATCGTATCGACATCGAGATTCTCAAAACCTATTTTTGGATCCCCAACAACCTCAACATCATACTTTCTGGGGCTCAGCCCTATAGCCCTAAGCTTCTGTAGATCATCCTGATTATCATTTGGGATTCCAAGAGTATGGTATTCTCCATGGACATCAAAAATAACCACTGGGTATCCATGATCCAAGAATTCCTCAATTATCACACCAACCGTGTATGATTTCCCGCTTCCAGTCGCACCGAAAACAGCGAAATGGAGCCTTAGCAGTACTTCTGGATCTACCTTAATATATACATTACTATCTGTATAGAGAAAACCAATGAATATGCCGTCATCCCTAAGATTAAGTATCCTCCTAAGAACATCCCTCGTTGCTGGATAGACATACTCCCCTGGCTCCGGCGGTATGCTTGGTGGTTCGAGAGAGCCGTTTCTTAGAAGAGCTATTATCTCTATGTGTGCCTCTCTCCACTGCCTCATATTTATCGCTATTCTTGAGCCTATAGGGATTCTCTCGTCTAGGTGCTGCTTAACGAACTGGGGGTCGGATAAGAAAGTGTTTTTAGAAACTATACGTGTGACCCTACCGATAATAACATAGCTACCAGCAGGAATCTCAACAAACTCTCCAACCCTAACATCCGCATCATCCCTAAGCTGAAAAACACATGAGAGATGGTCTGGCGACCTACCAAAATCCACCACAATTCCGAGAGGAGCTATCTTTTCCCTACTCATCTTCTCCCCCTCCTCATAGCCCTCATAAAGGAGCGGAATGTCCCATCAAGAATGCTTCTCACAAGACGCTCGATCTCATTCGCATGGAACTGTGCCCTATCATAAGCCATAACAACGGGGCCAGGACCATAAATAACACTTTGTGCTGGACGAACAACATAGGACGAATATACGAGATCCCGTATCTTAGCATACTCCTCAATGGGCTTACCATAGGATATGTATTCAAGCTTCAAGATCTCATCTCCTATCTTCATGTAGAACTCATACCAGTTATCTATCCGGACTCTCCCCCTCTCTACAGGTCTATTGACAACAGCCGTGGTGTCGCCATCATTGAGGAGGAAAAGCAGAACATTGTCATCATTAACATTCATCAGCTTCAACCCATAATGGTTGTTTAGAAGCTTAACAAATAGATTATCATGAGACTTTATACTCAGCCCAGCAACAACAACGTTTTTCTTTCTAGCAATCTCCAAGAATTTCTCGAAGGCACCATAAACCTTGTTCTGAAGCTCCATCAGACGACGAGCACTTATAATATAGCCGTGCGGAAGAAGAGAATGATACCTAATATAGAGATCTATGTCATCCCCAAACTCCTCCAGGATCTCAATATCAAGCTTATAGTGAATAAGCTCAGAGATTAGACGCGCCGCAAGTTTCCTACCAATGCCGAGAAGCTCAGGGTACTCAGTGACAAGCTCGTAGAACGGCTCCTCCTCAATGAATGGTGACCTCCCCTCATACACCTCAAAGCGTGGAATGCTCCTAACAACGGATTCATCAACAATAAGCATATTATTCCTATAGTAGCCAACAAAAGCCGAAGCACCAACATAAGCAATAGTCAGAAATGCGAAGGGCTCCCCATGAATATTAAGCGAATAGTCCCTAACAACATAGGTAGAAGCAGAACCAGAAATCCTAATATCATCAAGAATAACCTTTCTACAAACACCACTAAGTATAAGCTTATCCCCAAGAACACTCTGGGGAAGAGGCTTCTGAGGCTCACCACGAACCCTCTCCTTAATCCTAATATCCAGAACATCCTTTATCCCAAGCTTCTCAAAAATCCTAGTTATCCTAACAGTTATCTCACGCGAAGTCTTCATCCCTCTAACAAGAGATGGATCTATGAAATCAACAATCTTAGGTTCCCCACCAAGAAGCCGTATGAGAGACTCAACCCTATCTTGATTAACAAGATATTGGCCACCACCGACATAGATAAGTATGTTCAGAGCAACAAGATCCTTAAGATACTCCCTAAGCATCCTCTCCCCAATATTCGCCTCATCAATAAGCTTATCAAGAGAAACAACGCCATACTTATTGTATAGGTCAAGACATATCCTAAGTATCGCAGAGAGCTTATCGTAGTAGACCGCAGGAGTCCTAACCAAGACCACCCACCTACTCTGAATCATAATTTAACAAACAATATATAAAGATATCTAAACATCATCACAATAAACCCTATACTCACAATCAACACACCGAGAACCACGCGTAGCACTAGGAATAAGCTCCTCAACCACAATCCTCCTCATCTCATCCAAAGCCCTAACAACCATATCACGATGATAAGAAGATATGTTTATCTCCAATGACTGCTTAGTCTCAGGATTATAAACAACAATCCTCCTAATCCTAAGACCCAAAACCTCCTCAATAAGCATAGCCTGAGCCGCAAGCTGAGCCTTATGACTATCACTCATCCTCCTTCTAAGGTCCCCAGTCTTTATCTCAATGACATCAACAGACCCATCATCATTCACCCTGATAGCATCAACAATACCGCAGAGCCCAAGACTCTCAGAGATAAGATATATGTTCCTTCGATCAGCATCTATGCTTACCTTCCTATGAACCTCAGAGCCCCTAACCATCTTAAATGTCTGCTGTACACGGGCCCTAAGAACATACCGAAAATATATTATCCGAGGACAATAGTAGAACTGCCGGATATCCTCACAGCTAAACACAACACTCAAACAACCATCACCTCCTCAGAAAACCTAGGAGCCCCATACATGGAGCGTACAACAATAACCTTATCCCTAAAGCTAGGAGGAACAAATACTATCCTAACATCAGCCTCATAGTCCCCAATAACATAATCCAGATACATGGCGAGCTCCTCAGCACGATTCCAGGTAAGCCAACCACAAAAAACACTCTTCTGAAGCCTCTCCAAACCATAATCCTTAAGTATATTCGCCACCCTATTCCTCAGCTTATCATCAGGAATATCATAGAAAACATAGCAGAAATACACTACCACCACCTCCAAACAAAAGGCTTATAGCTAGGAATAACACCAAGAACAAACCTCGCAATATTCCTAGCCTGACGCATAATAGCACCCTTAAATGCTACGGGAGAACCATAAGGATCCTTAACCCTCTTACGAAGCCTCTTAGAAAGAGCCTCAAAGAAAACAGCCTTACCCTCCCTATTAAGATAGACAAAACCATCATCACCAAACACAAAATGTCCCTCAGAAAGCATACCCTTCGAGAAGAGACGAATAGCAATAATATCAACAATCGGCTGCCTAAACTCCTCAGACAGATCCAAAACAAGACTAGGCTTCCCACTACGATCGCAATGAAGAAAACCAGCAAAAGGCTCCAAACCACACTTAGCAATAGCAAGACAGCAAATAGCATTAAGAACAACATATCCATAGCTAAGAAGAGAATTAACAGGATCCGTAGGAGGACGATAATCCCTACCAACAAAACCAGTCCACTCCGGAAAAACAGAGCGAAGAGCATCAAAATACATCCTAGCAGCATTCCCCTCAAGACCCATAAGCCTCAAACGAATATCATCTAGCTCACCCTCAACACCCATAATCTCATTAGCAATCTCCTCAATCCTCTTAGAAATCTCCCTGAACTCCACGACTCCCCTGCTCTTAGCCAAATACATAAGCACACGGGCCTTATTCATAGTAGCAGCATAGCAAAAAGCCTTAGCAAGATGAACACCACGATTATCAGAATAACTAAGCATCTGCTCCCTACGAGTAATAACAGTACCATGCATAAAGAAGGGATGAACCACAGCATAAGGCGAAAAACGACTAGCAAAAACAACAGGAATACCATTCATACTAAGAAGCCTAACAGCATCACTAGATATAGAGCCACGAGCACCAACAACAACAGCATCAAGCCTAACCACAGGAACCTCCCTCCTAGAACCATCATGAAGATAAACAACAATCCTACCACTCTTCCTACCCATCCTGAAACCAGGAGTATCAAGATACAGAAACATACCCCCTACACCTCACTACACATAACCCCACGGCTCGAAACATCATTAAGATTCACAGCAAGAACCTCACTACAATTCCTAACAATAGTGATATTCCCCCTCCAAAAACCGAAATCACCAAAGAGAACATCGCCCCTAAAAACAGAGTCAAAATCAACAGCATCATCCCAACGAAAACCACCAAACCAAATAACACCACCATGAACAAAATCCGCAACCTCATCAACCAAAACCCTAAGCTCCCTCAGATCAGCATCCTCATGAAGAACACCAACCTTCTCCTCAAAACGAATACTATCCCTAACACCAAAAACCCTAGCAACATCCCTCTCCAACTCCAAAGCCTCAAAAAGATTAAAACCACCCCTAACAACACCAGCATACTGAAAACCCTGCTCAGCAAGCCTAGTAAGAAACCCCCTAGGAGAACCAAACCTATCAAGAGCAGTAACACCAACCTTATATATAGGGCCAAAAGCACCCAGATAGATCACATACTCCCTCATAACAACATCAGAAAGAACATCAGCATAAGCAGGATCATAAGCAGACAACCCCTCAACAACAATCCTCCTCCTAAGACCATCAACAGAAAAATAACAATCATAACACATACCAAGCCTATAAGGAGGCCTACTACCACAAACAACACACCAATAACCATCAAAAACAAAATAATGCCTACCCCAAAGAGGAAAAGACCCACGACCCTCCAAAGACCTAAAACTTATATACGGCCACCACTCGCCAAGGAAACGACGATAAAAATAGCCAGTCAAAACAACACCCACCAACCCACCCACCCGTAATACCCCTATAGTATAAGTAATACACTGAACCCTATATAAAGTTTTGCAATAAAATACCAAAATAGAAATAAATTTCAAAAAATGAAATATCCAACAACGAAAAACAACAAAAATAAAATAAAGAAAGAATTAAATGATAAGAACACAAACACAGACAGACAATACAGTAACCCAAAACCCCCAGCAGAGGGGGTACATCAAACACGGAAAGGCGGCAAAACCAAGTATCCTACACCGACAAACCACGGAAGAAAAACGCAGTTAATATAAGACAGAAACAAATATATCATCTTCTTCCATGAGGAAACCTCCTAATAAAGTATGCCGCAGAAAACAATACGTAGCGGACAAGAAGAACACATATTGACTCAACGGAACACACTTAGTTCGGTCTTCCTCCAGCATTAGGATCGATAGAATAAGCAACAAAACCAATAACATCAAATTCTAGAACTCTGGAAGATCGCGTGGAAGCTCATATATAAAAGAGTGAGCCTGCAGACAATCTTCTAGGTATATACACAATTTATTAAAACCAAAACAAAAATAATAAACATTATGAACGGAGAATCATAAAGAATTCCTCAAGAGAGGGTTGAAATGTAACTCCCAACTCCTTAAGTTTCTGGTCAATGAGGTTTCTAAGAATCATAAAGAATTCCTCAAGAGAGGGTTGAAATACATCTAGGCTTACAACACCGATACCCTCAGGGATCTTGTAGTGAATCATAAAGAATTCCTCAAGAGAGGGTTGAAATTTTATAAAATTGAGAACCCAAAATATTTAAGAATCTCCTCAGAAATTGAATCATAAAGAATTCCTCAAGAGAGGGTTGAAATATCAACATCTAAAAATTTAGCATCTTTCCGATAACTCCGAATCATAAAGAATTCCTCAAGAGAGGGTTGAAATGCTCTATAATCTGCATAGCCCTCTTATTCCCAGCATATTTCCTATGAATCATAAAGAATTCCTCAAGAGAGGGTTGAAATTGCATATCTACGCTCAATATTCACCCCTTTCGTAGTAATATTCGAATCATAAAGAATTCCTCAAGAGAGGGTTGAAATTACTTGAAACCGACGATAAAACACTCAAACCATATATATGAATCATAAAGAATTCCTCAAGAGAGGGTTGAAATTTTAAATCCATACACATCTCCAATACACCATCTGTATCCAGAATCATAAAGAATTCCTCAAGAGAGGGTTGAAATGATACAGAAACAGTCACAATATACATTAAGAATAAAATAAAGAGAATCATAAAGAATTCCTCAAGAGAGGGTTGAAATAATCTTGGAGATATTTATAAGCGATATCTAAAACTTCTGCGAATCATAAAGAATTCCTCAAGAGAGGGTTGAAATGTATGGTGCGAATCCAGAGGCGTAATCCTCAGCTGCGGAATCATAAAGAATTCCTCAAGAGAGGGTTGAAATTTTTTTGTAGTTGCTGCATAGTAATAGTTTTAAGCTCACTCATGAATCATAAAGAATTCCTCAAGAGAGGGTTGAAATTATGTACAATCGTGAATTGATAGCAGCCAATGTTTTAGTAATGAATCATAAAGAATTCCTCAAGAGAGGGTTGAAATATTTGAACTAATGTAGATATCAGAAATACGGTGGGGGCCCCGAAGAGAATCATAAAGAATTCCTCAAGAGAGGGTTGAAATATCACCACGGAGCTTAGCCACAATAACAGGTACTATAACACGAATCATAAAGAATTCCTCAAGAGAGGGTTGAAATTTACTATTGCGTCAGCGTATCTTTGCCACGATTTGTAGTAGAATCATAAAGAATTCCTCAAGAGAGGGTTGAAATAAACCCTTATCGAAATGGGACATAGCCGAGAAAACGAACATGAATCATAAAGAATTCCTCAAGAGAGGGTTGAAATGCTTCCTAAATTATTTACATAGAGGTATTTAATAAAGTTCAAGAATCATAAAGAATTCCTCAAGAGAGGGTTGAAATTATCAAGACGGGCATCGGATACTTACTAGAATACAAAAAGAATCATAAAGAATTCCTCAAGAGAGGGTTGAAATAATCTACCTAAATAATATTAGAATTCAAAGGTGTTTTGAGAATCATAAAGAATTCCTCAAGAGAGGGTTGAAATTAGACAACCCAGCTCTCGACGCCGTATATGTAGAAGTAGATGAATCATAAAGAATTCCTCAAGAGAGGGTTGAAATGTACGTTGATATATTTCTAGTAGTGTTGTGAAATCAAGTGAATCATAAAGAATTCCTCAAGAGAGGGTTGAAATTACGTATGAATTTGTTGAATGTATATTTTTCGTTCGTCGAGAATCATAAAGAATTCCTCAAGAGAGGGTTGAAATCTGTTCCCTGCACATTCACGTTCAGCGAGCTGTTAGTCACGAATCATAAAGAATTCCTCAAGAGAGGGTTGAAATTCGACCAAGCCTGGGCGAATAGGAAAAACTGATAAGATTGTAGTGAATCATAAAGAATTCCTCAAGAGAGGGTTGAAATTTGCCCTGAGATTATCAAATCTAGTGTTTCTCGTTCCTGGAATCATAAAGAATTCCTCAAGAGAGGGTTGAAATAGCGTACATACAAAATGTAGAGCACAAATACCTTCCAAGAATCATAAAGAATTCCTCAAGAGAGGGTTGAAATACCGCTAATAATTGTCCTATATCTGCTAAAATATCTAAAGAAGAATCATAAAGAATTCCTCAAGAGAGGGTTGAAATATCTCATTAGCCGAATCATCATAACACAAAATTAAAAAGAATCATAAAGAATTCCTCAAGAGAGGGTTGAAATGCATTACCCATCTTATGAATTCTCCCAACGGTGTGGTTGAATCATAAAGAATTCCTCAAGAGAGGGTTGAAATGCAAGGGTCATCTTCCAGCTTCCCAGATTGTTTTCCATAAGAGAATCATAAAGAATTCCTCAAGAGAGGGTTGAAATAATAGTCAATTATTATTATCCATATAGCAAACCTAAAGAAGAATCATAAAGAATTCCTCAAGAGAGGGTTGAAATATTATTGTAATAAATAGGTTGTCATGTCTTAGCTGATAATAGAATCATAAAGAATTCCTCAAGAGAGGGTTGAAATATAAAGATGTTTGTTAAATAAGTAAATATAAACACTAAAGAAGAATCATAAAGAATTCCTCAAGAGAGGGTTGAAATATTTCATAGCAATTTCGATAGGTAAGTTAAAAAATGTTGAATCATAAAGAATTCCTCAAGAGAGGGTTGAAATGTAGTGTAAACATAGCTTTTTGCTTCATGTTGTATCACCTCGAATCATAAAGAATTCCTCAAGAGAGGGTTGAAATGGGTTCTTGGCGGGTGCAAACAATATAGTAGCAGCACTAGAATCATAAAGAATTCCTCAAGAGAGGGTTGAAATGATAAAAGCAAATATTCCGCCCGAATTGCACGATATGTGAATCATAAAGAATTCCTCAAGAGAGGGTTGAAATACAATTCCTGTCTTCTTGCGGGCCCACCAATACGAGAAGTGAATCATAAAGAATTCCTCAAGAGAGGGTTGAAATCACGATGAACATCATAAACGATTTGTCGTCTCTCGGCACGGGGAATCATAAAGAATTCCTCAAGAGAGGGTTGAAATTGGTGGGACAAAATAAAGCACAAATATAGCACGATACTTCAAGAATCATAAAGAATTCCTCAAGAGAGGGTTGAAATTGAGAAATAGCTTCTTGCACTCCTTGGCTCCACGCTGACTGAATCATAAAGAATTCCTCAAGAGAGGGTTGAAATAAGATTTTCGGCTTCCAGAAAGTACAAGAGCTTAACAGGAGAATCATAAAGAATTCCTCAAGAGAGGGTTGAAATTTACTTTGATGAAAAAGAAGAACACATAGAGATACGTTTTAGAATCATAAAGAATTCCTCAAGAGAGGGTTGAAATGACATCATCAACAACGGCGGACAGCCTCACTGCGCCTTCATGTATGAATCATAAAGA
>Ga0190367_1001731_pt1 | contig 12169 bp, 13 predicted proteins | sample 4872181011_MG_FD_171838 | JGI IMG/M metagenome (GOLD analysis project Ga0190367, IMG submission 171838) | Hydrothermal vent microbial mat bacterial communities from Southern Trench, Guaymas Basin, Mexico - 4872-18-10-11_MG | ecosystem: Environmental > Aquatic > Marine > Hydrothermal vents >... | reverse complement strand
CCTGCTGAGCATACTTGTAGAATTCCTCATATATTCCAACAGTTCTCAGATCCTTGTAGAATACATAGACATTTGAATCTTTGTTCAACTCTCTAATGTTCAATGCCTGTCTCAAAGATGTTAAACAACAGACTGTAGAACAGTAAGGAATGTGATCAGGATCTCTTTGTCCAGCACACAGTATAAATGCCACATCCTTTACAGGCTTACCATTTACTTCAAGCTTACCTTCCTTCAGCATCTCTTCAAGCTCTATGTTCGTAACAACACCATTTAATCCATAACCCAGATTGGAAAGTTTTGTTGCATCATACGGCTTCCATCCAGTTGCAACTATTATGGCACCCACTCTGAAAGTTTCTTCACTACCACCTCTATCCACAACAACATCGAACATTCCGGGCTGACCTGAAATCGACTTTATCTTTGTAGAAGTGTAAACTGTTATGTTTTCATTGTTAATTACCTCATTTACCTTTTCTTTGATGTAAGATTCTGCATTTACCAGTTCTCTGTATGGGAATTTTCCTGGAAGTATGCTCCTAAATTTCCTGACCCATCCTCCCAACTCATCCTCTTTTTCAACTAAATAAACCTTGTAACCAGCTTTAGCACATTCCAAAGCTGCAGTCAAACCTGTAACTCCACCCCCAACTACTAATATGTCTTTAGATGTTTCCTCTATGTATGGTTCTGGCAGCTCTGTCTTCTGAGCTTGAACTATACCCATCCTGACGTAATCTTCAGCCAACTCCTGAGCATGCTCATCAATATCGTGACTCCAGACTACATCTTCTCTCAAGTTAACCCTGACAGTTATTACATTCTCACCGAAGTTGAATACATCTTGCTTAAATCTTGGAGAACATGCACATATCACAACAGCATTTACACCACTTTCTATATCGTTCTTGATAATTTCTATTCCCTCCCTACCACAGAATGCATCGTGAATCTTTGGAGTTATCTTGAATTCGTTTTCTACAACTTCCTTTATTTTGTTTATATCTAGCTTATCAATACCACAACCCGTACAGATGTAAACGCCCAAATTCTTCTCCATTCAAATCACCCCCTAACAACCTGAATTGCTTTAATTACGGCACCAGTAGCATCTCTGTTACTTGAAGCAACATCGGCAGGCATTCTTGCCACACCACAAGGTATTATTCCCTCCTTTTCAATTACAAATCCGTAATCATCGTACTCCAAACCTTCAATCTCTTTCATTGGTTGCATTCCAATTGCTAATACAAGCAAATCTACTTCCATCCTCACTCTCCTACCAGTTTCAGTATCTTCAGCATGAACTATTACATTTCCATTACTTCCCTCCTCAACCTTTGCAACCTTACCTCTCACAAATACAACATTCTCATCACTATCAACCCTCTGGAAGAAATCCTCATATCTTCCGTAAGCCCTCCTATCTATGTAGAATATGAAAACTTTTGAATCTGGAATTTGCTCTCTGACATATAAAGCATGTTTCATTGTAGCTAAACAGCAGATTGCAGAACAGTAGGGCAAATGATTTTCATCTCTTGAACCTGCACATTGCGCAAATGCAACGATCTTAGGTTCCTTTCCATCAGACGGTCTTACAATTTTACCTTTTGTAGGCCCATTTGGAGAAGCTAACCTTTCCATCATCATATTAGTTATTACGTTGGGATATTTCCCAAAGCCTAAAGTCTCAAGCTTTGTTGCATCGTAAGGATCCCATCCAGTTGCAACTATTATTGCTTTTGCGTTTATAGTAATTTCCTGATGATTTTCATCCAAGTTTATTGCATCGTACTTGCAAACCTTAACGCACTCCCCACACTTATTACAAACATCTCCATCTATCACATAGATTGGCGGATAAGCCATCTCATGCGGAAGGTATATTGCTTTAGTCTTACTCATTCCAAAGTTGAAATCATCAGATCTTTCGATTGGACAAACTTTTTCGCATTCTCCGCAAGCTGTACAGTTCTCATTGACATATCTCGGCATTATCTCTACAAATACATTAAAATTCCCTGCAACTCCTTCAATTCTCTTAACTCTAGCCATAGTAAGAACTTTTAAGTTAGGACAGTTCTTCAATCTCTTTAAGAATATTTCCAATCCACAGTACGGTGGGCACATCTTCGGAAAGTATTTCGTTAGTTGAGCAACTCTACCACCTAAATAAGGATTTTTCTCTATGAGAGCAACACTGTATCCAGTTTCTGCTGCTTCCACTGCCGCTGTTAAACCAGAAATACCACCACCAATAACCAAGATGTCTACGTTCATACCGATCCCTCTTTAAGCATTTTAGAGTAATTTTAAGAGGTTTAAAAGCGTTTCTATATTTATTCTATACAGAACGCAAAAAACTTACCCTGTTAAAAATTGTCTCAAGTTGACGAGAGTTAACAGTAATTGCCGAACTTATTTATAAATCAAATACGTGACATTTTGTATTGTTTAACAGCTTAAATTCTTAACTTATATTGTTGAAAACTAATTTATTTTGTACACAAAGCACAAAAAACTTTTTATCCTTAAAAACTATCCTAAATCTATGGAGATCAAAGAGATTGAGATTGACTGTCCAATATGCAACGATGGAAAAAAGCATGTTGCGGATGTGCTAAAGGTTACGAAGGGTAAATTTAGAAGAGGTCGATACCTTTACGATATCGTTGAGATGATAGTTAAGTGTAGAGACTGTGGAACGGTAGGAGCTTACAGAAGAGTCGAGAACGCAAACATGGAAAGTTACGAATTCCCGTATGAGGGTGAAATTTGAAGATAACGTGTACTCAGACACGATCGAGTGTTGGGGTATAACCGTTGTAATACCAAGAAGACATCTGTTTGGTAGAAGCAAGGAAGAGAGAAGAAAAAATATAATAAAAATAATAAATGAAAAGATTGAAATGATATTACCAACGATTGAAAGAGATCTGGGTGAGATTTGCGAGATTGACGTATCATTGGAATCCGCATGGGTTAGATACTACGTATTTAAGATTGAATGCTTCGGAGAGAAAGGAATTAAACGTTATGCTTTAAACATCTTATCTCCAAACTCACCGATAGATTCCTTTAAAAGATTTGAAAAAATTGCCAATGATTTGATCTTAAATTTCCCCAACAACGTTGCGAAACCTATCTACATTTCGGATGATACTCTCTTACAGGAGTGGATAGATGGAAAACCTCTATCAGAGTTTAAGGATGGAGACCTGATAGTCGATGAAGAGAAGGCGAAGAAGTTGATTCCAATGACCACGTCTCTGCTGTACAGATTCAAGAAAAAGAATTATGTCTATACACCTTGGGAAGATTACGAGGTAATGCTTAAAGGAAACGATTTGATATTGCTCGATTTAACGAGATTTAAAAAGACAAATTTAAAAGATTGTGATTTCTTCGACTTTTACTTTGGTGTACCCTTCACGCAACCTTATGCAATTAAAGGGAGGGATAGCTTTTACTGGAGAGGAGTTAGTGAAAAGGACTACTTCGGAACGAACAGGAGAGATTACATAAGACTTTTTTTACTTGGAGTTGCAATGGAGTGCGAAAATTTTGAAGAGTTTAGGAACGTCTGTAAATTTGTCGTTGACGATGAAACCGTTGAAGAGCTTTGGGCTCAAAGACGTAAGCTTAATATCCAAAGTTAACACTTCTAGCTAGATTTATCCAAGATTAATTATCTACTTATGGCAAGCAAAACGTTTTTAAGTTATCGCATAGTTTTAGGTTAATGGAAATTTTAGATGTCGTTGGGAGACTCATAAAGGAAGGAAAGACTATTGAGGCGTTAGAAGAGGTTAAAAAGGTTGCACCTGAAAATGTCAAGATTGTTGCCGATGAGATATTTAAAAATCCTGAAAGGGTAAAGGAGCTGGATGGGATATGGAGATCCATACTCACTCTGATCTATCTATCGTACACGTCTCTTTATTATATCGAAAGAAACGACAATAGATCCCTGGTTAACTGCGTCATATCATCGACGTATGCCGTAAAGATCTGTAACGAACTTGGAATTGTTGATCCTGTCCCAATGCTTTTGAGAAATGCTGCAAGAGCGTTAACACTCATGGGAATGACCGACAGAGCTGAGAGAATGTATCAGGAAGCCGAGAAGATTGCTATGAGAGATCCGCTTGAGTTTGCAGCTGTTGAAAACGATTACGCTACGCTGTTGTATAGCTTAAAGAGGTATGAGGAAGCTCTCGATAAGATAGAAGAAGCTTTAAAGATAAGAATATCGCTTGGAAGCGATGAGGTTCTCGCAGAAACGCTTGTGAATGCTGCAGAGATCTACAGAAAGGTTGGGAACTATCCTATGGTTGACAAGTGCTTCAGAGAGGCTTTGAAAATATATAAGAATTTGATAAAGGAGAGAGAATCCTTTAAGTTCGACTTAGCGGTAACGCTCAGCAACTTCGGACTGTTTTGTAAGGGTAGACATCAATACAGCAGAGCGGAGAAGTTGTTAAAGGAATCTTTGGAAATCTTTGAAGAGTTGGAGAAGGTTGATTTTGAATTTTCACAATTCACAGCGATGACGTTGAAATACATTGGAGATCTATATAAAGAGATAGGGAAATTCAAAGAAGCAAACGAATACTACAGAAGATCTAAGGAGAAATTTATTGAGATGATGAGGTAATAATTCATTTAGGTAGAGACTGTCGGTAGAGATAGTCAAGATGTTATATTTTTATAATAAAATTAATTAAGTTATAGGATAGAGCGAAAGATTTCAATCCAACTTAGAGTAGATCTAAATTACTTTTTTAAGATGGTATAGGTAATATAAAAAATCTAGCATCGCATAAACTAAAGCAAATACAATAAGAATCCAAATAAAGGTACACACTTTGTTAACTTTTAACAAAAATTCCAGATTTGGATTTTGATTTACTAATAGCAATATTACAAGAAAGGCTGTAATAATCAAAACTACCCAAAAGAAGGTTGAACTAACGAGGATAAGATTAAAAGCAGTCGGTGGATAATAGGAAAGCCACATCTCTTCATGTTTTTTTACCAAGATTGGCGGAAGAAAAGTTACTATGGCTTGAAGAATTGATGCAACTGTAAAGATTAAAATAAAAAATTGTAGATAATCCTGAAACCAATCTTGTAAAATTGGTATTGTCGTATTATTTAATGCTAACATTATTCGCTCAGTTCAAATTGAGTTTTAGCGATACTCCATAATTCATTGAAATATTCTTCTGCAAGCTTGCTGTGCTCAAACCTTGGAAATTTTGCATACACTACACCTGTAGCTTCGTCATCTTTATGGTAACCTTCGAACCAAATAAGTTTAGGTTCTGAGTTCTGATAACAGATTAATACATGTGTTGTAGGTGGTTTATCTAAGAAGCGGATTTCTGCACCTTTTTCTATAAGTTTTCTTATATTCTTTATGAGTTCGCTGGCCGGCGGAAAACCACCAACAAGTTTTAGCTCTCCACCTTTTTCAACAAACTCTTTTAAGAATTTAAACCAGTCACAACCTTCTCCGTAACCATGATAATTAAAGTTATAACTTACACATTTTATAGTAGCATTTTTATAATTTTCTAAAACCTCTTCTATTAAAGGTTTTAGATGGTACCATGGGGTTGCTTTTCCTAGATATTTATAGTCTTTGGATTTCTCAGTAACTAATTTGCTAAAGAGTTTTTTCGCGGTCTCTGGCCAATCACTTCTTGGTGCTGGTATAAAAAGATGACTTCCTTGCTTAAAATATATATACAGCATTGGGATGAGTGCACAAGATATACCTGCTATCAACATATCATACACTCTCATCACCATTATTACTATGACTATAATAGGTTTAAATTTTTCGTTACTGCTCTGCTGATGGATACATCCTTCGCTGATATCTATATAAATAAATTAAAAAAGTTTATAATGTATATTCGACTATGTGCAACACTGGAACTTTCTCAAATGACCACTCGTTCTTCTCTGGATCGTATCTTCCAAGCGTGAAGACGTGCCAGTTCTCATCGTCAAGCTCTGGATAATCTGTTCTATAGTAATAACCTGGAAATCTCGTTTCCTCTCTGAAGAGCATAAATCTAACGTGTGCTTCAGCAGTCCAGATTCTGTGCCAGAGCTCCCATGCCCTCATCAGTTCATGAAGATCTCTCGCTGCAATGTAGTTCTCCCAGTCCTCCTTTAAGAACTGTAGCAATTCCAAAGCTCTCTCAAGCATAACCTTGTTCGTTCTGTAGAACGTTGAAGCTCCTGCTGCGTATTCGTCCATAATCTTCTGTAGTCTAACCAATCCCTGCCATGGGAAGAAGAAGTACGGACTTACGTTCTCGTCTGTGGTCTTGTCCTTGTTTTCGATGTATCTCTCCATGGGTGCAAAGCACTTCTTCTTTAGCTCCTCGACCTTTGCATCGTCTACTTCAGGCTCCGGTTTCTGTTCGACTATATATCTAATGGCAGCCTTAGCTGCAATCCTTCCCTCTGTGAAGGAACCGCTTGAGAACTTGTGTGGATTCGCTCCAGCACAGTCACCAACTGCGAACAGTCCCTTGACTGTTGTCATTCTGTTGTATTGGACAGGGAAGAACTTCTTGTACTCTTCAGGCATCAGATCCTCTGGCCCACACACCCAGAATCCAGCCTCACCACTGTGCGAACCCATTATGTAAGGTTCGGCCAAGCTAGCTTCTGATGGTCTCTCCTGCGGATCGATGTTCTGACAAGCCCAAAGTAATGCTTGTGAAACTGTCATGTCTAAGAAGTCCTCAAAAGCCTCTTCATAAATCTTCTTAGCCTTTGCCTTATCACCAGCCGCCATGGCCTCCATTGATTCTGGTGTGTCCATGAATATCGGTCCTCTACCCTCAACCAACTCAATCAAAGCCTGATGGTTTCTCAGTGGCGTGGGTGTCGGTGTCGCTGTTCCATATGGCTTGTACTTCTCAAGCTCGCTTGCAGTCTTTTCGATGTAAACATCTCCAAGTGCATTCTTGGCCTTACACTTGAAGAACAGGAACCATGCACCAACAGGGCCGTAACCGTCTTTGAATCTGAACGGTATGAATCTGTGCTCAAACTGTGTTAACATTGCTCCAGCCTTCAATCCCATGTAGTAACCGCTTCCAGTGTCGAAAATTGCATACCACGTTCTTCCAGCAGCCTCACCGACACTCCTTGGTCTGAACAGGAGTGTTGCACCACCAGTTGCAAGTATGACAGCCTTAGCCTTGAAAACGTAGAACTTTGGCTCTCTCACACTAAATCCAACAGCTCCGGCAACTCTGTTTGGATCGTTCTTGTCCATAAGCAATTCAATGATAGGAACTCTCTCGTAGATGTTTTCTTCACCAAGAGCAATCTTTGCAGCTTCGGCAATTATCGGTTTGTAACTCTCACCGTGAATCATTATCTGCCACTGACCTTCTCTGACCCACTTACCCTCTGGCGTTGTCCACATCGGAAGTCCCCACTTGTTGAACAGATGAACTGTTCCGTCGACGTGTCTTGCATAGTCTGCAACAAGATCCTCTCTCGCAATTCCCATCATGTCAAGAACAACGTATCTGACGTAATCTTCAACCGTGTTCTGAATTTCAGACCTTGCAGCTCTCCCACCGTAGCTGTTGTCGAGGTATGTGTTTATAGCAGAAAGACCCTGTGCAACTGCACCGCTCCTCTCAACAGCTGCCTTTTCTACAAGCGTAACCTTCAAACCAAAAGCCTTAGCCCAATACGCAGCTTCGTAAGCTGCGCCACATCCAGAGAATCCTCCACCGATTATCAAGACATCAGTCTCCACAACCTCAGTTGGTACTTCATCCGCCTTATATACCTCAATCTTTTTTGGGTAATAAACCATTCAAATCACCTCCCAATTAACCCAACTTCGTTAAGGGCTTCTCTCTCAACTTAATTTTCGGAAGTTCATTCAAATCCAATATTCCAGGTTCTCCGGCAAGAAGTTCTGTCTTAAGCATGTCTTCAGTGGGTTCTGGCATTCCTTCAAATGGTTGAATTGAACCCCATGGTGTAGTTCTTATCGGGAACTTGAATCTCAGAACCTTCCCATTTCTATACACAACTGTCCACATAATCGAATCAGTTCCCCTCATTGGAACACACTTACCACCCATTGGTGAGTAATCCACATAACCTCTCACATCTATTGCACCTTGTGGACACATCTTTACGCAAGAATAACACTCCCAGCACATGTCCGGTTCTCTGTTGTATGCCTTCATCTTTTCCTTATCAAGTGTCATTAGATCATTGGGGCAGATGTACTCACAAGCAGTTCTCTCTAAAGCCTTACATCCATCACACTTCTCGGGATCTACAAAGCTTGGCATTTCAAACCACCTCCATCTCCAAAATCCAAACTTTACCCATCATATCAAAAAAAATTTAAAAACTTTACTATTTCATTCAACCTCTGGAGGAGGTATGTATTCAGATTCCTTCTTAGCAGCTTCCTGAATCTCTGACAATCTCTCAAGAACTTTATCTATTACATCAAGAGACTTTGCCTTTGCAACCTCTTCAAAGAAAGCTCTCTTAAAGGCAACTGGCAAATCCTCAAGGAATCCTCTTGAGTCTATTCTTGCCCTATCGAAAGCCTTCAATATTTCATTAGCCTTTTCCTCTGGAACCTCAGCCACAAGCATCTTTAATTGCCCTCCAAAGAGATTCTGAACTTTCTCCTCCAAAGGTGTTCCCTTTATCTGTTCAAGCCTCTTCTCATCCAAAATAAGGCCTATGTAATAGACCATAACTCTTCACCTCATGCCTTTGGAATTTCCATTTGTGGAACTTCAACCTCCAACTCCCTGTTCTTGACTTCCAAGTACTTATTGTTCACGAACGGATAGCCAAACACTTTCCACCACTTTACAATGACCTTGTAAACTTCTGGCCTGAATATTACCTTTGGCGGGAATATACCTTCAGCTACCATTCCTCTTATGAAGCTACCACTGAACTTCTGCTTCTCTTTTGTATGTCCACAGCTCTCACTGTAAGCAATCTCACCACAAACGGGACAATACCAGAATTCAGCCATGTTCTGTGGTAGGATCTTAAGACCCTTATCGACCTCATTTGGCGGTGCATCGAATCCGAAGCTTGGAATTCCCTTAGTCCATAAAATCTGAGTTGCATACATGTCGTAATAATCTCCAACAGCAGCATGATCTCTTCCGAACATGTGATGAGTGCATCCCATATTCTGTCTTATAACTCCATGTAGCAATGACTCAATTGGATTACCATATCTCATGTCCCACAGAGTAAATGTAACCATGTGCCTCTCAGGTTTTATATAATTGTACTTGTTAACAGCTTCATGTCCCTCCAATATGGCCTCATCTGGATAATCTCCTCTCCTCTTAGCTCCAATTATGGCATTCACAAGAATACCATGACATGGTTCCACATCACCCGTAAATGCTGCACACTTCATCAACATCTCATGACCTACATGTGGAACATTTCTTGTCTGATGTGCTATACATGTCCTCCACTTCTTCACATTTTTGATTACAGCTCTACATTCAGCTGGCGGTAACCAAAATCTATCATAAGGCTCCTTAAACTTTGGCTCATTGATTATTGTCCACTTACCAGCTATAACGTATGGATTCATGCACTTGTAGATCAACCATCCAGGATGCTTGGCATCGAAAGCTTTTCTAACTACTTCGGGATTCTTCTCAGGTGTTCCGAAAGTTCTGTCTGCAACATCTTCAGGATTTATCTTATATATTTCTTCAACATCCATTACTGCAAAAGGCTGTCCCTTAAGCTTCAGCAATAATCTATCACCCTCCTTAACATCCATAGCCTTTAAATCTTCCTCACTTATGTCAAACAGAATCGGATAAGGAAATACCCATCCGTTTTCAAGTCTTCTCTCCTTTAAAACACTTTCAAGTTCATTCTGAGTCATCGAACCCTCGACGGGGCTGAAAAATCCATAACAGACTGACATTATCTCTCTATAAACGTGTCTTATGGGAACGCCATCTGGTGTTGTTGTAGGTTTCAAATCGTACTCTATTGCACCAGCAGCCATTTTTTCTGCAAAATCTTTCTTCTTAACAACCCTGTAAACCAACTCTCCACCATGCGGTGGTGGCATCTTCAATAACGCCATATCTCCACCCCCAACACCGTATTCGATACCGTTTTCAACAACATTGTATATATATTTTTCTTTTTTCTTTGTTAGAAGGTATAATATAAGGATTTCGAAATTTTTCAACTTATAAGCTCGTCGAAATTTGAAGCTGAATAAAAACTATCTTCGTCAATTTTAAAACCTTTCTTCGTTTTTATCAATCTGCTTACATCTAAAAATTTCCAATCACCCTTAACCTTAACAGCTATGTAAGGTTTTGCACCAAATCTTTTAGAGAATTCAATTAGATCTTCAACATCCTTTTTGGGAATATATATTGGTAGAGAAGATCTCATCTTTACTTCTATAGCCAGATAAACTTCACCATTTCCAGCAACTATATCTGGACAGGGATAACTCATACTACCGCTTGCTGGAGTTCTTACAGCAGCAAATCCAAATTTCCAAAGTTTGTGCAAGAGTTCTCTCTCAAATCTATATCCTTTTTTCATAGCTCCACCATCGTGCCAATCCCTTCTTTCGTAAACAATTCTAGAAGTATGGAATGCTCCCTACCCTCTATTATATGAGCTCTTTCAACTCCATTTCTCAAAGCCATTAGAATTGCCTCAACCTTAGGTAACATTCCACCACTAAACATTCCACTTTTGAGCATTTTTTCAAGTTCATCAGCCTTTATTTTTGAAATCAATGTATTTTTATCATTAGGATCCCTCAAAATACCTGGAACATCTGTCAAAATTATTAACTTCTTTGCTCCTATTGCTGAAGCTATATGCCCAGCAACTATATCTGCATTCACATTGTATATATTTCCAGACAAATCTGATGCAACTGGAGAAACTACTGGAATAAATCCTCTATCTATTAAAATTTTAAGAATTTCTGGATTTACATATTCTGTTTCACCAACAAAACCCAAATCGATTACTTCTTCCAAATCACCTCTCTTTCTCTTTATAAGCTTCTTCTTTGCAATTATCAGAAGTCCATCTTTACCACTTATTCCAACAGCTTTACCACCATTCTTTATGAACATGGAAACGATTTTTGAGTTTATCTTACCATCCAAAACCATCTCAACTATTTCAATTGTCTCCTCATCCGTAACTCTCAAACCATCAACAAATTTCGGTTTTATACCAAATTTTTGCATTTTTTCGCTTATTTCAGGCCCACCGCCATGAACAACAATCGGCTTTATTCCTACATAATAAAGGAGTAAAACATCCTTCACAACACTTTCAAGAACTTTATCACTGACCATTGCATGCCCACCAATTTTTATAACCATGTATGAGCCGTAGAATTCTCTTATGTAGGGTAAAGCTTCTATGAGTACTTTCACCTTCTCCATAAAATTTAAGGATTGAGAAATGATTTTAAGCTTAATCCTCACTTCCAACATGGATCGTAACTTCGCCTTAAATCTTCTCAAGAAATATCTTAAGAATGATAAGCTTGTAAAGCATTGTATAGCAACTTCAGCAATAATGAAAGAACTTGCTAAGGAGTTGGGAGAGGATGAGAAAAGATGGGAACTTTTGGGTCTTTTACATGACATAGATTACGAATTGGTTGAAGGAGATATGAAAAGGCATGGAATAGTTGGTTCAGAAATTCTGAAAGAATTCTTCGATGATGATTTTTGTGATACAGTTAAGAGGCACAATTATTACATTTTTGAGCCAAAAACTAAGGAAGATATTGCTCTCATTGCATCAGATAACATTTCTGGACTTATAATTGCATGTGCTCTTGTTAAGGGCAGAAAAATTACTGCCGTAACACCAAAGACTGTTAGAGATAAGTTCAAAGAAAAAAGCTTTGCCAGAGGATGCAATAGAGAAATGATTGGAAGGATTGAGGAGATTGGAATTAGCTTGGATAAGTTCTTCGAGATTGCTATAAAAGCCTTGGTGGGAGTTAAGCATGAACTCGGTCTCGATTGAGATATTAATTGTATTAACAATATTTACTATATATTTTTTGATTATTACATTTCTCAGAGGTAAGTTAGAAAAG